>ERZ773009.933-NODE-933-length-20968-cov-13.977382_pt1 | contig 20968 bp, 19 predicted proteins | sample MGYA00580663_ERZ773009 | MGnify/ENA primary metagenome ERZ773009 (study PRJEB29015, sample SAMEA2737969) | human oral metagenome | biome: human oral; feature: human-associated habitat; material: dental | place: China | collected 2026 ... | reverse complement strand
GTGGTCTGTTGGTTTATGCTAAGGACATGGAAACCGAGCAAATATTGGAACACAACTGGCACGACATGGTGTACGACCGCCGCTATGTGGCCGTGGTTTCTGGTGAAATCGTAGACGAAGGCGGAACAATCAGCAGCTGGTTGAAAGACAATAGCTCGTATGTCACATACTCGTCGCCCGTGGATAATGGCGGAAAGTATGCCGTTACCCATTTCCATGTGCTTAACCGCACCACAACCCACTCGCTTGTAGAATATAAACTGGAAACAGGTCGCAAGAACCAAATACGCGTGCACTCGGCAGACATAGGCCATCCCGTGTGTGGCGACCTTAAATATGGTAATGGCGACAATCCCATTGACCGCTTATGCCTACACGCTTACATGCTGTGTTTCTATCATCCAGTAACACGCGAACGGATGGAATTTAACACACCCATACCCCAAACCTTTAAACAATTATTCAAATAAACTTATGTCGAGCTTATCTTATTTTATCTTTGTGCTTGTGGCCATCATCATTGGCGTGGTGGTTATTAAGAAAGTTACAGGTTGCCTAATACGCTTTGTAGTAGTGTCGGTGCTGTTAGCGGTATTGGCCTACTTGTATTTCACCTATTTCAGCGCATAACGGCAGTACCCGTAGTGGGCACGCATTGCCTTAAACTATACCGATATTTCGCCAGCGATGCTCTTGTGCATCAGCTTCCTTACCATACCGTTGTCGCGATACATGCCTTGCAGAAACATCAACTTGGCCAAGGCTGCCTCAACAGTGCTGTCGTAACCCGTCACCACACCTGCATTTTTCAGCTGAAAGCCCGTGTCGTAGCGTTCCATTTCAACACTCCCTGCAATACATTGGCTGATGTTCACCACCACCACACCGCGGTTAGCGGCCTCTTTTAGCAGTTTCATCAACCAGGAATGTTGCGGAGCGTTACCGCTACCGTAACTTCTCATCACGATACTACGAAGTTCGGGGGCCTCTATCATGTGGCGAACAATGTTTTCTTGTATGCCGGGGAATATAGATAATATCGTTAGGTTTGAGTCGAGTGCGGTATGCGGCACCATTGGTTTCTCGTAGTTGGGCTTTAATATTTCGTGTTGGTGAAAGTTAAAGTTGATGCCCGCATCGCAAAGCGAGGGATAATTAAACGATTCGAAGGCATTAAAACCCTCGGCATTTTGTTTGGTCGAACGATTACCGCGCAAAAGCTTTCCACTGAAATAGATACATACCTCTGGTACCATCGGAGTGCCGTTTTCGTGGTGCGAGGCCGCCAGGTCGATGCTTGTAACAAGGTTTTCTTTGCCGTCGGTGCGCAATTGGCCAATGGGCAATTGACTGCCTGTTAGTACAACAGGCTTGGTAAGGTTCTCCAACATGAAAGATAAGGCCGACGCCGTGTAGGCCATGGTGTCCGTTCCGTGCAAAATCACAAAGCCGTCGTAACGGTCGTAGTTGTCGGCAATGATGTTCACAAGGTGCGCCCACAGCCGCGGAGCCATGTCGCTAGAATCGATGGGCGAGGCAAACTGATACACCTCGATGCCCGTTTTAAGGTACTTAAATTCAGGTAGATTTTCTACCAAGTGGTTAAAGTCGAGCGGTTCGAGGGCTCCCGTAGTAGGATTTTGGCCCATTCCGATAGTTCCGCCCGTGTAGATAAGCAAAACCTTGTTGGTTCTTTGATATGTGAAACTTGCCATAACGACAATTTTTTAAACTTAATTTTTGCTGCAAATTTACGTCAAATCTTTCGTAAATCAAAAAATAAACGTATATTTGCGTTGCGTAAACAAAAGGCTTAGAACACCTTGTTTTAGGCATTGTGTTATCGTTTGCAGCGACTAGCCTGCAAAGTGTAGCCGAAAGGCTGTTTGTGCCTGTCGGTTTTGCAGTAATCAACACAACAAAGAAACTTATCTATAATGCTAAATATAGACGAAAAATTTCTTCTTGAGACCGATTTTGCCCAAGAACTATATCGCAAACATGCGCAGCGAGTGGCGGTGATAGACTATCACAGCCACATTTCGCCGCACGATGTGGCCGAAAACCGCACCTTCCACACCATTACCAGTATATGGATGGAAAACAACCCCTACGTATGGAGGGCCATGAGAGCAAATGGCGTAGAAGAGAAATACTGCACGGGAACGGAGGCCGACGACTGGCAACGCTTTGAAAAGTGGGCACAAACCATGCCTTACCTCATGCGCAGTCCGCTATATCTGTGGTCGCACTTGGCCTTGAAGTCGGTCTTTGGAATTAACGAGCCACTGAATGCGCAGTCGGCTCGCCGCATATTCGATGCTTGCAACGAGCAGTTGCAGAGCGGAGAACTTAGCGCGCGGTCGCTGTTACGCCACTTTCGCATAGCTTGTGTTTGCACCATCGACGACCCAATAGACACCCTTGACCACCATCGGAAACTGAAAAGTGAGGGATGTGACATGCAGATGCTACCCACTTGGCGACCCGACAAGGCCATGAACATCGAGAAGAAAGAGTTTCGCGGCTACGTAAAGCAGTTGGGCGAGGTGGCAAACATAGACATTTCTACCTTTAACGGCCTTATGGATGCCTTGCAAAGCCGACATGACTTCTTTGCGCAAAACGGCTGTTGCATGGCCGACCACCAACTAGAAGAGTTTTACGACGAGGAATATACCGACTCGCAAATAGAGATAATCTTTGAAAAGGCCATGCGCGGACAAGACCTTTCGCGTGGAGAAGTGCGCCAATACAAGCACTGCTTTTTAAAACGGACGGCCGAAATGAACCAAGAAAGCAATTGGACACAACAATATCATTATGGCATTCTGCTCGACAACAATTCGCTTTTGTACGATGCCTTGGGGCAAGGCGTGGGTGCCGACTCGATTGGCGAGCCCTATACGGCGCATGCCATGAGCCATTTCCTCGACGACTTGCACACGCGGGGCAAGCTGACCCGCACCATTTTGACCTGCATGAACCCTGCCGACAACGACATGCTCTGCTCTATGACGGGCAATTTTCAAGAGCCTGGCATACCAGGAAAGCTGCAATTCGGCATGGGCTGGTGGTCTAACGCACAGCCAGGAGACATCAGCGAACAGATAAACGCCCTCTCGCGTTTCGGTCTTTTGGGGCGTTCCATTGGCGTTTCCACGGGTTCGCGTTCGTTGCTCTCGCTTGTTCGGCACGAGTATTTCAGGCGTTTGCTTTGCAACCTCTTGGGCAATGATGTGGCAAAAGGGCTCCTGCCTGCCGACATCGACTCGTTGGGCACACTGGTCGAAGACGTTTGCTATAACAACGCACATCGCTTTTTCGGGTTCTAAGCGGCTTAATGGCTTGAAAACTAGATTTGCTACGCAGGCATTGCAGTTTTTTCGAGCTACTAAATCGGTCCCCTCCTAAGTGAGTTTGCAGGCTTACAACTTGCGATTTTTGTACGAAAGAACCCAAGCTAAGAAACAAGAAAGACAAAGAATAGGCTTGACGGGCTAATTAACCTCATTAATGTCTGTTACTGACATATACTTTTTAATAACTTAATTTTAAATGACTAACAACATGAACAGAACATTTAAAACACTAGTGGCGCTGCTCCTAACAGCACTTTGCTTTGTGCAATGCAGCCAAACCGACAACAAGAGCTTACGCATAAAGGGTAAGCTAGAAGGCGTAAAAGATACGTTGGTATTCTCGATTATGGCCATTGAAAATGGTGAACCCGTTGCTCACGACACCATTATAAGCACCAAAGGCGGTGAGTTCGATTTCACCATGCACCTAGACAGTGCGGCGGTGATGACCGTTAGCGACATGGCAAACGACAAATACGACATGCTTGCAGGGTTCTACAGCGTGGCTGTGCCAGGCGAAGAGATGGTTATAGAGGGCGACATCAACAAAGGATGGCGTTATAGTGGCAGCAAGTTCTATCGCGAACTCAACGAAGTGGAACAGGCTGTGCAGCCAATCAACTTGGAGATAAGGGACTTTACTGCGGAATGGAACAAGCTGCTGGCGACTGGAAAGATAAACGATGACGTGGAGAAGAAGTTCTCGGACCGCGAAGAGGCATTGTATAAGAAACTAGAAACTGCATCTTTGGCATTTGCCAAGGCACATCCCGACATGGAGGCTGCGGTTAGTTTGCTTAACTATTTAAACGTGGAGAGTTCGGAAAAGCTCGTTAAGCTGCTTAATCCCAAGGTGATTAACGGGCGCATGAAGGCTTATGTTAACCCCCGAATTAACCAACCCGACATCGAACCGCTGTCGGTTCCCGAATAAAGAAAGCCTTTTAAGTAGATAAGACAAAAACATATTGCGGCCCTACCCCACTTGTTCTGCCTGTGGGGGGGGCCGCAAAATTCGCGGCCAAGGCATAGTTGGGTATGTATATCAGGCCGTTATAAGATTGTATCAGTTAATAAATAAAGATGAGAAAAGAGTTAATGTTGTTGGTTTTCTTCGCCTTGTGCCTCGCTGCGAAGGCGCAGAAAACCGAGAAAGGCAATTTTGTAACCAAGGTAAACGCAATACCCAAAGGCTATAACTTTTGGGTTTACACACCCACCGAGTACGAAGTGGACCAACACCCCTTGCCATTAGTAATATTTCTGCATGGTGCTAGCCTATGTGGCAACAACTTACAACGCGTTCGTCGCTACGGCGTTCTCGATGCAATAGACCGTGGAAAAATTATCCCTACACTTGTTGTGGCACCCCAAAACCCAGGGGGAGCATGGAGTCCGCAGAAGATTAACGACCTTTTAGAGTGGACCAAAGCCAACTACAAGGTAGATACCACGCGCGTTTATGTGTTGGGTATGAGCCTGGGGGGCTATGGAACGATGGACTTTGTGGCCGCTTATCCAGAGAAAATTGCCGCTGCTATGGCACTTTGTGGGGGCTGTTCGCGCAACGATGTCAGCGGAATTGGCCGCGTTCCGATGTGGATAATGCACGGCACAGCCGACAGAGCGGTGCCAATGAAACAATCGGAAGTGGTGGTAAACAAGCTTAAAGCCGAAGGCAACGACAAACTGTTGCGCTACGATTGGATTCAAGGCGGCTCGCACGGGTTGCTCGCACGCCTGTTCTACCTACAAAAAACCTACGATTGGCTCTTTTCTCATTCGCTACGCGACAATCCCCGAACGATAGACATGCACTTCGAGATAACCCGTGCAGACATTAACCAAACCTATCAGGAACTAAAAAGATTGCCTTCGTGGTATGATAACGACTGACGCTGTGGACAACACCTATCAGTCTGCAATGTCTAGAAGCTTACAATGCGCAAGTGCGTTTCGTTACACGTACGACATGAGGATTTATTGGCTGAAATTGTAAGCACGAAAGTGAACTAAAAGGTAATGAGAATCAAACAGGAATGGATCTGGAGAGCCATTGATGCATCGTAAGCAAACAAAAAGTGTCCTTTTCCTCTGCATAAGGGTTTATTGATGCCCTGCTACGCACGTCTTACGTTCTTCTAACAACTGTTTTCCAAAAGCAATTCTGTTTGACTATAACAATCCGCCTGAACTTTTAATGCGCCTACAAATTGAGAGGAGTTTATCTTCGTGATGCAAAAAAGCAAGATAAACACCCCTCTCATACATAAAATGCTGGATAAATTAACAATAGCAATTGAGATTTGTCCGCGCCTTTGCCTGTGGCATAGCGTGAAACGTTCTCGAAGATTGGCTGTTGGAGGTTATTCAGTACACGCTCCACTAAGCCAGGAACATGTTATATAGCATACAATTGAGCAGAAAAATATAGATGACTTCAAACGCATAAAGCCACAAGCATACCAACTCATAAACTCATAAACTTACGAACACATCAGCTAACAAACTGATTAACCGACGAACACATCAACTTAAAAAGCCTAACTTTGAAATCTTAAAATTATTTATTTTATTTTACAAATCAACGTCTGTTTATTACCCCATTCTAGCGAAAATTTAGCCTCAAAAATAGGTAAACCGGTACTATTAATATCCTTCTCCGACTCTCTTTTTGTCTATTTTTAAGAAAGAGTGCCGCATTTAGTACCATTTTGCCTTTCTAGTTGGTTGCCGTTTCGTAGTTTTTTGATCCCAAAATACCCGCATTTTGTACCTAAAACACTACTTTTTACAGTACTTTTTGCCCATTATGAGTCATGTTTTTGATGTTTGGCAAAGGTTTTGGCAACCTCTTCGATATGGATATTTATGCTTATCATCTCGCATTTAGCAGCATTTACCTTACGTTTAGCACCAAAATGTGCTGCATTTAGCACCAAAACGCAACACGTTTTGCACCAAAATGCAACACGTTTTGCACCAAAACGCAGCACGTTTAGCACCAAAACGGACTGCATTTAGCACCAAAACACAGCATGGTTGGCAACAAAAAGCCTAAGATTTAGTATACATTGCAACTTTATGCAATGGGCATTCATTTTCTTTGCACTTACAACCACTCCCTTTATGCATCCAAACCAACCTCCGCGAGAATCGATTATTTGAGGCATGATGGGTGGTTGGTGGATAGCGAGGGCACTCATAATGTTAAAATATTTGCTGAAAAACAGACAAAACGATGATGCCATATACACGTGCATGTGCATAGGCACGGAAAACATATACTGCGCCTATCTGCATCCTTCACTTGCATTTTCTGGGGCATAACGCACCATGCCCCTCCAAGAAGTAAGCAAAACCAGCCCAGCTAAAAGCTAAAATACAGTAAAGCAAAAGCACATCACATTTCTATTTGACAAACGGTTAATGAAACGTAACGCGCCATAGAATTACCCTTTCGGGTATTGCGTAGGAAAACATAAGATGATAACTTTACCTGATTAAATAGCTAATCAAAAATAGAATTCAAATGAAACGATACGATTAAAATCGAATCTTTATCCTCGATGCAGATCAAATGAAAATTAAGAAGTTCGAGTCTTACTTGTGGGGGCAGGATTAGGAAGCAACATTGCAGAAACGTTATTGCGAATAGGATCTGAAACAATAACACTGGTCGATGGGGATGTGGTGGAGGAGAATAACCTCAACAGGCAGAACTATACCGAGGAAGATTTGGGGATACCTAAGGTGGAAGCTTTGAAAAAACGGTTGCTCAACATCAACCCTAAAGCACAAATATCGACCATAAACACATTTATCGACCATGATAATGTAGAAAACATCGTCTCAGAACATGATGTGGCCATCAATACCCTTGACTTCAAAAGCGACATTCCCTTTGTCTTTGACCGCAAGTGTGCCGAGCAGGGAATTTATGTGCTACGCCCCTTTAATGTAGGTTTTGCAGGTGTTGTTATGGTCATTTCTCCAGATAGAACCAGCTTAGAGAGTTTACGCTCTGAGGGAGATAGTTATTTAGGATTTGAAAGACGGGCCATACAGCATGTTACAGACTATTTCAACTATTGGGTTCGGCCCAAGTTATGGGTAGAAGAGGTGATGCGAAAGTAAGAAGACGAGGGTACGGCCTTGTCACCACCCCAACTGTCCATTGCTTCCTCTTTGGTTGGAGGAATGTGTACCTCTATCCCTATACGTATTGTACGAAGAGAATTTGCAAAGCTATTTTCCAAATCCTACTACTTATTCGGAGTATGATAACCTAAATTAGTCTGTGGTGCGTTGCCACAGCAATTGCGTGGGACATGTTGCCGACTCCAAGCTTTTGGAATATACTTTTGCGATAGCCTTTCACTGAGTCTTCCGACCGATTGATTTCATTGGCGATCTCTCCAACTGATAAGCCTTGGTTAGCCAGTCTAATCATAGCTTTTTCGTGTTCATTGAGTATAATACTTTCAATCTGTTTCCATCGTCCACTTTTCAAAGAAAACCTCCATCGTGTATTTGCATTAATAGAAGTTGTATATGCGACACCACGCTCTTGAGACGGAGCCAGCGAGACCGAACAGAGAGCCAACCATATATTTCCCATTGAATCCAATTTAAGTGGAGTTAACTGATGGTTGATCAACATGCTTTCTTTGGTTTCTTTCTTCGTGATTCGGAAATTGTAAGATATGGTGTATCGGGTGCGCTCCGGAACAGCAATCCCCTTGAAAAATTCAAAACCAGCTCTATTCACTTGTGTAAGGAATTCAAGGTCTTCTTCCGGTACATGATGACAATAAAACGCGTATCCTTCTTGTTGCACCATTTCCACACTTTCTCCACAGAGGAATAAAGGATTGTCCGACACATACAGAAAATTCTTCTTATAAAAATCGATGATGTAAAGAGACTTGTAGGTGATTCGAGCCAGTGCTTTAGCAGAGTCGATATAAGGTTGTAAACCGGCATATTGCCCGTCCTCAATCTTAAGACGAGCATGTTGCGGCAACTGTAGACGGTTATTTTTGTTAGGGTTCAGGCTCATTTGAAAGTCAATTAGATATAATTACAATGCAAATATACGCATTTAGAAACAAAATTGTTACCCGAAAGGGTAAAAAATCAACGATTTGCATATAACAACCTCAAAGTTACCCTTTTGGGTATTATTTAGTATTGTATTTTTACCTAATTTAGGGCATTATTATAATGAGCAGATTATGGATAGATTTATTTCATCTTATGACAATGCCACCTTACGGCAAATCGTGCGAGCATCTCTTCCTGTTGTTACAAGCTTTGTGGTGAACAAGAATTATAAGCATCACAAAAATGAAGAAGTAGATCACTGTGTTTTATCAAAAGACTACATTTATGGCTTAATGGAAGGAGAAGCTTTTATTGAGTATTCATCAATTATTGTAGCCAAGAATAAATTAGGAGTTGTTGTCGGAGCTATCCGTATCACTCATCGGAATAATAACCCTCGCATGCTTCCACTGGTTAAAATCTTCGGTAACGAAATTGTAAATTCTCAACAGTTAATGCTCGCCTATCATCATATCTGGCATGTCGGATGCTTCGTTATACACCAAGAATATAGCAGTCACGGAAAATTTTGCAAGTTTGTCATACTATATGCCATTAGTACAATCTTTCAATCTAAGCTAGGCGTATTGTTGGCAGAAGCGGACTAAAGACCACTACGAATAATGAAAGCTTTGCGAATAGATGCCCGACCTCTATCTCAAGATAAAGAACACATTGGCTCTATGATAATACCGGTGATGGTAACTAAAGAAGGCCTTACTGAGTTTATGCTTAGGAATGTTGTTATGGCTTTTCATTTTCGCTTTAATGCCGAAAAAGCCCAATTACCCGAAAGGGTAAAAGTTCCGAACATACTTCAGAATTACCCTTTCGGGTATTGCAGGGAAGTAAACAAATACGGATCTTTGCAAGTGTAAAGATAATCAGTGCGCACAACAGATTATATGGAGTATGGTACAACTCGCCAAGGAGGACGTGTCCTTCACTCATTTGCAATGACCAAATTTTGCCGATCACAAAGTTGAGGTCACCGCAAGGTGGAAACAGACCCACTGGCCAAAGTCTGATTTGTTTTCAACAAAACGCTTTTTCAAATGAAACTAACAGAAGATTTTTTCTCAAGAGAAATGCAAGATGACGAAATGATCGTTATCAATGGTGGATTAGCCTCTCCTTTAACAGGTGGAGATTGGTGCGGAATTGGATGTAATGGTTCTGATGGTAGTGCTTGTGGCATTAATTGCAATGAGACAGTCATCAGATCAGACGCTACTATCAAGAAATAGTCCCGACGTCTATCCTTTTTAACACTTCGGAGGTGGTGTCTTAGTACTCCACCTCTGAATAAAAACATAGAAGCATGAAAAAGAGTTATTACAACATATTTGTCCCTTGTGAAAAGATGGTTATAGGATTTAATACGTATAGAAATATGTATATAGCTATATCCAAGAATGCATACAATTCTTATAACGAAGAACCTTTGGATAATTTTATAAGGAAGTTTCCAAATTGCTATAAAAACATGCAAGAATTAGGCTTTTTGATAGAGGACAATTTTGATGAATTAGCATCAATTAGACTTAGGAATAAAATAGAGTGCTTTGCTTCTAGGAAATTTCAATTAATGGTTTTCCCAACACAAGATTGTAATCTCAAATGCTGGTATTGCTATGAAACTCATCAGCATAACACAAAAATGACCCCGGAAGTAATGGAACGAATTTATTTGTATGTGGAAAATCTGATTGAAAATAATTCTTTCGATTCTTTTCAGATGTCTTTTTTCGGTGGGGAGCCATTGCTTTATTTTGACGAGATCGTATTTCCATTAGCAAGTAAAATAAAAAACTTAATTGAATCTGCTGGCAAACAGTTCGTCTCTTTTTTCGTCACTAATGCTTCTCTGATAAATAATCAAACAATCGACAAATTGGTAACGCTAAATCCAAGACTCCAAATAACCTTAGATGGTGTAAAGGAAAAGCATGATAAAGTTAGAGTATGGAAAAAAAACAACGCTCCTACATATGATACAATTATCGAGGCTATAAAAAATTTAACCAATAGAGAGGAACTGGCAAATTTTGCAATTACTCTGAGAATCAATTATGACAATGATACTCTAAACAATCTCTATGGTCTGTTAGAGGATTTGGCTAATGTTAATAAAACAAAGCTTCACGTGCATTTTGAGCGAGTGTGGCAAACTGTTGATTCTGTTAATAAGGAACAACGGGAGTTGTTATTGAAAGCTTTGATTGAATTTACAGAGAAAGGGTTCATAGTAAATCAAGGTTCTTTTAGACAGAAAAACTATTCTTGCCCAGCAGAAAGTTATAATTATGCCATTATCAATCATGATGGAAGCGTTCACAAATGTAATGGACGAACTCTTACCAAGAAATCCGCTTGTGGTAAAATTACCCTAACAGGACATATAGAATGGGACAACAATAAAATAGCAAAAAGGATCGGACTCGCAACATTCGAAAATCCGTATTGCACAAAGTGTAAAATGCTTCCTTTATGTATGGGGCCTTGCAGTCAGAAACTAATGGAAATGGGAGGTTTCGATAAGCAAATATGTTCAATGAGGTCTGTCGATACAAGTCTAAATGACTACATCCTTCAAGAATTTAGATCTAAATCTTTGATAAAACAATACCAAACTAATGGAGGTGTGCGATGAAGACAAACATAATATTGCTCATACAGGTTGCTATCAGTTGTCTTTTGTTCTCTACGTCTTTAAGAGCACAAGACACAAAGCGTATCACAATATCAGGGAAAGTAAAAGAGGCAAATACCCAGAAACCTATCCCTTATGCCACAATAGCCGTAATTGATAATGATGGGAAAACAAGTGGGACGCTCACTACGGAAGATGGAAGTTTTGAATTTTCCACAACCATAGGGAACAAGAAGATTGTGATCTCATGTATTGGCTATACCAAATATATGATTGAGCGTGAAATTATGGAGCCTGTGGAATTGGGGGAAGTTCTATTGCAACCTGACACAAAAACGCTTTCCGAAGTGGCGGTGAAGGGTTCTAACCCAATTGTCAAAAGAGAGATAGATAAAATTGTAGTTGATGCTAGAAGCCTTTCAGCTATTAGTTCAAATGCAATGGATTTGCTCAAACGAGCACCTGGCCTTTTAGTGTCAGAAGAAGGAAACATTTCTGTCATAGGGAAAGGGAAAATTATTGTTTTAGTCAATGGACGAGAGTCTCGTATGACAGAACAAGAATTGACTGCATATCTTAAAAACATGCAGTCGCAAGAAATAGAACATATAGAGATTATGACAACACCTCCCTCTAAATATAGTGCAGAAGGAGACGTGGGAGTCATTAATATCGTTGAACGAAGAAAATTATCTGATTATCTTGGTGGTACTTTAACGGATCAGCACTATGCATCCAAAGGACATGCAAATGACATTTCAGGAAGTTTGAAATACCAGAAAGGAAATTTGTTTTTATATGCGAACTCCTCACTTGGTCTTGGCAATCAGAAGAAGGGAAATTTTCAAGACAAGAGCTATTCTGAGATAAACTGGGCGCAAACCTCTTGTACAAAGAATTCTAATAAATATGGGAGTGGAGACATTGGTTTTGAATGGGTCTTACCCAAACACTTTAATCTTGGAGGGCATTATTCAATCCTTTCATTCTCTCCTAATCGTGAGATAACAGAGAAGGTTAGTATTATCGATAATACAAATAATTCAACTAATAGTTTCCTGAACACTGATAATATATCCCGAAAGATGCATCGGCATAATGGAGCACTGTTTCTCATAAAGAACTGGGATGACAATAAAAGTGCGGCATTTGACATAAACTATATTCACTTCAATATGGGAGAAGATGAACAGTATCAAGCTACGGGCGGCAACCACTTTAGATACAATAATAAATTTGATCGATCTACCCACCTATTGATCACGAAGCTTGATGTCGAAATCCCCACCAAGAAGTTTAAGATAGATTTTGGAAGTTCTTATCAATATACTCTGACTAAAAACAATGCGAGTTATCTTGATAATCCTACACTTCCCGATCAATATGATAAGTTTAGATATAGGGAGCAAATCGTAGCTGCGTATGTCGATTTTATGTTTAGACCTTTCCCAAAAACAATTTCTAAAATAGGATTGCGAAGTGAAACGACATTTATGAATGGGAATCAGGTAAACAACGACGAGAAAACAGTTCGAAAATTATTTCATTTGTTTCCGACATTTTTCTTCAATTACAATCCACATAAAAACCACGTCTTAAGTTTTAGCTACGGTAGTAGAATTATCCGACCAACTTTTGCTATACTTAACCCTTTTAAGAGGTTTCAGAATCAATATAATATTGTGATGGGGTCACCTAATCTGTCCCCGTCAACATCTCATACCTTAGAACTTGGATATACTTTTAAGCGAAATTTAAATCTCAGCCTCTCTTATCGTAACACAAAGGACATAGTGAATATTGTACCAACAATTTTGAGTGATGGTAAAATCCTTCATTCATACCAAAATGCTAGTAACAGCCAGCTAATCTTACTTTCGTCCAATTATAGATGGGTTCCGTCCGATTGGTCCAATATGACTTTAGGAGCTTACGGATATTATATGCATGGGCATTCCGATGCTTATGAAAAACCAATGGATAATAGTGGGTGGAGTTTTTTGCTTTATGGTGTTGGAACAGCCTATTTCAATAAACAAAAAACATGGGTAGCAGAGATCAATACGCAATACCAAAGCAAAGAATCGTATGCATTGCGCACTACAACTCCACGTTATTATTTACATGCTGGGATAAAACATATTGCGCTGAAGGGTAAATTAAATATAGGACTCCAAATACAAAACTTATTGAGCAACGATGTTGGTTTTACGCAAATCACTCCACAAGGATATTCTGTAATCCAGACTGATTATGTTTATCGGACGCTGAAAGTCTCTGTAACTTATAATTTTGGAGGAACAATAAAGAAGAATACTCGTTCTGAATCAAACTCTCTTTACAATCGTTTAGGTGAATAAAACTATGTACTGGATAAAGCAACGCGATTCAATGGATTGTGGTCCTACATGTCTGATGATGATAGCTCGACATTATGGACTACAACCCGACCGTGAACGGTTGCGTCAGACCTGTGCCTTAGGGAAAAATGGAGTTTCTCTTTTAGGCATCAGCAAATCCGCTGAAGACATTGGATTAAAAACAATCGGAGGGTGGCTAAGTTTTGACAAACTAGCTAAAGAGGCTCCATTACCATGTATCATTTATTGGAATCAAAACCATTTTGTCGTTGTCTATAAGATTAGGAAGCGTCGCAAAAGCAGATATACAGTTTATGTGGCAGATCCAGAGAAGGGGCTTATCACCTATACCAAGGAGGAATTCTGTGAGCATTGGGTAAGCACAAAGACCAACGGTGAGGAAAAAGGCATAGCCCTTCTTCTTGAACCCACGGAGCTATGCTGCATTCAAAACCACCCGAAAACAGTACCAACTTCCAACCGAATGAAGTTCCTTTGGAATTACCTCAAGAAATATAAACGTTTCTTTACGCAGCTCATTCTCGGCTTGTTGCTCGGTTCGCTCCTGCATTTGGTCTTTCCTTTCCTTACCCAAGCCATCGTGGACACGGGTATCGGAGGCAAAGATATTGGGTTCGTATGGTTAGTGCTGTTGGCCGAAATGATGCTTCTTTTCAGTCGTACGGCCATTGACTTCATTCGTTCGAAGATTCTTCTGCACATTTCCACGCGCATCAATATCTCGCTTATTTCGGATTTCTTCATCAAGCTGATGAAACTTCCGATGAAGTTCTTCGACACTAAACTGATGGGCGACCTATTGCAACGCATTGAAGATCATCGAAGGGTGGAACAATTCCTCACGTCGAGCAGCCTGAGCCTACTCTTCTCTTTCTTCACTTTTTTAGTATTCGGTGTCGTCCTTGCTGTCTATAATCTAGGCATCTTCCTCGTGTTCCTCATGGGAACATCGCTTTATGCTGGCTGGATTATCCTCTTTCTAAAGAAACGCAGACAATTAGATTATAAATACTTTGAGCAGGCAGGGCGCAACCGCAACGTTACCTACCAACTTATCAATGGTATGCAAGAAATCAAGCTGCAAGGTTGTGAACAGCGCAAACGGTGGGAATGGGAGGATGTGCAAGCCGACCTTTTCAAGGTTAATCTGCAATCCCTGAACCTGCAACAAGTGCAGCAGGCAGGAAGCATCACCATCAATGAGGTTAAGAACATCCTGATTACAGTCCTTGCCGCCACTGCTGTGATACATGGCAGCATGACCCTTGGTATGATGCTTGCGGTGCAGTACATCATCGGACAGCTTAACAGTCCCGTGGAGCAACTCATACAATTCATCTACTCTTGGCAAGACGTGAGCATAAGTCTTGACCGCATGAACGAAATTCATACCGAAACCAACGAAGAAAACACTGAAAGGAAACAGAACGCCTATACTGACGAAACAGCCGAGGGACATGCCCTCACGATTAAAGGCCTTTCCTTTAAATACGACATCTACAGTCCAAAAGATATTCTCTCAGACATCAATCTCTCCATTCCCAACGGTAAAGTAACGGCAATCGTTGGGGCAAGCGGAAGCGGAAAGACCACGCTAATCAAACTCCTTTTGGGTTTCTATGAGCCACTGATTGGAAACATCAAGATAGGCAACACCAATTTGAATGAATGCAATCTCGGCTGGTGGCGAAGCCAATGCGGTGCAGTGATGCAGGAGGGCTACCTGTTCTCCGACACCATCGCAAGAAATATCGCCATTTCGGATGATGATCCCGATATAGAGCGTATCCGCCATGCAGCCCGAGTGGCAAACATCGCAAACGACATCGAAGCCTTGCCATTAGCCTATAATACGATGATAGGACAAGACGGACAAGGCATCAGTCAGGGGCAACGGCAACGTATCCTCATAGCAAGGGTTGTTTACAAGAACCCGATGTTCGTCTTCTTGGACGAAGCCACCAATGCCCTTGATGCCGACAACGAGCGAGCCATAACCGAAAACCTCTCGGGTTTCTATAAAGAAAAAACCGTTATTGTGGTGGCACACCGCCTCTCCACCGTCCGCAACGTCGACCAAATCGTTGTGTTGGATAAGGGAAAGATTGTAGAAGTGGGGACACACGAGGAACTGGTCGCCAAACGTGGCAAATACTTTTCCTTAGTGAAGAATCAATTAGAACTTGGCAGCTGACATGGAAGAAGAAAAGAAACAAGGAAGAAGCTTTGAGCTACGCAGCGAGAAAGTACGCAGCATCGTGGGGCAGATACCCTCCTCATTGGTTCGCTACGGCATCACCGCTATCGGGGCGGTACTGCTTTGTCTTTTTGTTGTAGCTTATTTCCTGCCTTATAAACATGTGTATTCGGGAACGGCTACCATACACCGAGTAACAACCGCAACACCAGCGGACAGTACGGACATAACCGTCCTGCTCAGATTTGAGAACGAACGTCCATATAAGGTAAACGGGCAAGTGATTTATATGCAAGCAGCCAACGGCACGTTTACTGGAAAAATACAAACCCTTTCCGCTATCCGTGACACATTGGGGCGTTAGGAAGCCCTATGCCGTTTTAAGTTAGCCGCCATAAAAACGGTGGAAAACCAGAACGTAGATATCCAAATAACACGAACATCGGGCAACCTGCTGCAAAAAATGCTTGGGGGAATATAATTCCACCGCACATTCTTTATCTCTCCTGATAGTCAATGGTTGTTCTTTTAGAAAAAGCCTTATATGAAGCCAGTCATATAAGGCCTTTCTCATAAAGTGCCAAGAGGGCTAATATGGGATGCCTGCTTTTCACTCCTTACTTTTAACCACATTCTTTCTTATTTTCACAAGATACTCCTTCATTCCGTCGGCATCTTTCTTGTCGATGATGTCGAGCAGATTGTTTAGTTCGTCGCGAATGTGGCCCACTTGTTCGGCAGTATAAGGGTTGAAAAGAATTTCGCGCAACAAAAAGTCGTCCTCACCCAATACACCGCGCGCAATGTTAAGATGGCGTTTGAAAGTTGTTCCGGGCGCATCTTGGGGTTTCATCACCGCAGCAAACACAAAAGTACTTACAAAGGGGATGCTTAAAGAATAGGCCACAGTGCGGTCGTGTTGTTCAAACGTGTACTCATGAATGTTCAATCCCAACCTACTGTACAAGTCGCGAAAGAATATACGCCCCATATAGTCGCCCTCGCTGATGATGATAGCGTTTTCATCGCTCAGCTGATTGAGGTTGGCGAAGGTAGGTCCGAACATTGGATGCGACGAAACAAAGGGGTGGTTACAACCCTTGTAATACTCGTGCAGACCCGTTTTAACCGATGCGATGTCGCTCACGATGCACTGTTGTGGCAGAAAAGGCATCACCGACTCAAACGCCGCGATGGTGTATTTCATCGTTACGGCATTGATGAGCAACTGCGGTTCAAATTGTTTCACCTCTTCCAACGAAGTGAAACGCGCGCAATTGTATGTAAACCGCATTCTGCGCGGCTCTTGGTCGTAAATGGCAACCTCGTGTTCAAAGCTCAACAAGTCGGTGAAAAAGCTTCCCATCTTGCCTGCGCCCAATATTAATATCTTCATCTTTCTACTTGTTTATAATCTCAATCTGTTGCCTAACCGACTCTTCGTGCACGCTTTCGAACACCGTTGCAACAAATTCGGGGCTCATACCACACAACGCACCTTGCGCACCACGTTTCTCTAATATCTCATTATAGCGGCTAGCCTGAAACACCGTCATGTTATGTTCCTTCTTATACTGCCCAATCTGTCTGCAAACACGCATGCGCTTGGCCAGCAGTTCCATCAATTGATTGTCCAAGTCGTCTATTTGTTGGCGCAATTGGATAATCCCTTCCTGCACTTGACTTTTGTCTCGCACGATTAGTAGCGACAAAATATAGTCCAACACATCGGGCGTAACCTGCTGTTTGGCATCGCTCCATGCCTTGTCGGGGTTGCAGTGGCTTTCCACAATCAGTCCGTCGAATCCCAAATCCATAGCTTGTTGGCACAACGGAGCCACCAATTCGCGCCTTCCGCCGATGTGACTTGGGTCGCAGATGATGGGCAAAGCGGGTATTCTGCGGCGCAGTTCTAGCGGTATTTGCCACATGGGCGAATTGCGATACATCTTGTTGTCGTAGCTCGAAAAGCCGCGATGTATGGCCGCCAACCGCTTAATGCCTGCCTGATTGATACGTTCCATGCCGCCAATCCACAGTTCCAAATCGGGGTTCACAGGGTTTTTAACCAGCACAGGCAAATCCATCCCGCGCAAACTATCGGCCAAAGCCTGCATCGCAAAGGGGTTGGCACACGTGCGTGCACCAATCCAAAGGATGTCAACCCCATGTTTAAGGCATAGTTCCACGTGTTCGGGTGTGGCCACTTCGGTGGCAATGAGCATACCCGTTTCCTCCTTTACACGTGCTAGCCACGGCAAAGCCGCCTCGCCGTTGCCTTCAAATCCACCAGGTTTGGTGCGTGGTTTCCATGCGCCTGCCCTAAAAATATGGCATCCTTTCTGTGCCAAAGTATTGGCAGCCTGCATTACTTGCTCTTCGGTTTCGGCCGAACAGGGTCCGGCCATCACGATGGGGCGTTCGTTATCACTAGGTAAGTTAAGGGGTAATAAGTCTAGTTCCATATCTTTTTTCCTATTATATCGTTGTTATTTGGGGTTAATGGGTTTATGAGCTGTTGAGCTTGCAAATTGCTTGGCCTTTAAAATTGTCCTGAATTTATACGCCCCTTCGACTTATCATCAATGGTTCGTGTGATAGAACTAGGAAGCTTAGAACTTAAAAACTCAGAACTTAAAAACTCATTAACTTAAAAACTCAATTTACTTGTTGCCGATAATACGCTGCAACGCCTCTTCCATTCGTTCTTCTTTCGCGCACAGCGAAATGCGTATATAGCGTTTGCCGTTGCTACCAAAGACAAATCCTGGGGTAACAAACACGCCGTGATGGTGAAGCATCTGTTCGGTAAGTTGTTCGGCATCGGCCATGTTGTCGGGTATTCGACCCCATAGGAACAAGCCCGTTTGTTGTGGGTCGAAGGTACAATGCAAGGCCTTCATTATCTTCTCGGCAATGGTTCTTCGGCGCAAGTACACCTCCTTATTATATATGGTGTGCCATGCCGTGTCGTTTCCTGTCAGTGCCTCGGCAGCTGCAAGTTGGATGCCGCGAAACGTTCCGCTGTCTATGTTGCTTTTCACTTTAAGAATCCATTGCACCCATGTGGCGTTGCTAACACACATTCCCACGCGCCACCCCGGCATGTTGTAGCTCTTGCTAAGCGAGTTTAGTTCGATGCAGCAGTCTTTTGCGCCGTCTACTTGCATAATAGACATCGGTTCGCTGTTCAAGATAAGCGAGTAAGGGTTGTCGTTCACCACCACGATGTTGTGCTTTCGGGCGAAGTCAACCAGCCTTTCGTAGGTCTTCATCATGGGCTTTCCACCAGTTGGCATGTGCGGATAGTTGGTCCATAACAGCTTAACACGACTTAAATCCATTCTTTCCAGTTCGTCGAAGTCGGGTTGCCATTGGTTTTCTTCGCGCAGATTATAGTTCAATACTTCCACGCCGAGCAACTTGCTGAGCGAAGTATAGGTGGGATAACCAGGATTGGGCACCAACACTTGGTCGCCAACATTGGCGAAAGCCAGAGTAACATGCAATATGCCCTCCTTGCTCCCAATAAGCGGCAACACTTCGCTTTGCGGATTTACGTCCACGCCATACCACCTACCATAATATGCAGCCATAGCTTTAAGCAATTCGGGCGTGCCCTTCGTGGGTTGGTAGCCGTGTGCATCTTCGCGTTGCGCCACCTCACATAGTCGGGCGATGGTATTGGCAGAAGGGGGCAAGTCGGGCGAGCCAATAGCCAAACTAATAATGTCGTTTCCCTCGGCCACCAGCTGTGCCACCTCTTTCAGCTTACGGCTAAAATAGTATTCTTGCACCGTGTCGAGCCTTTGTGCAGGCCTTATGTCGAGCGTTTTATTGTTTCCCATCTTCGTATTCTCCTAAAATTTTAAGCCTTTTGGTAAGCGGAACAATGGCATCTATACTTTGGTGATAACGCGTTACGTTGTCGAACGTAACGTCAACATAAAACAAATACTCCCACTCGTGACCGATAACGGGCAACGATTGTATCTTGGTGAGGTTGATGTTATAAAACGAGAGGATGGTTAGCACCTTAGACAAGCTGCCCTCTTCGTGCGGGAGCGAGAACACCAAGCTGGCTTTATTGGCGTGTTCCCAGGGTCGAAGACTGCCTGCACGTTGCGGATGGCACACCACAAGAAAGCGCGTAAAGTTGTGCTTATTGTCTTCAATGTGGTCTTCAAGCACTTTCAGTCCATACAACTTGGCTGCCGAGGCATTGCAGATAGCGGCCCAACCGCGCTGTTTTGTTCGTGCAATAAGTTCGGCCGAGCCCGCTGTGTCTTCCGCCTCCACTGCCTTAAGCTTGGGATGTCGTGCCAAGAACTCCCTACATTGCATCAAGGCCACGGGGTGCGAATGCACTTCGCTCAGCGAATGCCAATCGTCTTCGGGCAAACAGCAAATGGAATGCTCGATGTGCAGCTTATGTTCGCCCACAATGGTGGTGCCCGATGCGCGTAACAACTCGTAGTTATGTAGCAACGAGCCTGCAATGGTGTTCTCGATAGCCACCATCCCAATGACCGTTGGGTCACAAGCAATCTGGTTGAACACCTCTTCGAAGGTGTTACAATATATGCCTTGCACCTGTTCGGTGGCGAAATATTGGTGTGCGGCGATGTCGTGGAACGAGCCGGCAATACCCTGTATGGCAATTCTCTTCATATCTGTTAGAATAAAAAAACATCCCGCCTCAATCTATTGAAGCGGGATGTGACTGTTATTATCTAATTGCTTATATTCTTGTTAATGTTGGCACGCATCTTCCCGCTTTACATTTTGCCTGTAAAGTAAAAGTAAAAGAAGTATGCGTTAAAGCTCAACATATTGCCTTATTTCATTGTTTATTTCTGCAAAAGTATTATTTTAATTCTTATTTACCAAGAAAATCATCACTTTTTTAGTGCCGTCTAGCGTTTTTATTCACCTTTAAGACTGGCTTTCACTATCACCCGTTTCATTGTTAGCCATGTTGACAGATATTCTCTCCCCTATTTCCTTATGCCAAGAACTACTTCAGACTCCTCTTTAATTGGCTAACTGGCCAAATTACAACCCCACAAGCCGATGGAGTAACAAACCCATGAACTAAAAAAACAGACGAACTCACCACCTTTTGCAACAACATTTATTGCGAAATATTTTGCCATCCCCCCTTTTTTTCATACCTTTGCAACCGCAAAACGCGCACATCAGGCGTTGCGATACTGGTTCCGTAGCTCAGTTGGATTAGAGCAACAGCCTTCTAAGCTGTGGGTCTTGG
>ERZ773009.932-NODE-932-length-20973-cov-5.187112_pt1 | contig 20973 bp, 15 predicted proteins | sample MGYA00580663_ERZ773009 | MGnify/ENA primary metagenome ERZ773009 (study PRJEB29015, sample SAMEA2737969) | human oral metagenome | biome: human oral; feature: human-associated habitat; material: dental | place: China | collected 2026 ... | reverse complement strand
TAAGCAGCTTTGTTGATTGAAAAATAAACCCAATTATAGCCTTCCGTAGCCAATTATCTTGGTTAAAAAATCAAATTTCCACTTATATATTATAAGGTTATGCGATTTTTTAAGTATCTTTGCACTTCAAAGTCTATAAGGGGTAATTGCGCCCTCTTGTGAGCTTATACTTTTGATAAATAATAATAAACATAAATATATAACATCAAAGATGAAAATTTCATTTGAGAATCCCGACAAAGTGAATGGCTTGATGACCATCACTGTTGAGGAAGCTGATTACAAGGATGAGGTAGAGAAAACTCTCAAGGATTATCGCAAGCGTGCCAACGTTCCTGGTTTCCGTCAGGGTCAGGTGCCTATGGGTCTGATTAAGCGTCAGTATGGTCCACAGGTAAAGATGGATACTATCAATAAGATTCTTGGTGAGAACCTCCAGAAATATATTGCTGATAACAAGATTCAGATGTTGGGTCAGCCAATGGGTTCTGAGCCTCAAGAGGCAGTAGACTTGGAGAAACCAGCTCCTTACGAGTTCAAGTTTGATATTGCTGTTGCTCCAGAGTTCAAGATTGAGCTGAATGGTAAGAACAAGATTGACTACTATGAGATTGCTGTTGATGATAAGTTGATTGATCAGCAGGTTGAGATGTTCCAGAGCCGTTCTGGTCACTATGAGCAGGCTGAGGTGTTCGATCCAGAGCAGCGTGACTTGTTGAAGGGTGACCTCCGTGAGTTGGATGAGAATGGAAATACACTTGAGGGTGGTATCACCGTTGAGGGTGCATCATTGATGCCACAGTATATCAAGGTTGAGGATCAGAAGAAGCTTTTCGATGGTGCTAAGCTTGGTGACATCATTATCTTTAACCCAACAGCAGCTTACCCTGATAATGATATCGAGGTTTCTTCACTCTTGAAGATTAAGAAAGAGGAGGTTGCTGAGCACAAGGGTAACTTCTCTTATCAGATTACAGAGATTTCACGCTTCGTTAAGGCTGAGAACAACGCTGAGCTTTGGAAGAGTGTTTATGGTGAGGATGCTGATATCAAGGATGAGGCAGCTTTCCGTAAGGCTATCGCTGACGGTTTGACAGAGCAGTTGAAGGGCGATTCTAACTACAAGTTCATTCAGGATCTCCGCGCTTACTGCGAGAAGAAGGTAGGCGATTTGACTTACCCAGACGCTATCTTAAAGCGCATCATGTTGGCAAACAACCAGGATAAGGGTGAGGAGTTCGTAGAGAAGAACTATGCACAGAGCATCAAGGAGTTGACATGGCACTTGATTAAGGAGCAGTTGGCTAAGGAACACAACATCAAGGTTGATGATAATGATGTTCGTGAGAGCGCTCGCCAGATGGCACGTGCACAGTTTGCTCAGTATGGTATGACTAACGTACCAGAGGATTACTTGAATGGTTATGCTGATGAGATGCTGAAGAAGCGTGAGAATGTAGATTCATTCGTTGAGGCAGCTCTCGACCGTAAGCTTGCTGAGGCTATCAAGGAGGTTGTTAAATTGAACGTTAAGACAGTAAGTCTTGAGGAATTCAACAAACTTGTAAGCGAGTAATATTTTTAGAAAAATCTTCCTTTATATATAGAGGTTATCGATTTTTTTGCTTATCTTTGCTTTAGATATGCAGGCAAATGTCGCACTGAGTGGCATGGTGTTTGTATAGATGACAATGATAAGGGAGGTCGATAACCTCTATTTTTTGTCATATATAAATTATAAGAAAGGAAAACAATGAACGATTTTAGAAAATATGCTACAGGGCATCTTGGGATGAATGGTATGGTGCTTGATGACGTGATGAGAGCACAGGCACAGTATCTTAACCCATATATCCTTGAGGAGCGTCAGCTGAATGTGACTCAGATGGATGTCTTCTCACGTTTGATGATGGAGAGAATCATCTTCCTTGGTACTCAGGTAGATGACTATTCAGCCAATACAATTCAGGCACAGCTGCTTTACTTGGATTCTGTTGACCCAGGTAAGGATATATCTATTTATATTAACTCTCCTGGTGGTAGCGTTACTGCGGGCTTAGGTATCTATGATACCATGCAATTTATCTCCAGTGATGTTGCTACACTGTGTACAGGTATGGCTGCATCTATGGCTGCCGTATTGCTCGTTGCGGGTAAGGAGGGCAAGCGTTCTGCCTTGAAACATAGTCGTGTGATGATTCACCAGCCATTGGGTGGTGTACAAGGTCAGGCATCTGACATTGAGATTGAGGCACGCGAGATTCAGAAGTTCAAGAAAGAACTCTATAACATTATTAGCGAACATTCTCATCAACCATTCGATAAGGTTTGGAATGACAGTGACCGTAACTACTGGATGACTTCAGAAGAGGCTAAGGAGTACGGTATGATTGATGAGGTTTTGATGAGAAAACCAGTAAGTAACGCTTCAGAAGAAGTAAAGTAAAGGATAAAAATGCCCCAAAAGAAATGTAGTTTTTGTGGTCGGGGTGAGAAGGAAGTAAAACTCCTTATCACAGGCTTGAACGGCTATATCTGTGAGGAATGCGCACAGCAGGCTTATAATATTGTCATGCAGACAGGTGCATTGGCACAGGGTCAAAGTGGCGATGGTGAGGCTTTCAAACTCAAGAAGGTTCCTAAACCAAAGGAAATTAAGCAGTATCTTGACGAATATATCATTGGTCAGGATGAGGCAAAACGCTATCTTGCTGTGGCTGTTTATAACCATTATAAGCGTTTACAACAGCCAAAGGACGATGATGGTGTAGAGATTGAGAAGAGCAATATCATCATGGTTGGCTCTACGGGTACGGGTAAGACATTGCTCGCTCGCACCATAGCTAAACTCCTTGATGTGCCTTTCACGATTGTTGATGCAACCGTATTCACAGAAGCTGGATACGTAGGAGAGGACGTGGAGAGTATTCTCTCACGTCTCTTGCAGGTTGCTAATTATGACGTTGCAGCAGCTGAGCGTGGTATTGTCTTTATCGATGAGATTGATAAGATTGCGCGTAAGAGCGATAATCCAAGCATCACCCGTGATGTAAGCGGTGAGGGTGTACAGCAGGGTTTACTGAAACTCTTGGAGGGAACAATGGTTAACGTACCGCCAAAGGGTGGTCGTAAGCATCCTGATCAAGATTACATTCACGTTGATACTCGCAACATCCTTTTCATCTGTGGTGGTGCATTCGATGGTATCGAGCGTAAGATAGCACAGCGAATGAATACGCACACGGTTGGTTACAACTCTGTGCAGAACGTTGCGAAGATAGATAAGAACGACTTGATGAAGTATGTCCTTCCTCAAGACTTGAAATCATTCGGTCTTATTCCTGAGATTATTGGCCGTTTGCCAGTGCTTACCTATCTTAATCCGCTTGACCGTGAGGCATTGCGTAAGATTCTTGTTGAACCTAAGAATTCTATCGTGAAGCAGTATATTAAGTTGTTCAAGATGGATGGTATTAAGCTAACTTTCACCGAACCAGCACTTGATTATATCGTAGACAAGGGTGTAGAGTATAAGCTTGGAGCCCGTGGATTGCGTTCTATCGTTGAGGCTGTGATGATGGATGCTATGTTCGACGTACCATCACGACGCATAAAGTCATTTGAGGTGACGGAGGAATACGTTCGTCAACAACTTGATAAGGCTCATATTCAGAAATCGAATACAGCCTCATAAACCTATATATACAGCCTGCTGATGTGAAGATAGTTTCGCATCAGTGGGCTGTGTTATTTCTACAGAACCGTAAAGGAATGGAATATACCCAGCTATTAACATGACACAAGAAGTCAATCTTACCGAAAAACTAAAACACTATTTTGGCTTTGATAAATTCAAAGGCGACCAGGAGACTATTATCCGTAATCTTCTTGACGGACATGATACTTTCGTACTGATGCCAACGGGTGGTGGAAAGAGTCTTTGCTATCAACTTCCTTCATTGATTATGGAGGGAACGGCGATTGTCGTTTCTCCGCTCATTGCATTGATGAAGAACCAAGTGGACGTCATCAATGGAATCAGCGAGGAGGATGGTGTAGCACATTATCTCAACTCTTCCTTGAAGAAAGCTGAAATCGATCAGGTACGTGCAGACATCGTTTCTGGTCGTACAAAACTGCTCTACGTTGCTCCAGAGTCCTTGAATAAGGAAGAGAATATGGAGTTCTTGAAGTCAGTGAAGATTAGTTTCTACGCCATTGATGAGGCACACTGTATCTCGGAGTGGGGACATGATTTCCGACCAGAGTACCGTAAGATTCGTTGTGCTATCGAAACGATTGGAACAGCTCCTGTTATTGCACTCACAGCAACGGCTACTGATAAGGTGCGTACGGACATTGTACGTAGCTTAGGTATTGAGGATTGTGCCGAGTTCAAAAGCTCTTTCAATCGTCCGAACCTTTATTATGAGGTACGTCCGAAGAAGAGTGATGACGATACGAATAAGCAAATCATCAAGTTTATCAAACAGCATACCGGTAAGAGCGGTATTATCTATTGTCTTTCGCGTAAGAAGGTGGAGGAGTTGGCGGCTATCTTGCAAGCTAATGATATCAAGGCATCTCCTTATCATGCAGGACTTGATTCTGAGACACGCTCTAAGACACAGGACGACTTCCTCATGGAAGAGTTGGATATTATTGTGGCAACCATAGCTTTTGGTATGGGTATTGACAAACCAGACGTACGTTTTGTAATACATTATGATATCCCGAAGAGTCTTGAAGGCTATTATCAAGAAACAGGACGTGCAGGGCGCGATGGCGAGGAAGGTATCTGTATTGTGTTCTATTCTAAGAAAGACCTTAATAAACTGGAGAAGTTTATGGAGGGGAAGCCTGTTGCAGAACAAGATATCGGTCGTCAGTTGTTACAAGAGACTGAAGCCTACGCAGAATCATCTGTCTGCCGTAGAAAGATGTTACTACATTACTTTGGTGAGGATTATCCAAAGTGTAACTGTGCTATGTGCGATAACTGCCTTCATCCAAAGACGAAGATTGAAGCACAGAAGCAACTTCTTATTATTCTCCAAGCAGTGAAAACATTGAAGGAGAATTTCCGCCAAGAGTATGTTATTGACTTTGTACGTGGCAGAGCGACCGATGATCAGAAAGATCATAAGCATGATGAGTTAGATGATTTCGGAGAGGGCGAAGACGAGAATCCAAAGATTTGGAACCCAGTCGTACGTCAAGCACTCTTAGCAGGTTATCTTAAGAAAGATGTAGAGAACTACGGCTTATTAAAACTAACCGCTGCTGGTAAGCGATTCTTGAAGTCGCCAGAGTCATTCATGATAGTCATGGATACCGAATTTAAGGAGGAGGACGAGGATGATGAACCAATGATGGGTACAGCAGTCCTCGATCCAGAACTCTTCTCTATGCTGAAGAATCTTCGTAAGAGGATTGCACATAAGTTAGAAATTCCTCCTTACGTTATTTTTCAAGATGTTTCTTTGGAACAAATGGCAATGATGTATCCTATCAACGAACAGGAGCTGCAGAATATTCAGGGCGTTGGTGCTGGTAAGGCGAAGCGTTATGGTAAAGAGTTCTGTGAACTGATAAAGCAGCATTGCGAGGAAAATAACATTGAACGACCAGAAGAACTGCGTGTCAGAACCGTAGCTAAGAAGTCGATGCAGAAGGTAAAGATAATTCAGAGTATCGATCGAAAGTTACCGCTTGATGATATTGCCACAGCAGAGGGACTCGATTTCGATGACCTACTGACAAAGATCGAGGAGATTGTCTATAGTGGAACAAAACTTAATATAGACTATTTCCTTGAGGATGTGTATGATGAGGATCAGATAGATGATATCTACGACTACTTTATGGATAGCGAGACAGATAGTCTTGATGCCGCAATGGAAGAATTAGATAGCGACTATAGCGAAGAAGAAATTCGGCTTGTACGCATTAAGTTCTTGTCAGAGATGGCTAACTAATACAATACATCATTATTAATGGGTGTATAGCTCTTTATCTGTAGGGATACACGGTTCGTGTGTCCCTACAGCATATAATAGAAATCTTCTTAATCTATGACCTGAATACAAACCTCTGAGTCTTAATCTATTTATTGTTAACCGTAATTCTGTTATAAATCTTAATAATGTAATTAATTCGTTCCATTTATTTGGATATATGTAATCTATTTGTTACCTTTGCTTATGGAAGTTAATCGTGATATAAGGATGACGGAAACTTTTGTTGAGTTCCTAAAATCCTTAGAGCCGAAAGTAAGAAAAAAGTATCTATATGTGATACAGGTTCTTAAAACAGAATCAGTTGTTAGTGAAAAGTTTATCAAGCATTTAGAGAATACGAACTTATATGAGATGAGAGTTTCTCTTTCATCAAATGAGTATAGAACAATTGTATTTTCAATTGATGCAGTAAATATAATCTCTGCGACTAAGGTGCTTCTGTTGAATTCTTTTCTAAAGAAAGATACGAAGCAATATAGAAGTGAAATCAATAAAGCTGTAAAGCTATTAGAAGAATGGAGAACTGAGTATGAAGAAGATTAATGAAGAAAAGTGGAAGCGTTTAAAATCATTCGAAGATATTCTTAATGAAGAAGTTGGATGTGAGGATTCTCCGGAGCGTACCGAGTTTGAGGCACGTGCCAAGGCTTACTATTATGCAGAACTGCTAAAGGAACAGCGCAAGCAGCAGAAGATGACACAGCAGCAGTTGGCGGACAAGATAGGTAAGAAGCGAGAGTATATCTCAAATATTGAGCGTGGAAACAGTGATATGCAGCTTTCTACCTTTATGCAGATTGCGAATGCTTTAGGACTTCGTTTTGCTTTGGTTGTTGGATAGTTACACAGGTGATAAGTAATAAGTTGGCTTTGTTTTAATCGTACATTGTAAGGTATTTAATGCTTAGCACCATTGGTGTTTACCAACAGCACGATATGTGCGGAGCATTAGCACGACATGTGCGGAGCGATAATATAATCGTTGAGGATGAAAAAATAGAGCCGTTACAGTTATTATAAAGAATGCTGTAAGCTAAAGAGAGTGAACTAACGTAAGAAGTGTTTATTGGAAAGGTCTGAGAAAAAACCTTTACTTACAGGTAAACAAAACAAGAAAGAGGCTGAATCAGATAGTAATCAGTGGCTAATAATGATAGATTACAAGTGAAGTAAATTCTTTCATAAAGTCCTCTGATAGATGCATATAAAGTGCATTCTCACTTCTGATTCAGCCTCTTGGCTATTTATTATAGTATAATGAATTACTCAGCACAATTCTGTGAGCTAACAGCAACGAGCATCCAAACTGTCTTTTCCTGGCCAACGAGGAAGTCGTTCATCAATGAAACTGTTGTGTCATCGTGTGCCTCAGTAGCAAGGTCAATGATTCTACGCTCGCGAGCAATCAGTGTCTTGTAGTAATCGAGGAGTAAATCAACAGCCTCTTTACTGCAACTAACAACGTCAGCTTCTTTGATTTCTGAAGTTTGCAGATATACACTGAAACGGCTCTCAGGAGTACTACCCAACTGAAGGATACGTTCTGCTACCTCATCAACCTTCTCTGCTGCATCGTTGTATAGTTCCTCATACTTGCTATGCAATACAAAGAAACCATGTCCCTTTGCGTTCCAGTGGAAATTGCGGAGGTTGCTGTAGAATACTTGAAGGTCTGCCAATAAAACTGAAAGTTCGTTTACTACGTTCTGTACCTTCTTCTCATCTAATCCTAATAAATCTAATGTTCTCATCTTTAATATGTTTTTAAGTTGTTGTTCCTTGTTTACGAGTGCAAAGTTAGTGGTTTTTTCAATCTGCTACAACAGATAAATTCTATACACTCATTGATACAATCTATAGATGCTTGTTAATGTCTGATAATGAGTATGTTATTATCTATATGTTGGCTTTTAGAAAGTATGAATGTAGGCTTGAGATTTTACAGTCATTGGCGAAAAGCAGGGAGTATGTTGAGGAATAAATATTAAATACTTTTAATAAGGTGTGAGAAAAACTGGAAAAAGCCAGTCTGTTTGATTTTTAATTGCTAAATTTGCATGCAATAAATTTCTAAAATACAATTATGTCATCATTTGTTGCAGACAAAATCACGATGGACGGCTTAACCTACGATGACGTCCTTTTAATTCCGGCTTATTCAGAAGTACTGCCTAAAGAGGTAGTCTTGAAAACCAAGTTTTCACGTAACATTGATCTTAATGTACCTTTCGTTACAGCAGCTATGGACACCGTTACGGAGAGTTCTATGGCGATAGCGATTGCGCGTGAAGGTGGTATCGGTGTTATTCATAAGAATATGAGCATCGAAGACCAGGCACGTCAGGTGGCTATTGTGAAGCGAGCTGAGAATGGTATGATTTATGATCCAGTTACTATCCGTAAGGGTCGTACAGTGAAAGATGCGCTTGAGATGATGGCAGACTACCATATCGGTGGTATTCCTGTAGTAGATGAAGAGAATCATCTCGTGGGTATTGTTACCAATCGTGACCTTCGTTTCGAACGTCATTTGGATAAGCTCATTGATGATGTGATGACTAAGGAGAATCTTGTGACAACTCATCAGCAGACTGATCTTACTGCAGCTGCGCATATTTTGCAAGAGAATAAGATTGAGAAATTACCAGTAGTCGACCGTGAGAATCGTCTCGTTGGTTTGATTACTTATAAAGATATTACCAAAGCCAAGGATAAGCCTATGGCATGTAAGGACGAGAAGGGTCGTCTTCGTGTTGCTGCTGGTGTTGGTGTGACTGCTGATACAATGGAACGCGCACAGGCACTTGTTGCTGCTGGTGTTGATGCTATCGTTATTGATACTGCTCACGGACACTCTGCTGGTGTGATTGGCAAGCTTCATGATGTGAAGACAGCCTTCCCTAACCTTGATGTCGTTGTGGGTAACATTGCGACAGGTGAAGCTGCTAAGTTCTTGGTCGACAATGGTGCTGATGCAGTTAAGGTAGGTATCGGACCTGGTTCTATCTGTACAACACGTGTTGTTGCAGGTGTTGGCGTACCACAGTTGAGTGCTATCTATGATGTTTGCAAGGCGTTGGAGGGTACAGGCGTGCCATTGATTGCTGATGGTGGTTTGCGTTACTCAGGCGATGTTGTTAAGGCATTGGCAGCAGGTGGCAGCAGCGTGATGGTAGGTTCATTGGTTGCTGGTACAGAAGAGTCACCTGGTGACACAATTATCTTCAACGGACGTAAGTTCAAGAGCTATCGTGGTATGGGCTCATTGGAGGCTATGGAGCAGAAGAATGGTTCACGTGACCGTTACTTCCAGAACGATGTTGGCGATGTAAAGAAACTTGTTCCAGAGGGTATTGCTGGGCGTGTTCCTTACAAGGGAACTGTTCAGGAAGTTATCTATCAGCTCGTCGGTGGTCTTCGTTCGGGTATGGGTTACTGCGGTGCAGCTTCTATCGAAGACTTGCATAATGCGAAGTTTACTCGTATCACCAATGCTGGTGTATTGGAGAGTCATCCACATGATATTTCAATTACCAGTGAGGCACCAAACTATTCGCGTCCAGAATAATATAAAAGACGATAAATCATTCGCCCTCTTTCCTGTTTCTCAGGGGAGAGGGTCCCTGCGTTAAAAGAATAACAATGAAATTCAAAGTAATTCTGTCAGCCCTCTTGCTTTCAACGACAATGGCATATGGACAGACTGACCCAACGATAATGACTATTAACGGACAGCCGGTGAGCCGTTCGGAATTTGAGTATTCGTATAATAAAAATAATGCTGAGGGTGTGATTGATAAGAAGAGTGTGGATGAGTATGTTGACCTCTTTATCAATTATAAACTGAAAGTTCAAGCTGCACTCGATGCGCATCTTGATACGCTCAGCTCTTTTAAAAAGGAGTTCCTTAGCTATCGTAACCAGCAGGTGCGCCCAACTTTCATCACAGATGCTGACGTTGAGGCGGAAGGACATAAACTTTATCGTGAAGCTCAGCAGCAGGTCGAGGCTAATGGTGGTATGTGGAACTGCGCACACATCCTCATCGGTTTATATCAGAATGCTGATAAGGAAGCTGCAGAAGCAGCAAAGCAGTTGGCAGACTCTCTCTATAACGCTCTTCGTGGTGGAGCAGACTTTGCTGAACTGGCTAAGAAATATTCCACAGATGTTAACTCTGCCATGAACGGTGGGCAGTTGTTACATCTTCAGAAAGGACAGACAGTACCTGAGTTTGAGAAGGCTCTGTTTGCTTTGAAGCCAGGTGAGATAAGTGCTCCTGTACTTTCTCCTTTTGGTTATCATATCATTAAGATGGGTGGTCGTGAGAGTTTCCCAACTTATGAAACACTTCGTCCAGATATCATGCAGTATATCGAGATGCAAGGTTTGCGTGAGCAGATTATTGATCAGAAACTCGATTCTATTGTAGAGAGTGAGGGCAAGACAGTCACACAGAATCAACTGCTCGACAGAAAACTCGCTTCTTTGGAGGAGAAAGATACAAGCATGAAAAATCTTATCCGTGAGTATCATGATGGTTTACTGATGATTGAAATGAGTAACCGTGAGGTTTGGGATAAGGCTGCTAAGGATGAAAAGGCACTTGTTGCTTATTTCCGTAAGCATAAAAAACAATATAAGTGGACTGAACCACGTTTTAAGGGTATTGCCTATCACGTGAAAACAAAGGAAGATGTTGAGGCTGTGAAGGCATGTGTGAGGGATGTTCCTTTCAATCAGTGGGCAGAGAAACTGCGTGATAAGTTCAATGCTGACAATACTATCCGTATTCGTGTGGAGAAAGGTATCTTCCGAAAGGGGGATAATGCGCTGGTCGACCGTGATGTTTTCGGTGCGAAGACGACTGTGAAACCAGTTAATGGATATCCTATTGATGCTGTGTTCGGTAAGAAGATAAAGGCTCCTGAAGGTATGGAAGATGTGCGCGATCTTGTTGTTTCCAACTATCAGGAGGAACTTGAGAAGGCATGGGTAGAAGCATTGCGCAAAAAGTATAAAGTAGTTGTTGATAAGAAGGTTCTTTCAACAGTCAATAAGCATTAAGATAATACAGCATTTCAATGAAAATAAATAAAGGAAAGACAATAGTCCTGCTTGCAGGAACAGTTCTTACAGCAATGGGTTTGCATGCTGGTGCATTCCGTGCAAGCGGTCCTGTTACTCTGTCAGACTCTGTAAAGAATGAGACAGCTGCCGTAGATAAGCCAAATAGCGTTGTTGATGAAGTTATTTGGGTAGTCGGTGATGAACCTATCTTGAAGTCTGAAGTTGAAATAATGAGACTGCAAAGCGAGGCTGAAGGCATGAAGTGGGATGGCGACCCTGAATGTATTCTACCTGAACAGATAGCTGTTCAAAAGCTTTTCCTCCATCAGGCAGCCCTCGACAGTGTTGAGGTGAGTGAGTCAGAGATTGCACGTGGTATAGATGATCAGATTAATTACTGGATTTCTCTTCCACAGATTGGCTCAAAGGAGAAGCTCGAGGCGTTCCAGAATAAGAGTATGACTCAGATTCGCCAAGACCTGCATGACGATTATAAGAACCGTTTGCTTGTACAGAAGGTACAGCAGAATCTGGTTAATGATGTGGCTGTTTCGCCTGCTGAGGTACGCGAATACTTTAAGAAGTTGCCAGTGGATAGTATTCCAATGATTCCAACAACGGTTGAAGTAGAGATACTTACGCAGACTCCAAAGATTGAAACAGAGGAGATAAATCGTATTAAGAACCAACTGCGTGACTATACTGACCGTGTGACGAAGGGCGAAACTTCTTTTGCTACATTGGCACGTCTTTACTCAGAAGACCCAGGTTCTGCTCGTCAAGGTGGCGAGTTAGGTTATATGGGACGTGGTGTACTCGACCCTGCATTTGCTGCTGCAGCCTTTAATCTTACTGAACCAAAGAAGATTTCAAAGGTTGTTGAGAGTGAGTTTGGCTACCACATTATCCAACTTATTGACCGTCGTGGTGATAAGGTTAATGTCCGTCATATCCTCTTGAAGCCAAATGTTTCAATAGCTTCTATCGATGCAGCTAAGGAGCGTTTGGATTCTATTGGTAAGGATATCAAGAGTGGTAAGTTTACATTCGAGGATGCAACGGCTTATCTTTCTGATGATAAAGATACGAAGAACAACCATGGATTGATGGTTAACTCTGTAGAGAACAGTCGCACTTCACGCTTTAAGATGAAGGAACTGCCAACAGAGGTGGCTCGTGTTGTTGATACGATGAAGGTTGACGAGGTCTCTATGCCATTCCAAATGGTTAATGCTCGTGGTAAGGTTGTTTGTGCTATCGTAAAGTTGAAGGCACGTGTACCAGAACATCGAGCTACGATAACAGAAGACTTCCAGGCTATGCGCGATATTGTTACAGCTAAGCGCAGAAAGGAAGTGCTGCATGATTGGGTTGTAAAGAAGGTAAAGGAGACCTATGTGAGGATTAATCCTCGTTATAGAAGTTGTAATTTCCAATACGAAGGTTGGCTTAAATGACAATAAACAACAAGTATAAAAACATATTTTGCGGGCATAGAATCTTGATTACTATGATTCTATGCCTGTTTGGGCTATGGCAATCCCAGTCGCTCCGAGCACAGAATGCAACGGAGAAGAAGGGAGATAAATTCTATATTGACCATGCCGACAATCTACGTCATAATCAATTGGAAATGTCTGATGTGATGATTGCTAAAGGCGATGTTCGTTTCCGATATAAGGGTATGACACTTAAGTGCGATAGTGCTTATTTCAATGAGAAGTCTAATTGGTTCAAAGCTTTCAGCCGTGTACATATCACTCGCCCTGGCGGAGTGAACCTTGACTGCCAACGCTTACATTATGATGGCTTTGGACAAATGGTTCATGCACGCGGCAAGGTGGTAGTAAGAGAACCTGGTCGTTCTCTCCGTTGTGATAGTTTGGACTATAACACAGCCTCTAAGGTGGCAAACTACTTTGGTGGACGTGGTACATTGGTTTATAATGGTAACACAGTTGTTGCCGATCAGGGTGATTACAATACGGAAACGCATGATGCCAACTTCTTTGGTAACGTTGTGATGTTTACGCCGAAGTATCGTATTACAACGCCTGAGGCGCATGGTAATACTGAGACGGGTCTTGTTCATGTTGTTGGTAAGTCGGTTATTAAGACTGCTAAGGGTGAAGTGGTGCATACAAATGATGGTACTTATAATAGCAAGACCGACCAGATGGAACTTAATGGACGTTCTACTATCACCTCTCCAAAGCAGGATGTTGAAGGCGATAATATTGTCTATAACAGTTCAACAGGAGAAGCAGAAGGTCATGGTAATGTGAAGATTGTCGATAAGGCAAACAACCGCACTATCATTGGTCAGGATGTGTTCTATAACGAGAAGACTGGTCATAGTAACGCACGTGGTAATGTTAAGATAGATGACCGTAAGGCACAGCGTGTTATTACAGGTGATGAAGTGACTTACAATGCCAAGACTGGTTATAGTGCAGGACGTGGAAATGTGAAGATTGTCGACAAGTTAAAGCAGCGCACCATTACTGGTCATGACCTTACCTACAATAGTAATACACACGAAGGAACTGGTGAGGGTAACGTTTACTACATTGATTATAAGGGTAAGCACGCTTTCTATGGCGATTATCTTCATTATACTGATTCCGCAGCGATAGCCTTTGGTGGTAATCCTGGCCCGGTAGCAAAGGATTTCTCACAAGGTGATACGCTCTTTGTTCATGCTGATACTATTAGTATGAAGGGATTTCATATGAATACTCCACAGATGTATCGTGAGATATATGGTGTGAATAATGTTCGTGCCTATCGTACAGACGTGCAGGCGGTATGTGGTTTTATGGTAGCTAACACCAAGGATTCTTGTCTAACGATGTATGATTATCCAATCGTATGGAGTGGTACACGTCAGTTGGTGGGTGATTCTATTAAGGCGTATATGAACGACTCAACCATCCGTCAGGCGTTTGTGTATGGCAATGCTTTCTCTATTGAGAAACTTCCTGAACCCAAATACTACAACCAGATATCCTCTAATGACATGCGTGCTGACTTTGTCAATGGTGCTGTTCGTCGTGTTGATGCGTGGGGAAATGTTGAAGTTGTCTTCTATCATACCGATAAGGATAGTACGCTCATTGGGCATAATTATACAGAAACAGATACGCTTCGGATGTTTATCTCACCTGTTCGAAAGCTACAGAAGATATGGATGTCAAAGTCGAATGGCGTTATTAGTCCGATGACACAGATACCACCAGACAAGTTGACACTGCCTCGCTTCGAGCTTTTCGATGAGGTAAGACCTAAGGATAAGAATGATATATTCCGCCTTGCACCACGTAAGACGAGTGCAACCGTACGTAATTCACGAGTGTCTTTACCACCTCGTCAGCAAATAGAATGACGTCTTTGGGTCTTATATACAGACCCATTTGACGTTTTATTAAGTAATACTCCACAATAAATAATGCTATTCTTCCACTCATCACGCCCCCGTCGTTTCCATCATGAATATATGTATGTGGACGAACGCAAGGAACTGCTCAATGATATAGAGCAGCGTGCTCGGCGTGAATTGAATGGTGAAGAGGCGCCTGAAGGTAAGTATCGGGAGGAACTACAGCGCAAATTCAGTGGTTCGCTGAAGCCTGAAGTGTTGCGCCATAGAGGTAATCGTTTTACGGCAATGTGGGTGTCGTTGATTCTTTCAGCAGGTGTCATAGCCCTTCTTACCTTATTTTTATTTATTGCTTTATAGAATCCTTCATGAGTGATATCATACAACTTTTACCAGACAGTGTAGCCAACCAGATTGCAGCCGGTGAGGTTATTCAACGTCCTGCCTCTGTTATTAAGGAGTTGGTGGAGAATGCCATTGATGCAGGTGCAACGCATATTGATGTATTGGTGGTAGATGCTGGTCGCACTTCTATTCAGGTAATCGATGATGGAAAGGGTATGTCAGAGACGGATGCACGCCTTTCCTTCGAACGTCATGCCACTTCTAAGATTCGTAAGGCTGATGACCTCTTCTCTCTTCGTACGATGGGTTTCCGTGGAGAGGCACTGGCTTCTATTGCCGCGGTGGCTCAGATAGAGTTAAAGACTCGTATGGAGAGCGAGGATTTGGGTACACATCTGTCTATTGCTGGCAGTCGTTTTACGGGTCAGGAGCCTTGCTCTTGTCCTGTGGGAAGTAATTTCTTGGTAGAAAATCTTTTCTTCAACGTACCTGCTCGACGTAAGTTTTTAAAGTCGAATACTACCGAACTCAATAATATCATTACAGCTTTTGAGCGCATCGTATTGGTTTATCCACAGATATCCTTCACACTGCACAGCAATGGTACAGAACTTTTCAATTTGCGTGCTTGTAGCTATCGTCAGCGTATTGTGGAGGTATTTGGTAAGCGTCTCAATCAGGATCTTCTGCCGATAGATGTTGACACGAGTCTTTGTCATATCCATGGCTTTGTTGGTAAGCCAGAGTCTGCACGTAAGAAAGCACCTCATCAGTATTTCTTCGTCAACGACCGCTATATGAAACATCCTTATTTTCATAAGGCAGTCATCACGGCTTTCGACCGACTTATCCCACAAGGAGAGCAGGTTCCTTACTTTCTTTATTTCGATGTACCAGCAGAGAATATCGATGTGAATATTCATCCGACAAAGACTGAGATAAAGTTTGAGAACGAACAGGCTATTTGGCAGATTCTACTTGCAGCTGTAAAGGAGGCTGTAGGACGCTTTAATGATATTCCTGCTATTGACTTTGATACGGAGGGGAAACCTGATATTCCTGTGTTCAATCCCAATGTCGGAATGTCCGCACCAAAGGTAGACTTCAATCCTGCTTATAATCCTTTCAAGCAAACATCTCAACCTGCTAAGTCTTCAGCTCCAGATGGATGGGAAGAACTCTATGCTGACTTAGGGTCTGGTGGTGAAATCCGTCAGTCAAAACTCTTTGAACAGCATGAGGAGGAGATGATAACCAGTAGCTTGAGTACTGTAAGCGATACTGTTGAGGAAGGAACAATTATCTCTTCAGCTGCCACACAGTCTGCAGCAGAGTCGTTGATAGAAGACAAGGCACCTTCTCATTATCAGTATAAGGGCTGTTATATTATGACAGCTGTGAAGTCGGGACTTATGATTATCGACCAGCATCGTGCGCATATTCGTATTCTCTATGAGGAGTATTTGCGTCAGTTGTCTGAACATAAAGTGCATTCTCAGAAAGTACTTTTCCCTGAGATGGTTCAGTTCTCCGTCTCTGACCAAGTGGTTCTCGACCAGATTCTACCAGAAATGGCTGAGATGGGCTTCCAACTCGATAGCCTTGGTGGTGGTAGTTATGCTGTTAATGGAGTTCCTGCAGGTATAGAAGGACTGAATGTCGTTGCGCTTATCAATGACATGGTAGCTTCGGCAATGGAGAGCGGAACGAGTGCGAAGGAAGAAATCGACCAAGCTTTGGCATTGAGTCTTGCACGTAATGCAGCCATACCGCAAGGTCAGGTACTAAGTAGTATGGAGATGGATAATATTGTCAACGAACTCTTTGCTTGTAGTAATGTCAATTACACTCCTTCTGGCGAACCTGTAATTGCGATTATGAAGCAGCAGGATATTGAACATCTTTTCGATAGTTGACAGTCTCTTTTATGACTGTTTGTCTTATAAAGCCCTATTAGCCCAATCAGCTTAATAGGGCTTATTGTTTGTGTTAATAGCTAAACAATTTAGATATTAGTATTCTACTACCTTCATAATGATGAGTATAAAGCCTCTTTCTTCCTCTCTTTAGCCTGCGTGTTGATGCCCCGCACATGTCGTGCTGGTGCTTAGCACATGTTGTGCTGTCGGTCAACACCAATGGTGCTGATGGTAGGAATCTTTCTAAATATTGCTAAAATGGAGTCAATCTGTTGGTAGTTTTTATATGTCAATACGATATTCTTTCTTTAAAAGAACGGCTGAGTAAGAGGAGTGTTCTACCTTATGTTTATAATACAGCAGTAACTTACATTAATATTCAACGTTAAATAAATAGTATTTTTTAGAAAAAACCGACCCTGATAGATTTTAATTATTATCTTTGTGAACAAACTTTGTATTGCTGGGAATCACTGTCAGCAATAAAGGAGCAGAATAGGTTAAGATCGTTAAATAATAAGATTATGAAAAAGTTATTGATAGTTTTGGCATTGGCTGGTGTGTCTATGACCAGTTTTGCCCAAGATGAGGTGCTCACTGAGAAGTATAGCGTTGCTACCAACTCGTTCTGGAGCAACTGGTTCGTACAACTTGGTGCAGACTGGAACGCATGGTATTCTAACCAAGAGTATGGGCGTGATGCTGCAATTAGTCCGTTGAAGGACTTCCGTTCAAAACCGGGTGCAGCTTTCGCTATTGGTAAGTGGTTCACACCGGGTATCGGTCTTCGTACAAAGATACAGGGTATCTGGGGCAAGCGTGTCGGTGCTGACAGTAATCCTGCTTCTCAGCTTGATAACAGTAATAAGTATTGGATTGCACAGGAGCAGGTGATGTTCAATCTGAGCAACCTCCTTTGCGGTTACAATGAAAATCGTGTTTGGAATCTTATTCCTTTTGCTGGTGCAGGTGTTGGACGTTCTATGTCAGCTAATCGTTATGCAATGGGACTGAGTGCAGGTCTTCAATCTTCTTGGAAGGTGAGCAAGGGAATGCGTGTCTATCTTGAAGCTGGTTGGAACCGTTATGAAGGCGACCTCGATGGTGCTGCATACGCAAACAATGAGCGTCGTGGATGGGAGTCACACGATAATAATCTTTATGCAGAAATTGGTTTGAACTTCAATATTGGTAAGGGTACTTGGAAGAAGAGTCCAGATATGGAAGCTATCAATACACAGCATCAGGCAGCCCTCGATGCACTGAATGCACGCCTTCAGGATGCAGAGGAAGAGAATGCACGTCTTCGTAATGAATTGGCAAACCAGAAGCCTGTTGAGACTGTGTCGGAGTCTGTAAAGCAGTTGGTGACAACTCCTGTTTCAGTCTTCTTCGACATCAATAAGGCTACAATTGCTTCTCAGAAGGACCTCGTTAACGTACAGGCACTTGCAAAGTATGCTAAGGATAATAATAACAACCTCCTTGTGACAGGTTATGCAGACAGCGCAACAGGTTCTGCTGAGTACAACCAAAAACTGTCTGAGCGTCGTGCAACAGTTGTTGCCAACGAACTTGTTAAGATGGGTATTGAGAACAATAAGATTACGACTGTCGGCAAGGGTGGAGTAGAGACCTTGTCTCCAATCTCTTTCAACCGTCGTGCAACGGTTCAGATTACGGAATAAGATAAGTTAAATCAAGATATTTCTTAAATACAAGTAGGGATACACGAGCGTGCATCCCTACTTTTTGTTATGGTGATAGGAGTAATTGGGCTTATTGGGCTAATTGGTCTAATAAGGCCAATACCATCCTTTTTTTATTGAGCCTTCACATCTTCCATCGTTTAATCAATGGCTTAAACCCCTTCTGCAGCGTGATAAGACGAACGGACGAGCGGACCACTAACCACGTGCTTAAAACCTTTCTCTAAGGCTATCCGCTTATATTCAGCAAACCTTTCGGGTGTGATATAGGCTTTAACAGGCAGGTGTTCGGCAGTAGGTTGGAGATATTGACCGAGTGTAAGGCGTTGGCAGCCAGTTGAAAGGATGTCGTCCATTGTCTCTAAGATTTCTTCGTGGGTTTCACCTAAGCCGAGCATGAAGCCAGTCTTGGCAGTGATACCACAGTTGGCTATCTCTCTCAGCACTTCTAAACTGCGTTCATAGCGTGCCACAGAACGTACTGATGGTGTGAGGCGACGCACTGTCTCCATGTTATGTCCTGCTACGTGGGGGTGTGTTGCCATGACTTGACGTATGAGATCTACCTTCCCCATGAAGTCTGGAATAAGTAGTTCTATCTTTGTATCGGGGTTCAAACGGCGTATCTCTTCGATAGTCTTTATCCAGTGGGCTGCACCATAATCGGGTAGGTCGTCACGGTCGACAGAGGTGATGACGGCATAACGTAGCTTAAGAGCTTTCACTGACTCAGCTACACAACGTGGTTCATCAGGGTTGAGCAGTTTAGGTCTGCCACTTAATGTGTTACAGAAACGGCACTTTCGTGTACAGATATCACCGCCAATCATCAAAGTTGCCGTACGAGCCATCCAACATTCCGAGCGATTTGGGCAGAGTCCACTCGTACAGATAGTATTCATATGATGCTTGGCAAGGATACCAGCCGTCTCACCAGTCGACTTCTTCGATGTGAGGTCAATCTTCAGCCACTCTGGTTTCATCACGTGTGGCTCACGTCCGAAGAGTAAACGGAGGAACTGTCGCTGCTTCAAACCACGGATAATAGTGGATAGATCTATGTTTTCCAACCTCTCTTCTACCGCCTCTCTCGTGAACTCACAGCCTTTAAGTAGGCTGAGGAAATCATGGTCGATATCGCTAAGAAGGAAGTAATCACCCACCATATTGATGCTTCCAATGATGTTATTCTTTAGTTCAATATGGGCTTCAAGTGTTCCAATACCTTCAAAACGATGCTTTCGAACAAAGGAGTATTTTGGATTTTTACCATAAACAAAGTCGTCAGAAGATAGTTCTTTCTCTATCTCTGCAACTCCTTTCATGTCTTCTTCCGTTAGTTCGAGGACCTCAGTACCACACATTTCTTGTCGTACATAGTCCATAAAAGCCAAGATATTTAACTGTGTATAGGTCGCAACATTCGTCACTCTTTGTCTGACAGACGCTACACCCTTACTTTGTAGTTTCTCTTTTGCAGGAGTGAGTGCATTAGACAGGTGGTCAAGTTGGGTGTCAAAGAGTAGGGAGTTGTGCAGAACACTACGGTTAGACAGTTGATAGAAAGCACAACCCGATACCTTTGTTCCGTCAATTAGAATGTCATTTCGACCCGATAACTGTGCGTCAATCTTCAGACCTTTTAGTAAGTCTGCCATTCGTTGCATATAAACAGCAAAGGCTTTGTTGGCATTGACGGCACGTGAAATATAAGAAAATTGTATGCAACCCTTGTCGGCATAGATACATCCTCCACCACTTTTCCGTCTGAAAATATCAATCTTGTGTTCTTTGCAGTAGTCGGTATTGACCTCATTGTCAATCAACTGGTTGCGTCCTAACATCACCGTGGGGTTCACACGCCAGCCCATAAAGTAGTCGTCATCGGTATAATGACGTGCTACGTATTCTTCCACTGCAAAGTAGAAGGGTAGTTGATGAATGGTATCTGGTTTAGATAGTAGTATATATTTCATCGTTGGTATTGATTGTTTATGGGAACAAATGTACAAATAAATTTACTAAAGAGAGAAGAAAGTTGGGAAAATAGTGAGGAGGGCACTATTAGTCTTATTAGCCTTATTGACCCAATAAGGCTAATAAGCAACTCTTAAAAAATGCAAAAAGCAATCATCACTCTTATACTTTTTCGTACATTTGTAATCGAATTTATCAGTTTAAATAAAGGTAATAGGTTATGTTAAAAAAACAATTTGTATCAGTAGCAGCCGTAGCAGTACTAACTACAGGGGTTGCTTTTGCTGCAGTGCAGCAGGATAAGGTGATGTATAAGCAGGCAGATGGCACCTATGTTGTCAATACGACCAGCCTCTGCTCAAATGTAAAGGGATTTAAGGGTGCAACACCAGTAGAGGTTTATATCAAGAATAATAAGGTTATCAAGGTTGAGGCATTGCCAAATCGTGAGGGTCCTAAGTTCTATGATAAGGTGAAGCAGGGGTTATTTCCAAAGTTTGTATTTTCATTGTTCCATAAATCAGCGACAAAAGATAGCGCAAATCCTCCTTTAA
>ERZ773009.930-NODE-930-length-21001-cov-10.268786_pt1 | contig 21001 bp, 17 predicted proteins | sample MGYA00580663_ERZ773009 | MGnify/ENA primary metagenome ERZ773009 (study PRJEB29015, sample SAMEA2737969) | human oral metagenome | biome: human oral; feature: human-associated habitat; material: dental | place: China | collected 2026 ... | reverse complement strand
CGTGTTTAAGGTTATACGGAAGAGTCCTTGGAGTCGTCACCGGATTTTTTGTCGTGGCAGCGGGACGTCGGTCGGTCGCGAGAGCGCGCCCCGGCAGACAGCGGCGGCCCTCGCCGACGCCCTGTGCCTGCGGATGAGCGTGGACGGGGAGTTCCGGCGCGTCCTCCTCGCCGCCGGGGCGGGGGCGGGACTCGCAGCCGTGTACAACACCCCGTGGTCGGCCGTCCCCTTCGCGCTGACCGTCACGCTCGGCCGGTGGACGCTTCGGGGGGCTCTCGCGACCGCGGCGATCTCCTGGATCGGGACGGCGATCGCCTGGTCGGTCACCGACGGCCTCCCGGCGACCCCGCTTCCGGACGTCGGCGCCGACCGGGCCCTCACCGTGTACGCCTGGGCCTTCGCCGCGATCCCCCTGTGCGCCGCCGTGGGCGCGGGGCTGTCGGGTCTGTGCGGCCTGGGCCGGGCGACGGGCCGGCGGGTTCGCGCGGCGTGGACGATGCCGTGCGCGATGGCCGCCGCGGGCGTTCTGACCGGGTCCGTCGGCCTCCTCCTGCCCCAGGCGCTCGGCAACGGGAAGTCGAGCCTCGACGAGCTCTTCGGCGACGTCGCGCCCCTGCGCCCGGTGACCCTCGCCGTGTGCCTGGGGGTCCTCGTGGCCAAGCCCCTCCTGACGGCCCTCAGCTTCCGAGTGGGTGTCGTCGGAGGGCTTCTCATGCCGTCGGCGTCCACAGGCGCGGCGTTGGGAGGCGCATGCGGCCTAGCCTTCGGCCTCGACTGGGCGAGTGTCGGAGCCTTCGCCCTCGTCGGGGCGATGGCGGTGCTGTCCGTCACGCAGAAGTCCCCGCTCTTCGGTCTCGCCTTCGGGCTGGAGTTGACCCACTGTCCCGCGTGGATGTGGCCGGCGGTGGCCTGTTCCGCGTTCGGCGCCCGGGGACTGGTCGGACTGGTTGAGCGCGCGAGGGCCCGTCATTGATATCGTGGAACCGGTAGTCACGCACCGCGGAAGGTCACCCCCGGCCGAGACCGGACGAAAGAGCGCGGTCCCCTCGACGCGGGAAGCCCTTCATGCCGAGAATTGGGAGGAATATGCCATTGCGACGAGGATTGGAGCCGGCATGAGTGTGCCTGGTGTCATAGGGGACCTGTCGGACGACACCCAGGACTTTCCGCATCCGCTGGCCTACCGCTATCCGACGGAGGACGCCGAGGTCGTCGTCCAGGACGCAGCGTGGCGTTTGACCGCGCGGGCCATGCCCGGGAGGCTGCGGTCGCGGGGAGGCGAGCAGGCCGGGCTCGACCAGCAGACCCCGGCGGGGGAGGGCGCCGACCGCATGGCGGTGAGCGTCGAGGACTACGAGCCGCTCTCCAACCTGTGGAACGACCCGGCCGCCCGGCGTCCGGCCTCCTCGACGCGCACGGCCGCGACCGGCTTCAAGGCGGCCGCCGTGCGGCTCGTCGGTTTGGAGGCGATCGTAGCCTCCCTCATCGTCCTGTCGTCCTTCTGCCTGGCCCACGCCAGAGGGGTCGGCTTCCTGCCGCAGACGCGGGCGGTCGCCGAGCGGCTGTCGATCGGCCTGGTCGGGTACGTCGGACTCGGCGGCCTCGCCCTGATCGTCGTCGCGGTGCTGTACGCCGTCGAGAGGATCCTCAGGAGCTCGCCTCGGGCCGGGCGTCAGGAGGAGCCGGCCGACATCCCGCAGGAGCAGGTGGCGACCGTCGGCAACTACCTCGTGCAGGCGATCCGCGAACGCAAGCTCTCCCTGGCCCGGTCGAGCCAGATCGTCAAGGCCTTCATCGTCCGGGAGGCGTACGGCCGCAGGCTGCGGGCGGACGCCCTGCTGCCCGACGCGGCCGGCTCCCTGGCCTGCTGCCTCGTCCTGCTCGGCGCCCCGTTGACGATCATCGGGCTGCTCGTGCCCGACGCAGGCGGCGCGTCCGCCGCCGGGCCGGCCGGCGGCGAGGTCAAGTGGCGCTTCCCCAACCTCGGGATGGCCCTGGCGGTCGCGACCCTCCTCGGGCTCGCCGGGGCGATCCTGGCGGTCGTCGGGACCCTCTCGCCCCGCCTGCGCGGCGACGTCGAAGCCGCTGAGAGGCGACTCGGCGCCGCCTACCTCGTCTCCAGCGACCCGGAGCTCGCCGAGGCGGTCAACTCCAACGGGCCGCGCGCGACCCTCCAGGACCTCCAGGACGGGGAGTGGCGCACCGGCTCGTCGCAGCAGAGCCGCCTCGCCAGCTGGTTCTCCTCCCAGGCGCCCTACCAGCTGCTGCTGTGGTGCGCGTCCACCGTCGTCCTCATCGTCACCCTCGCCGTGACCGTCAGCGCGACGGGACTTCGCATCGGCCCGGCGATCGCCGTCGCGGCCCTCCTCGTCGGGCTGTCCGGCGGGCTAGTGGCCGCGATCCACTTCGCCGTGGGCAATCGGGTGCTCGCGCACGCCGACGCGATCTGCCACTGCGGCGTCAGGCGCGGCCTGGAGGCGTGGGTTCTCTGGCCTTGCCTGCTCTTCGTCGCGCTGGGATGGGCGATGCTTCCGGTGGCGCTCGTCGTCGGCGCGGAGAACGGCCAGTTCGCCCTCTTCGTGTGCGCCCTCCACGTCATCATCTTCGTCGGGCTGGTCTTCGGCACCGGAGTGGTCAGGTACGACGGCGACCGGCGCAGGATCACATGCGTGCGCTACCACACCTACGCCGAACTGAGAAGCCGCCTCGAAGAGTCCGTCGAGATCCTCGCCGGCATCGACCTCCACACGTCGCGCCGCAGGCGTCCGCAACCCCAGCAACCCCAGCAGGCCCAGCAGGCCCAGCAGGCCCAGCGGATTCAACAGGTCGGCTACGGCTACGGGTACGCCGCCGGCGGCGGGATCGCCCAGGACGCCCCCCGGTCCGGTCGAAGCGGACAGGCGCCCGCCGCAGTGCCCGCCAACCCCTCGCCGGGCCGGCGTCACTGATACCCTTTAGCGGGTGCGCGCCGGCGCGCCCGCATCACCACTTCGGAACATCGGCGGGAAGGAGCATGCCGTGGCCCACGACGCTCTAGGAGACCACAACGAGGACGGTGCGAGACGGGTCCTGCTCAAACTGTCCGGCGAGATGTTCGGCGGGGGAGCGGTCGGCCTCGACGCCAACGTCCTGACCAGGGTCGCCGCCGAGATCGCCGTCGCCGTCAAGCACGGGGTGCAGGTCGCCATCGTCGTCGGCGGAGGCAACTTCTTCCGGGGTGCGGAGCTGCAGCGGCGCGGAATGGACCGCGCCAGGGCGGACTACATGGGAATGCTCGGCACCGTCATGAACGCCATCGCCCTCCAGGACTTCGTCGAGCAGACGGGGACCCAGTGCCGCGTTCAGACGGCGATCGAGATGATCCAGGTGGCCGAGCCCTACGTTCCCCTCCGCGCGATCCGCCACCTGCAGAAGGGGAGGGTCGTCATCTTCGGGGCGGGAGCCGGGATGCCCTACTTCTCGACGGACACGGTCGCCGCCCAGCGCGCGCTGGAGCTGCGCTGCGACGAGATCCTCGTCGGGAAGAACGGCGTAGACGGCGTGTACACGGACGACCCCAACAAGAACCCGGGAGCCGTCAGACTCGACTACGTCACCTACCAGGACGCCATCGCCCAGGGGCTGCGCGTGGTCGACGCGGCCGCGTTCTCCCTGTGCCAGGACAACCTCCTGCCCATGCGGGTGTTCGGGATGGGCACGGCGACGAACGTCACCCGTGCGCTTCGCGGCGAGAAGATCGGTACTCTAGTCTCAGCAGCCCGATGACGGTCTCGACAACTCGATAGCGAAGGACACACCAATGATTGACGAAACCCTCCTCGACGCGGAGGACAGGATGGAAAAGGCAGTCGACGCCGCCAGAGGCGAATTCGGCAACATCCGCTCCGGCCGCGCCAACGCGGCGATGTTCACCTCGATCCTCGTCGACTACTACGGCGCCCCGACGCCGCTCCAACAGCTCGCCACCATCGCCATCCCCGAGGCCCGGACGGTTCTCATCACGCCGTTCGACCGTTCGGCGACGGCCTCCATCGACAAGGCCCTGCGCGAATCCGACCTGGGCGTCAACCCCACCGACGACGGCCGCGTCATCCGCGTAGTCCTGCCCGTCCTGACCGAGGAGCGCCGCCGGGACTACGTCAAGCTCGCCAAGTCCAAGGCGGAGGAGTCGCGCGTGTCCGTGCGAGGCGTGCGCCGCAAGGCGAAGGAGGCCCTCGACAGGATCAAGAGGGACGGCGAGGCCGGCGAGGACGACGTCAAGAGAGCCGAAGACCGGCTCGACAAGCTCGCCAAGCGGTACGTCGACCAAGTGGACAAGCTCCTCGACGCCAAGGAAAAGGAACTCCTGGAAGTCTGATGCAGGCCAACCCGCTCACCGCCCTGGCGCCGCGCCCGCCCAAACCGCCGGCCCCCTCCTCCACCAAAGCCGGACGCAATCTGAAGACGGCCCTTCCGGTGGCCTTCGGGCTGCTCGCGCTCGTCGCCTTCTCGGTCGTGTGGAGGATCGAGGCGTTCGTCTGCCTGGTCGCCGTCGCGATGTGCGTCGGGCTGTGGGAGGCCGCCGGCGCCTTCCTCAACAGAGGCGTGCGGATCCCCCTCGTGCCGACGTGGTGCGGCGCCGTCGCCATGGTCGGCGCGACGTGGACCGCCCGGGAGCACATCGTGGGCGGGTTCTTGGCCTTCGTCGTCAGCGCCGTCGCCGTCTGCCTGTGGCGGTGGGCGATGTCTCCGGCGAGGTGGGCGGGCGACGCCGCGGCGGGGGTCTTCGCCCTGGCGTGGATCGGCTTCGTCGGCTGCTTCGCCGTGTGCCTGGCCGCAATGCCGCAGGGACGGTGGATGGTGGCCCTCCTCATCCTCATGCCGGCGGCCTCCGACACCGGGGGCTGGGCCTTCGGCGTCCTGTGGGGCAGGCACCCCATGACGCCCTCGATTTCGCCGAAGAAATCGTGGGAGGGCTTCGCCGGTTCGCTCGTCGGCGCCGGCGCCGTCTCCTTCCTCCTGACGACCCTCGCCCTGGGCAGGCCCTGGTACGCGGCGGCGATCGTCGCCGCGGCCGCGGTGCTGTGCGCCACAGTCGGCGACCTGTCCGAATCGCTGCTCAAGCGGGACCTCGGCGTCAAGGACATGGGGTCGATCTTCCCCGGGCACGGGGGGATGCTCGACCGCATCGACTCGATCCTCCTGTGGGCTCCGGCCTGCTACGCCATCATGACCTCGTCGATCGCGGTATGACCATGGACACATCGCGCCAGGTGATGCCCGCGGTCGAATCCGGCCCCCGTCCGAGGCTGAGCTTCGCCGAGACTCGCAAGGGCAAGCCGCCGGTCCACCTCGCGGACTTCGACGTCGACGGTCGGAAGGAGCGCATGAGGCAGGCCGGCCTGCCCGCCTTCCGAGCAGTCCAGCTCTCCCGCCACTACTTCGAGCGCCACGTGGCCGAGGGCGAGGCGATGAGCGACCTCCCCGCGGCGTTCAGGGACGGCGTCGTTCCGCGATTCCTCCCGCCTCTGCTGGCCAAGGTCCGCGACCTGAGGGCGGACGGCGGCCGCACGGTCAAGTCCCTGTGGCGGCTCTTCGACGGCGCGACGGTCGAAACCGTGCTCATGCGCTACCCCGGCAGGACGACTCTGTGCGTCTCCTCCCAGGCGGGCTGCGGCATGGCCTGCCCCTTCTGCGCGACCGGGCAGTCGGGGCTGACCCGCAACCTCTCCGCGGCCGAGATCGTCGAGCAGGTGCGCACTGCGATGGCCGCCGCCGAATCCGGCGCCCTCGGCGGCCCGGCGCGGGTGACCAACGTCGTGTTCATGGGCATGGGCGAGCCGCTGGCCAACTGGAGGCAGGTCGCGACCGCCCTGCACCGCATCGTCGACCCCGTCCCCGCGGGCTTCGGCCTGTCGGCGCGCAACGTGACGGTGTCCACCGTCGGCATGGTCCCCCTCATCCACAAACTCGCCGACGAGGGCCTGCCCGTCACCCTCGCCGTGTCCCTGCACGCCCCCGACGACGCACTGCGCGACCCCCTCATCCCCGTCAACTCGCGGTTCAAGGTCTCCCAGCTCCTGGACGCCGCACGGAGCTACTTCGACCGGACCGGCCGGAGGGTCTCGATCGAGTACGCGCTCATCAGGGACATGAACGACCATCCCTGGCGCGCGCAGCTGCTGGCCGACGAGCTCAACAGGCGCGGACGCGGGTGGGCGCACGTCAATCCGATCCCCCTCAACCCGACGCCGGGATCCATCTGGACCGCGAGCACCCCCGAGGCGCAGAATACATTCGTTCGCACCCTTCTCGACGCCGGCGTCCCGACGACGATCCGCGACACGCGGGGGTCGGACATCGACGGCGCCTGCGGGCAGTTAGCCGCCGAGGTCGGCCGGGCCTCCGGGCGCGGGCGCGCCGCCAAGGCCGCCGCGGCGGCGGAGAGGGTCGCGTTCGGTGCGAATCCGGACGGGCAGGGCGCATGCCCGACGGACTCGGTCGGCGAGTCGAACACAACCGAGAAGGAGGTCTCGCGATGACGTCGAGCAAAGGTTTCAGAACCGTGGGCTTTTTCGACAAGGGGTACGCCAAGGACGAGGTCGACGACTTCCTCCACAGGGCCAAGGAAGCCTACAACGGGCCCCTGACCCCCAATTTCGACGAGAACACGATCCGCAACGCGGCCTTCCACCGTCAGCGCAGGGGCTACCTTCCGGCGGACGTCGACGAGGCGCTCGATCGCCTGGAGGCGGCCTTCATCCAGAAGAGGCGCTCCCTCGTGGTGGCCGACCGGGGGGAGAACGCCTGGCTGAACACGACGGCCCAGGACGCCAAGAGCCTCTACCCGCGCTTCTTCCGGCCCGCCGGCCAGCGCTTCGCCGACGCCGACGGGTGGGGGTACTCGAAGTCCGACGTCGACGCGCTCGTCGATCGGCTCTCCGACTATTTCGACGGCAAGGTGGAGCTGTCCGCCAAGAACATCCGGGACGCCGTCTTCTCCCCGGCCAAGGGATCCTCGGCGTACGACGAGGCCGTCGTCGACGTCTACCTCGAGCGCGCCACGAGCGTCCTCCTGTCGGTCGAGTGATGCGCTCGATCGTCGTCTTGGGATCCACGGGGTCCATCGGAACCCAGGCGCTCGACGTGATCGGGCGCAATCGCGATCGCTTCGCCGTGCGCGCGCTCGGGGCCGGCGGGGCGAACCCCCGCCTCCTGGCCGGGCAGGCTGCGCGCTTCGGCGCGGAGGTCGTCGGCGTGGCCGACCCCGCCGCCGCGGCGGCCGTCGACAAAGCCCTACGGGAGGCCCGCCCGGCCAGGATGCCCGAGATCGTCGCCGGGCCCCGGGCGATGACCGTCCTCGCCGGACAGTCGCAGGCCGACGTCGTCCTCAACGGCATGACCGGCTCCATCGGCCTCCGCCCCACCCTGGCGGCCCTGAAGAGCGGGGCGCAGCTGGCGCTGGCCAACAAGGAGTCCCTCGTGGCCGGGGGAGCCCTCGTCGCCGACGCCCTCGCCCGGCCCGGACAGATCGTCCCCGTCGACTCCGAGCATTCGGCCATCGCCCAGGCCCTCGCCTCCGGCAGGCACCGCAAGGGCCTGACCAGTCCGGTCGTCGACGGCACGAGCGAGGTGCGCCGCCTCATCCTCACCGCCTCGGGCGGCCCCTTCAGGGGCAGGACCCGCGCCGACCTTGAAGGCGTCACCCCCGAGCAGGCGCTGAAGCACCCGACGTGGTCCATGGGCCCGGTGGTGACGGTCAACTCCTCGACCCTCGTCAACAAAGCCCTGGAGCTCATCGAGGCCGCCTACCTCTTCGACGTCGACCCGCAGGACATCGTCCCCGTCGTCCACCCCCAGTCGGTCGTCCACTCGATGGTCGAGTTCCAGGACGGTTCGACCATCGCCCAGGCCTCCCCTCCCGACATGCGCCTGCCGATATCCCTCGGCCTGAGCTGGCCGGACCGACTGGCGGACGTCGCCGCGCCGAACTCGTGGGACGGGCGGATCGCATGGACCTTCGAGCCGCTGGACAGCGCGACGTTCCCGGCGGTCGACCTGGCCCGCCGGGCCGTGGCCGCCTCGCCGCTGCACCCCGCGGTCTTCAACGCGGCGAACGAAGAGTGCGTCGAGGCGTTCCTGAACCGCCGGCTCGGCTACCCGGCGATCGTGGAGACCGTCGCGAAGGTCATGGCGGCCTTCGACGCCCCCTCGACCTTCGACGTCGACGCCGTCCTGGGCGTGGAGACCTGGGCTCGCGCCCGCGCACACGAATTGATGGGAGTTTGATGACCCTGCTCGGAATCCTCTTCCTCGTCGTGGCACTGCTCGTCTCGGTGGGCATCCACGAACTCGGCCACCTCGTCCCGGCGAAGAGGTTCGGGGTGAAGGTCTCACAGTATTTCATAGGCTTCGGCCCGACTCTGTGGTCCAGGCGCGTCAACGGGACCGAATACGGAATCAAACTCCTTCCCCTCGGCGGCTTCGTGCGCATCGCCGGAATGCTCCCCCCGGGAAGGCCCGACCGCAGGACGGAGAACCGCAGGGGCCGCCTGACCCTGGCGGAGGAGGCCCGGCTCGACAGCGCCGAGGAGATCGCGCCCGGGGAGGAGGAGCGCGCCTTCTGGCGGCTGAACCCCGCCAGGAAGCTCGTCGTCATGTTCGGCGGCCCGTTCACCAACCTCGTCCTGGCGCTCGTCTGCCTGCTCGTCGTCCTGTGCGGGATCGGCACGCCGAAGCCTTCGTCCACCGTCGGGACCGTCTCCTCCTGCCTCGACGGGACGACGACCTGCCGGACCCCGGCCCCCGCGGCAGCCGCCGGGATGAGGCCCGGCGACGTCATCCAAAGGTGGGGGACCCGCGACGTGAAGGACTGGAAGGGGATCGTGAGCGCGATAGCCGCCTCGGGGACCTCGCCCACCCAGGTCCGCGTCCTGCGGGACGGCAAGGCGACGACCCTCACGGTCACGGCCGTGCTGGCCGAGCGGAAGGCCACGGACAAGGGCGGCTCCTCGGTGGTCAGACGCCCGTACGTGGGGATCAGCCCCGCCTATGAGCGCCAACGCCGGGCGCCGACCGCGGTGGTGGGGGCCCTCGGCGCTCAGGCGAAGGCGACCGCGCAGGCCCTCGTGCGCCTGCCCGCCGGCCTGTGGGAGACGGGCCGCAGCCTGATCACCGACGAGAAGCGCCCCGCCAACGGGATCGTCGGAATCGTCGGGGTGGCGGGGATCGCCGGCGACATCACCTCGGCGGACTCGGCCGCCTACGACGGGCTCTCCAGGTTCGGCGACCTCCTCCTGCTCGCCGGCTCGCTGAACATGACCCTGTTCGTCTTCAACCTCATCCCCCTCCTCCCCCTGGACGGGGGCCATCTGGCGGGCGCGACCTACGAAGCCCTGCGCAGGCGTCTCGCCCGCCGCCGCGGACGGCCCGACCCGGGGCCGGTGGACACGGCGCGCCTCACGCCGCTCAGCTACGGCGTCGCCGTCGCGTTCATCGCGATGACCGCCCTGCTGGTCGTGGCGGACTTCGTCAACCCGGTGAGCCTGTTCTGACGGACCCCGCGCCGAGGGCGCGATCTCGGATTCCCGCCCCGGGGGGCGAGCCTGTCGCAACGACGCCGCATACGCTATCCACCCTTCCGGGGCGGGCGAGTTCTGCCAGTCTCGTCTCATTGGCTCGTCGGCGTCGCCCGTTCGAGCCGGGAAAGGGTGGACGGCCGGCATGAAGGCCTTTCAACTCTGGTCCAGGTTCCTCTACATAGTCCAGTTCCCCATGATCGGGCTCCTTCCCGTGATGCTCGTCTTCCTCCCCGGCGGTGTGGACGCCGGCGGGTGGGTGACAGTGATCGTCTTCTACACGATGGGGCCCCTCGTCGTCCTGACGACGATCCGCGCCGTCGCGAAGAGGGCGGCGCTCATCGCCCCCGGTCACCGCGTGCCTGCTGACGGCCTTCTATCTGTGCGCGTTCGTCTTCTGCGCGGCCGCCCCCGAATTCGACGATTCGAGGAGCTACGCCTCGATGCTCCAGCGTCTCGGCCTGTCCGAGGAGGGATCGATCTCGCTCGCCGTCGTCTGCTTCAAGGCGGGCGGGTTCCTCGTCGTCGCGGCCGCTATCGCCGCCTTCGTGGAGATGATCATCGCCGCGAAGGCGCGCTTCACCTCGAAGAGCGGCCGGGGTTCCGCCGATCCGCAAATCCGCCGTCCCCACCGGCGCCGCGGCGCACGCAAGCCCCGACCCGCCCGGAACGCCGTTCGGCCGGCCCGCAGATGCGGCGCACGCGGCGGAGAGGCGGACGAGGCCTAGGGAGGGTCTCGCGCTGGGGAACGCCACACGATCGGGGCCTTCACACGAAGGCGGGAAGTGGAATACTTGGTGCGTGAGCGTTTCACTCGGCATGCCCGGCCTGCGCCCCGAGCTCAACGTACTGTCAGCGCGCAAGAAGACCCGCCAGATCACGGTCGGCGACGTCGCCGTCGGCGGCGACGCCCCGATCTCCGTGCAGTCCATGACGACGACGAAGACCCACGACATCGGCGCGACGCTCCAGCAGATCGCCGAGCTCACCGCCGCGGGCTGCGACATCGTCCGGGTCGCCTGCCCGACGGACAAGGACGCCTCCGCCCTCCCGGTCATCGCGAAGCAGTCCCGGATCCCGGTCATCGCCGACATCCACTTCCAGCCGAGGTACGTCTTCGCCGCCATCGAGGCCGGATGCGGGGCCGTGCGGGTCAACCCCGGCAACATCCGCAAATTCGACGACAAGGTCGCCGACATCTGCAAGGCCGCGGCCGACCACGGGACATCCCTGCGCATAGGGGTCAACGCGGGCTCCCTGGACCCCCGGCTGCTCAGGAAATACGGATCGGCCACCCCCGAGGCCCTCGTGGAGTCGGCCGTCTGGGAGGCCTCGCTGTTCGAGGAATGCGGTTTCCACGATTTCAAGATCTCCGTCAAACACCACGACGTGGTCACCATGGTGCAGGCCTACCGCATGCTCTCCGAGAGGGGGGACTGGCCGCTGCACCTGGGCGTCACCGAGGCGGGGCCGGCCTTCCAGGGGACGATCAAGTCCGCCGCCGCGTTCGGGGCCCTCCTCGCCGAGGGCGTCGGGGACACCATCAGGGTCTCGCTGTCCGCGCCGCCCGTGGAGGAGGTCAAAGTGGGCTCGAAGCTCCTGGAGTTCATGGGCCTGCGGCCCAGGAAGCTCGAAATAGTCTCCTGCCCCTCGTGCGGGAGGGCGCAGGTCGACGTGTGGACGCTCGCCGAGAGCGTCGAGGAAGGCCTCAAGGGGATCGCCGCCCCGCTGCGGGTGGCCGTCATGGGATGCGTCGTCAACGGGCCGGGCGAGGCGCGGGAGGCCGACCTCGGCTGCGCCTCGGGCAACGGCAAGGGGAAGATCTTCGTGCGGGGGGAGGTCGTCGCCACGGTCCCCGAAGACCAGATCGTCGAGACCCTGCTGCGATTCGCCGCCGACATGGCCGAAGAGATGGGCACGCCGGAGGACGGAGCTACGGGGCCGATCGTCGAGACCTACTGATCGATGCACTGGCTCCGCCGATACCCTTCGCTTCGCCGGCTTCACGGGGTCGACACGGCCAAAGCCGTCGCCCTGTGCGAGCGTCACCCCGTCGACTCGGTGCTCCTGCGCGTGGCGATCGAGCAGACGGGGATCGGGGCGTCCTTCTCCCTCGGCCGGTTCGACGCGGACAGGGAGCTCACGGCTCTGGCTTGGGAGTACGGCAACATCCTCCCCCTCGGTTTCGACGAGGACGGGCTCGACGAAGTCGCCGAGGAGTTCGCCGGCCGGCGGCGGACGGGATCCTCGATCGTCGGCCCGGCGGACCAGGTCATGGGCCTGTGGAACCGGATCTGCAAGCGGTGGGGGCCTGCCCGGGACGTCAGGGAGCGCCAGTTCTCCATGGTGATGGATTCCGACCCGGACGTCGTGGCCGACCCCCTCGTCCAACCGGCCGGCGTGGGCGACGTATCGCTCGTCTTCCCCGCATCCGTCGCCATGTACATCGAGGAGGTCGGCTACGACCCGACCTCCCACGGCGCGGGATACGCCTACCGGGTCGCCCGCCTGGTCAGGTCCCAGCACACGTTCATCAGGAAGGCGCCCCTGGCCGACGGCTCCGGCGAGAGGGTCGTCTTCAAGGCCGACGTCGGTGCGCTGGCCGGGGGCGTGGCGCAGCTCCAGGGTGTGTGGGTGGCGCCCGACCTGCGCGGACGCGGCATCGCGACGGCCGGGGTCGCGGCTGTGGTCAAACTCGTCCGGGAGCGGCTCGCGCCGACGATCTCCCTGTACGTCAACGATTACAACGCGGCCGCGATAGCCACGTACACCCGCGTCGGATTCCGGATCGCGGGACGATGGGCGACGGTCTTCGTGTGATCCGCCGCAGCCCGCGGCCGGCGCTGCCGCCGGGCGCGCCGCGGCGTCCGGGTATGCTTGTCCCGTGCTGAAAATGTCCACTCTCTTCGTCAGAACTCTGCGCGAGGACCCGGCCGACGCCGAGGTCGCGAGCCACAAACTCCTGGTCCGCGGGGGGTACGTCCGCCGGGTCGCCCCGGGGATCTACTCGTGGCTCCCGCTGGGGCTGAAGGTCCTGGCCAGGATCGAGCGGGTGATCCGCGAGGAGATGGACCGGGCCGGATCGCAGGAGGTCCACTTCCCGGCGCTCCTGCCCCGGGAGCCCTACGAGGCGACCGGCCGGTGGGAGGACTACGGGCCGACGCTGTTCAAGCTGCGGGACCGCAAGGACGCCGACTACCTCCTGGCCCCGACCCACGAGGAGATGTTCGCGCTCCTGGTCAAGGACCTCTACTCCTCCTACAGGGACCTGCCCCTCTCGCTCTACCAGATCCAGACGAAGTACCGGGACGAGGCCCGCCCCCGGGCGGGGGTGATCCGCGGGCGCGAATTCGTCATGAAGGACGCCTACTCCTTCGACATCGACGAGGCGGGGCTGGACGCCTCCTACAACGCGATGCGCGAGGCCTATCAGCGGATCTTCGACCGGCTGGGCCTGCCCTACGTCATCTGCTCGGCCGTCTCGGGGGCGATGGGGGGCTCGCGCAGCGAGGAGTTCCTCTTCCCCTGCGAGATCGGAGAGGACACGTTCGTCCTCTCCGAGGGCGGATACGCGGCCAACGCGGAGGCGGTGACCACGCCGCCCCCGGCGGAGGCGGATCCCTCGTCCGTCGGAGAGCCGTTCACGGTGCGCACCCCGGGGGCCTCGACGATCGATGCCCTGGTCCGGGACGTCAACGCCGCCGCCCCGCGCGAGGACCGCCCGTGGCGCGCGCAGGACACCCTGAAGAACGTCGTGGTCGTCGCGGTCCAGCCCGACGGGGCGCGCGAGGTCTTCGTCGTCGGCCTTCCCGGGGACCGCGAGGTCGATCTCAGACGCGTCGAGGCCGCGCTCGCCCCCGCCGAGGTCGACCTGGCCGGCCCCGAGGACCTGGCCGCCTACCCGGAGCTCGTGCCCGGCTACATCGGCCCCCAGGTCCTCGGACCGCAGTCGTCCCGGCGGGGCGACCGCCCCCGATACCTCCTCGACCCCCGGATCGCCCGCGGGTCGCGCTGGGTCACGGGTGCGAACCAGGCCGACACCCACGTCGTCGATCTGGTGTACGGACGCGACTTCGAGGCGGACGGCACCATCGAGGCCGCGGAGATCCGCGACGGAGACCAGGCGCCCGACGGCTCGGGCCCCCTCCGGCTCGCCCGCGGGGTCGAGATCGGGCACATCTTCCAGCTCGGGCGCAAATACGCCCAGGCCCTCGGCCTGACGGTCTTGGACCGCGACGGCAGATCCGTCGTGGTGACGATGGGATCCTACGGGATCGGCGTCACCCGCGTGCTCGCCGCCCTGGCGGAGGCCAACCACGACGATCGCGGACTGGCCTGGCCCGTCGGCATCGCCCCCGCCGACGTCCACATTCTGGCGACCGGCAGGGACGACGCGGTCTTCGACGCGGCCGGGCGGATCGCCCGCGACGTGGAGGCGGCGGGCGTGGACGTCCTCTACGACGACCGCAGGAAGGTCAGCGCCGGCGTGAAGTTCGCGGACTACGAGCTGCTCGGGATGCCCTGGGGCGTCGTGGTCGGCCGCGGACTGGCCGAGGGGCGGGTCGAGATCCGCAATCGCCGCACGGGCGAGAGGACGGACGTCCCGGTCGAGCAGGCGCCGGCCCGCCTCCGCTCCCTGATCGCGGACGAGTGATCGGCCGCCCGGACGCCGGCTCAGCCCGACCCGGGCAGCGCCCCGGCCGAGGCGCGCTCGGCGGGCGTGAGGTAGAGAGAGCACGCGTAGGCCACGACCGCTTCGCGCCCGGACGCGTCGGCCTTCGAGGAGGCCAGGAGCAGCTGGGCGGTCAGCGCGCTCAGCGCGCGGCCCGTCAAAGTGGCTCCGCCGCTCAGAGCCGGCGGAGCGGCCGGGCCGGAGCGGCCGTCGGGGGCCCCGGCCGCCAGCATCGACGACTGGAGCCTGGCCACCGATTCGATCCGGGCTGTCTGCCGGCTGCGCTGCGCCGGCGCCAGTTGGGCCGCGTCCGTTTGAAGCCACTGGCGCGCGGCCTCCGCCACGCGCACCGAGTCTCCGTTCGCGGCGCTGGACCCGGCCGCGGCGGGATCGGCCGTTCCGCAGGAGGCCCGTCCGCCGAGCACGGGAGACGCGTCGATCGCCGTCAGGCGCGATCCCAGGGCGATCGAGGCGTAGGAGGCCCGGTCCCCCTCGGGGGCCTTCGAGGAGGCGGCCAGCGCCGAGGCCGACACGTCCTGGAGCTGCGCCACCAGGCTCGCCCCGTCGACGCCGACGGGGGCCGCCGTGGCGACCGGCGGATTGGTGCGGCCCGAAGGCGCCCCGCTCGGCCACGGCCTCCACACGCCGCCCACGGCCGCGGAGTAGGCCTTGGCGCGGTCGGCGATCGTCGCGTACTGGGGCACTTCGGGATGGGCCGTCTGCAGCGCGGAGGCCGAGGCCCGCAGCCGTGCGACCTTCTCCGCCAGACCCTGGCGGGCGCGCTCGCCGGCGGAGGCCGCGGGGACCGCGGCGTCCCGGTCGTCCAGACGCACCCCCGCCAAGGCCAGGGATCCGCAGACCACCGCTATCGCCAGGACCGCCCCACCCGCGAGCATCCACCGGGTATTTCTATCCGCGTGTTGCATAGCACCGCCTTGCCACGTATCCTCCGGCTTTCTGGGTAGGGTAAGTATATGGCATCACCAAAGAAGACGCGGAGGGCGGGGCGCGCGCACGACCGCCGGAGGCCGGGCGGCCCCCCGGCGCGACGGGACGGGCGGAGCGGCGAGATCGCCTCGCGGATCGCGGGCGAGCTCGAAGCGATCGTCGCCGGTTCGGGCCTCTACCTCGAGGAGGTCAGGGTCGGCCGGTCGGGTCGGGGGATGGTCGTCAGGGTGATCGTCGACCTGCCCTCGGGACCGGGCGGGGTCGGCTCCGACTCGCTCACCGAGGTCTCACGCGCGATATCCGCCCGCCTCGACGACGTCGACCTGGTCGAAGGCTCCTACACTCTGGAGGTCTCCACCCCCGGGGCTGAGCGCCCTTTGACCGAGCCCCGTCACTTTTCGCGGGCGGAGGGCCGTCTCGTCGCGCTCACCCTCGCCGACGGCTCCGGGCTCGACGGTCGCTTGCAGAACCTCGACGGTGATACGGTGAGTGTTCGCGCGAATGGTCGATTGCACACCGTGCGCATCGCTGAGATCTCATCCGGGCGGATGCGAGTGGACATGGGCAAGGCCGAGTCGAAGGCTGTCGAGGAAGGCGAGGACTGAAGCCATGGATATTCAGATGAACGAGCTGCGGATCGTCGAGAGCGAGCTCGGCATCAGCGTCGATGTGCTCGTCGGGGCGATCGAGGACGCCCTGCTCCATGCCTATCAGCGTGTGCCCGGCGCCGTCCGCGGCGCGCGGGTGGAGATGGATCGCTCGACTGGCAAGGTCACCGTCTATGCGCCCGAAGTCGACGAGAACGGCGAGATGATCGGCGAGTTCGACGACACCCCCGGAGACTTCGGACGCATCGCCACCGCCACCGCCCGCTCGATCATCGCGCAGCGGCTGCGCGACGCCGAAGCCGACAGGGTCCTCGGCTCCTTCAAGGGCAAGCAGGGGGAAGTGGTGTCGGGCACGGTTCAGCACAACGCCCGCGGCGACGGCCGCGACATCCTCGTCGACGTCGGGGAGCACGAGGCGATCCTGCGCGCCGAGGAGCAAGTGCCGACCGAGCGGTTCCGCCACGGCGACAGCATCCGCGCCCTCGTCCTGGACGTCTCGATCAGCCCGCGGGGGGCCTCCGTGCGCCTCTCGCGCACCCACCCCGACTTCGTCCGCCGCCTCTTCGAGCTGGAGGTCCCCGAAATCGTCGACGGAACGGTCGAGATCGTCGCCCTCGCGCGCGAAGCCGGGCACCGCTCGAAGGTCGCCGTGTGGTCCGCCCAGGCGGACGTCAACGCGAAGGGCGCCTGCATCGGCCACAACGGCCAGCGCGTCCGCGCCGTCACCATGGAGCTCGGCGGAGAGAAGATCGACATCGTCGACTACGACGACGAGCCGGCGAAGTTCATCGCCGCGGCCCTGTCCCCCGCCCAGGTCCTCCGGGTCGACATCCTCGACAGGGACCAGCGCCTGGCCCGCGCCGTCGTGCCCGACGGGCAGACCTCCCTGGCGATCGGGAAGGAAGCCCAGAACGTCCGCCTCGCGGCCAAGCTCACCAACTGGTCCATCGACATCCGCAAGGAATCCGAGGATCCCGGCGCGGATGGGTGAACGTGAGCGGTTCCTCGCGTCCGCTCCGCGGCCGGCCGGGCGTTTTCCCGGCGAAAGCGTTATGATACCCGAGGACGTTCTTGGCCGGGGGAGGTGCATGTGGCTCCTCTGCCGCGCACATGTGTAGGGTGTAGGGCCAAGGACGACCGTGCACGCCTCGTCCGCGTGGCCGTCGACGCATCCTCCGCGGTCGTCGACGAGCGACGCGTACTGCCCGGCCGGGGTGCGTGGGTTCACCCGGATCCCGCCTGCCTGGCCAGGGCCCTTCGCACGCGAGCCTTCGATCGCGCTCTCAGAGTGCGGGGGATCGACGTGTCCTCGCTTCATGCGTGGCGTGAAGCCATTGTGGGCGGCGTATGAACGCCGCCGCGAATGCCGAGACAAGAAAGCGGGTAGGAAGCCGATGGGAACCCGATGAGTGCCCAGCGATGAGCTGCCAGCAATAGCGGGCCTGCGCGCGGCGCGGGCCCCACACGAAGGAGAATTGTGGCCAAGGTCCGTGTCCATGAACTCGCCAAGGAACTGGGCATCACGAGCAAGAAGCTGCTCGAGGTGCTCAAGGCAAGCGGTGAATTCGTCAAGTCCGCCTCGTCGACCATCGAGGCGCCCGTCGTGCGCAAGGCGCACGAATACCTCGAGACTCATCCCGAGCTGATCGAGAAGAAGAAAAAGAAGAAGCCCGCCGAGCGGGGGCACGCCAAGCCCTCCCGCGAAGGGCGCGAAGGGGGGGAGCGGCGCTCCGCCCCGCAGTCTCGCGCCGGACGGGGGGCCGCGAACGGCCAGGAGGGCGCCGAAGCCCGAGCGGACAGGCCCTCTCGACCCGCCCCCAAGCCCGCAACCCCCGGGGCTGCGGCTGCCAAGCCGGCGCCCGGGCCCGCCGCCAAAGGCGGGTCGAAGGCGTCCGAGAGGAACGAGAGGAAGGCCTCGGACAAGTCCGCGCACTCCGAAGGCAAGCCGCGTTCCGCGGAGCAGAAGAAGGGCCGCAAGGCGCCGGTTCCGACGGCTCCCCGCCCCACTGCGCCCAAGCCGTCCGCTCCGGCTGCGAAATCCGGCCGGCGAGACAAGAAGCCGAGCCCTCCCCGTCCGGGGCGCGGTCCCAAGCCGGGTGCTCCGCGTCCGGGCAACAACCCCTTCGCCACCTCCCAGGGCATGCCCCGGCAGGGCGGTTCCGGCCGCCAGCAGGGAGGCGGACCGCGGCCCCGTTCGGGAGCGCCGCGCCCCAATCCGAGCATGATGCCCGACAGGTCGAGCGCCCAGGCGCCGAGCCGCAGCAACCGGAGCGGCGGCCGCGGCGGCGGCCCGGGTCGCGGAGGCAGCCCCGGCAGAGGCCCGGCCGGGGGCTTCACGCGTTCGGGCGGCAAGTCCCGCGGCGGATCGACCGCAGGAGCCTTCGGGCGGCAGGGCGGGCGTCCCTCGCGCAGCCGTAAGTCCAAGCGCGCGAAGCGCGAAGAGTGGGAGTCCCAGGCGTCGCCGATGGTCGCCGGCGTCGAGGTGCCCCGCGGGGACGGATCGACCGTGGTCCGCGTCCGCGCCGGATCCTCGCTCGCCGATTTCGCCGAGCGCATCGGCGCCGACCCGGCCGCTCTCATCACGGTCCTCTTCCGCATGGGGGAGATGGCCACCGTCAACCAGTCCCTGGACGAGGACACCTTCAAGCTCCTGGGGGCCGAACTGGGCTACGACGTCCAGATCCTCTCCCCGGAGGACGAGGACCGCGAGATCCTCGAGTCCTTCGACATCGACCTCGAGGCCGAGCAGGCCGAGGAGGACGACGCCGACCTCGTACCGCGGCCGCCCGTGGTCACCGTCATGGGGCACGTCGACCACGGCAAGACCAAGCTGCTCGACGCCATCCGCCACGCCCGCGTGATCGAGACCGAGGCCGGGGGCATCACCCAGCACATCGGCGCCTACCAGATACGCCTCGACTACGAGGGCGAGCACCGGGCGATCACGTTCATCGACACCCCCGGCCACGAGGCGTTCACGCAGATGCGCGCGCGCGGCGCCGACGTCACCGACATCGCCGTGCTCGTCGTGGCCGCCGACGACGGCGTCATGCCGCAGACGATCGAAGCCGTCAACCACGCCCAGGCCGCCGGGGTGAAGATCATCGTCGCGGTCAACAAGATCGACGTCGACGGCGCCAATCCCGACAAGGTCCGCGCCCAGCTGACCGAGTACGGGATCGTCACCGAGGAATACGGCGGCGACACGATGTTCGTCGACATCTCCGCCAAGGAGCGGACCGGCATCGACGACCTGCTGGAGGCCATCCTCTACACGGCCGACGCCGACCTCGACCTGCGCGCCAACCCCGACCACGACGCCCGCGGCGTGGCCATCGAGGCCAAGCTCGACCAGGGGCGCGGAGCCGTCGTGACCGCCCTCGTGCAGACCGGCACCCTGCGCATCGGCGACTCGCTGGTCGTGGGCACCGCCTACGGGCGCGTCAGGGCCATGTTCGACGAGACCGGCGCGGCCGTTGAGGAGGCGGAGCCCTCCCGGCCCGTCCAGATCCTCGGGATGTCCTCCGTGCCGTCCGCGGGGGACTCCTTCCTCGTCGCATCGGACGACCGCACGGCCCGGCAGATCGCCGACAAGAGGGAGGCGGCCAAGCGCGCGGCCACCCTGGCCAGGCGCCGCAAGCGCATCTCGCTGGAGAACCTCAACGACGCGCTCAAGCAGGGCACGGTCCAGACGCTCAACCTCATCATCAAGGGCGACGCCTCCGGATCGGTCGAGGCCCTGGAGGGCTCGCTCCTGGAGCTGGAGGTCGGCGACGAGGTGGCGCTTCAGATCATCCACCGCGGCGTCGGCGCGATCACGCAGAACGACGTCAACCTGGCCACGGTCGACAACGCGATCATCATCGGCTTCAACGTCCGGCCCGCCGAGCGAGTGGCCGAGATGGCCGACCGCGAGGGCGTGGAGATGAAGTTCTACTCGGTCATCTACAAGGCGATCGAGGACGTCGAGGCGGCCCTGAAGGGGATGCTCAAGCCCGTCTTCGAGGAAGTGCAGCTCGGCAGGGCCGAAATCCGCCAGGTGTTCCGATCCGGCAAGTTCGGCAACATCGCCGGCTCGATCGTCCGCTCGGGCGCGATCCGCCGCGGCGCCAAGGCCCGTCTCGTGCGGGACGGCGTCGTCGTGGCCCCCGACCTGGAGATCGCCTCCCTGCGGCGCGAGAAGGACGACGTCACGGAGGTCCGCGAAGGCTACGAATGCGGCATCACCCTCGGATACAAGGACATCCACGAGGGCGACGTCATCGAGACCTTCGAGATGCGCGAGAAGCCTCGCGACTGAACGGCCGAGGCGGGCCGCCGCGGCGGCCCGCCTCCGCGAAAGGAGGGCATCGTGCCCAATCCACGATCCGCCAGGGTGGCCGAGCGGATCCACGAGATCGTCGCCTCCCTCGTGACGAACAGGCTCAAGGACCCCCGTCTGGAGCTCGTGACGATCACCGACGTCCGGGTCACCGGCGATCTCCAGCACGCCACCGTCTTCTACACCGTCTACGGCGACGAGCACAAGCTCGCATCCGCCGGGCGCGCGCTCGAATCCGCCAAGGGGCTGCTCCGCTCGCAGGTCGGCGCCCAGCTGGGCCTGCGCCTGACACCCAGCCTGGAGTTCGTCCCGGACGCCCTGCCCGACACGGCCCGGTCCTTGGAGGACGCGCTCGCGACGGCGCGCCGCCGCGACGAGCAGATCGCCAGGTCGGCGGCCGGCGCCCGGCCTGCGGGCGAGGCCGATCCGTATCGCAAGCCGCGCGACGCCGAAGAGCCGCGTGGCTGAGCCGTCCGGCAGCGGCGCGGCCCGCCGGGCCATGCCCTGGGGCGACCTCCCGCGGGGTGAGTTCCCCGGCTCCGGCCTGCTCGTCGTCGACAAGGACGCGGGCGTCACCAGCCACGACGTCGTCGCGGCCGTCAGGCGCCTGGCCGGGACCCGCAAGGCCGGCCACGCCGGAACGCTCGACCCCATGGCCACCGGCGTCCTGTGCGTCGGCGTGGGACGGGCCACGAAGCTGCTCCGCTACGTCACGGGGGCCGACAAGGAGTACACGGCGACCGTCCGCCTGGGCGTGGAGACCTCCACGGAGGACGCCGACGGGCGGGTGACCGCCGCCCGCGGGGCCGCGGGCCTGCGGGTCGAGGCGGTGGACCGCGCGATCGCCGCCCTGACGGGCGTCGTCGAGCAGGTGCCCAGCTCGGTCAGCGCCGTC
>ERZ773009.929-NODE-929-length-21002-cov-17.986872_pt1 | contig 21002 bp, 10 predicted proteins | sample MGYA00580663_ERZ773009 | MGnify/ENA primary metagenome ERZ773009 (study PRJEB29015, sample SAMEA2737969) | human oral metagenome | biome: human oral; feature: human-associated habitat; material: dental | place: China | collected 2026 ... | reverse complement strand
CCAGAACCAGAACCAGAACCAGAACCAGAACCAGAACCAGAACCAGAACCAGAACTAATAGCTACTTCTGAGCCTGCTGTGCAGATTATCAAGTCAAAGGTTGATACCATAAATAGAGGAGAAGATCGACCGTTGGCGACTAACTTAGTGACGCCAGAGTCGGATGAAACCGCACAGCCAGCGATAAGTCCTACTGTCGAGCTGGTTGACACTGCATCATCTGAAGTATCAACCGCAACTGTGGAGCCGGATGATATAGAGGCGCCAGATAAAAAGTTAGAGGTGCAGAATGCAATAAGTCGTGCCAAGCTAACATTGGATAAAGAAACCGCCCGAAGTATTGAACCGCTGAATCAGGAACTGGCTGAGCAAGAGTGGTGGAGACTAGAGCGTTATAAGGTTGTCAGTAAGGTGTTCCGAACTCTTTATAACAGGCTAAGTTTTGATAATATGGATGACTTCGATGGAGATACTGGTCGCAAAGCCTGGGCGGAGACGATTAAGTACATGTATACAGACAAGATAAAGATGTGTTATGACAATCCGGGCTGGTCAATTGATGCTATAGAGGCTAAGAGAAATCTATTCGGGTATGTTGATTACGATCATCATGTTAAAGACAAACAAGGCAGAGAAACTGATGAGTTTGTTGTTATTCCCGGCATAGCTAACATACGCTACGACCAAGCGTGCTATGTGGGCGAGCTAGATTATATGGTCAAATCAATCAATCTAGATGAGTCTAAGCTGGATGAAATACTAGAAGACACTCCTGACTATTTGGCAGATCGATTCGATGCACTCAGACGTAATGTAAAAGAGCGCAAAATAGACCCAAACATTGCTGGTATGCTTGTGATCGGTGAACTCGGTAGAGAGTTGGGGAAGGGGGAATGCTTAATCGGTATGATGGAACTACAGAGAGAGAAGCTTGAGGAGGATAGAGAAGAATTGGGTGTCATCGGCCGAGTGATAAAATATAATCCTTTCACCACGCAAGGTCGAATTAATCGAATTAAGCGAGAGCAGTATAGGTATAATATGAGGAAACTGTATAAACCGACTACGATTGCGTATCGCCAGTATCGTAAAGATGTCAATCAAGTATTCAAGAAGATATTTAAGACTGGGAAAAACGTCGGTGGCGGGTTGGGCGCCGCCAGGTGGTGTAGCTCATATCACTTCTTTAGTAAATTCGACAGAGTGAGAGGGGTGCCTACTATGGATATTCTACATGATTGGGCAATGGTTCAGAACGAAAAGATCAGACTGAAAAATATGACTGACGAGGAGCGATACGACCATACTAGACAACAAGTAGGACAGATAATCGAGAAGGGAGCGAGAGGAGCTGGAGTCAACCGACTGAATACCGCAACTAACCTTAGCTACATCCTCCCGCCGGTGGCAGGCGAGTTTGACCCTATATATGATTATGCTCACAGATCAGATAAGAAGATGGCAAAATTACTGGACAAGATAAAGGATAAGAAAAGAGATATTTACCTGAAGTACCACCGGTATTAACACATAATCTTGACATATTTAGCGTAATATTGTACTATATAGAGCATGAATGAGAGATGTGTAGGTGGTCGGAGTGACCTGGGTGACAATAATGAATGGTTCGCCCGTATCGAGGATTTTGACTTTAGCTATAGCAAGGCTCGGTATCTGGATAAGAAAGAAAGTGTAAGGCGAGGCTTGGCCAAGATGGCGGTGCGTCATTCATCAGATAGCAATAGCTATGATGAGGCGGACAGTCCTGCCCTGAATACTCCTGTGGGTGTTTGGGTGGACGACGAATCGGATGGCCCTGCTCTAGACACGCCGGTAGGCGTCCGGGTAGATGATGACGATAGTGACGATGACTACGATCGTGACTATGACGACTACGACGATACCATCGACGATGATTACAGTTATGGCGATGATGATGGCGCCTATGCTAAGGACAACGAGCGAGAGACACTCTATCCCATCGTGCGGGCTGACCTTGACGACGGGCGTAACGTTCTTCTAGATATAGATGCCCCGATCGCTCCGCATCCTAGCGAAGGGACTCAGCCAATCTTCGCCGACTGTCCGGTATTAGCTAATATTATCTTAGTCAACAACCCCGACAGGTACGGGGTGGATGACCCGAGCAGTGTTCGGCTTCAGCTGGTTGATGCTCGAGGGAGTAGAGACCTGGCGGGGGACTTGTATCTGGTTGGCAATCAGCCGACATCTTACGATGACTCCGGGCGACCGCAGAATTATGGCTATGTCCGGATTGACCGAGGTAACTATGTGACGGTCGGTCGTGGTTATCTGAGTGATCGATTCCAGTATAGTGATTGTGTCTCCAGTCGTCATGCCATGATCAGTTATTGCTTTGATGGCGATCCGGATGGCGTAATCATTGAGGATCTCCATTCTACTAACGGCACCAGTGTCGAGTGTGCTGATGGCCCTACTAGAGAGGTGCGTATCAGATAGAGACGAAGAGGATATGGACCTACATTTGTCATACTTATGCTTAGCGTGCTATGATACTGAGGAGATAAATTAGATCGCCGAGGAGGCAAGATGGACGACAAACAGACACTAGACCCAGTAGATCAATTCCTTAACCAGATTTTGGACGAGAAGAAGATCGCCGGTAGCGAAGACCCCGAAGTGCGCAGCCAACTGATAGATGACCTGCGTAGTCGGCTGATGAGTCAGATTGACCGAGAGATGATCAATGCGCTGAACGCCGAGCAGCTGGAGCAGCTGAGCAATATGCTGGATAAAGACGACTTGACTGATGCCGAGATCCAAGACTTCTTCCGTCAGAGCGGTGTCAATGGTCAGCAGGTAGCACTAGAGACGATGATGCGCTTCCGCACCTATTACCTAGGGGTGAACGCTTAGTACTGTAACTAAATAAATCCGGATGAAAAATGAAGAGCAAACATAGCAGACTAGAACAAAAGGCTAAAAACTACCATTCCCCAACAGAGGATTGGCAGCTTGACCAGGACGAGGCTAAAGAGCTGGAGCGGCGTCAGCAAGTATTGCAGGGGCTAAATGAGCTAAATCAGAGCGACCCCGGCGGTGCTCGGGCTATCCCCGACATAGTGTTTCACAACATTAGCTCCAGTCGTCAGCGTCAATTAGCCGAAGAGCATCCTGCTCGGGATAGTCAAAGTGCTTCGAAGGGGCATCTCGACTATGTCGGTGCCATCAAAGAAGGGCTTAACGACGAGGAGTTTGCTACTCTGGAGAACTCGTTCCATGCCTACATTAACTTACCAGCCGAGTTGCAACAGAAGTGGCAAAGCGATCTCCGGGCATCGAAGCCTGATAGTGGCAAGTATAAATCGAGAAAAGAGTACGAAAGAGCTCATACTGTCTGGACGGCAGATGGACTATGTAGCCTAAATAAGCTAGCTGAAGAGGCTCAGGCGACGGGGCATCAACACTCCGAATCGAAGCCCAAGTCTGAGGTAATACCAGAGCCTAAACAACAAGGCGTGGAGGCTCAGCCTCAACCTATCGTTGGGCCTGAGACAAACCCAGAACCTAAGTCTAAAGGAGAGTTTCAGTCTCAACCTCAGCAGCAGAAGCCGGTAATTCAGGAAAAAGCGGAAGATAAGCCTAATCCCACTGACGAGAAGAACTGGGACAACATCGAGAATCGCCGAGCAGTGGTCAGGCGCCTTACTATGTTGGGTGACGCAGAAAGTGCTGTTGTTGAAGAGGCTATGGCGAAATCGGTTTACAGAGAATATTCCTTAGCTTCTTTGGCGTTTTTTGAGTCGGATGGTAAGGCTAGCCCTAGCCTTGCGAAGCGCCAGCATGAGCTTTACGATGATCTGAAACTGGCTCGTGATAAGTTTTCTGATTCTGACACCAGTACAATATTTAAAGTCGTATCTAACTTCAGCAATGAGCAGATGGACGATCTGGATAAACTGGTTGATGAAGTTGCCATTTTGGCAGAGAAAGATCCGCAGGGGATGGAGCGACTACGTAGCAATGTTAGAGAACGCAGTCATGAGCTGGCCGACGAAGTTCACGAGACAGCATTAAGCGATTCTTTAAGTAGCAAAGAGTACCATAAACGGGAAGCCGATTTAGTTGGTAATTTTTATAGTAGTATCATCGCTCAGACTCGTGAGGCTGCTGAGGCTGTTACTGGCAAATCGAAGCCCAAGCCTGCTGTCAAGCCTGAGGTAATACCAGAACCTAAACAACAAGGCGCGGAGGCTCAATCTCAACCCATCGTTGGGTCTGAGGCAAACTCAGAGTTCAAACAGCCAGATGTGGTTCCTAAATCTGAGCCTCAACCTCAACCTCAATCAGAGCCTACGTCCAAAGGAGAGCCTCAACCTCAACCTCAGCCCCAACCTCGACAGCAGGAGTTGGAGCAAGAGCAACCGGAATCGCCGACTGGGGGTGAGGGTAAAGGTGAGGAGCGACATAGTGCTGAGGGTGAGAAACAGCCCCCGACTGAGCTAGCTGGTGCGCCTAATCCCGCCGGCGAGAAGAACTGGGACAACATCGAGAATCGCCGAGCAGTGGTCAGACGCATGACTATGTTGGGTGACGATGAAAGTGATGTTGTTCAAGAGGCTATGTTGGAGTCGGTTGACAGAGAACGTTTCTTAGCTCATTTGGCGCTTCTTGAGCCGAAGGGCAAGGCTAGGGCTAGCCTTGAGAAGCGCTTGGATGAGCTTGACGATGATCTGGAACGGACTCTTAATATTGAGGGTAAGTTTTCTGATTCTGACACCAATTCAATATTTAAGGTCATATCTAACTTCAGCTATGAGCAGATGGACGATCTGGATAAACTGGTTGACGGAGTTGCCATTTTGGCAGAGAAAGATCCGCAGGGGATGGAGCGACTACGTAGCGATGTTACACAACGCCGTCATGAGCTGAGCAAAAAAGTTGAAGAGATAAGATTAAGTGATTTTGTAAGCAACAAAGAGTACTGTAAACTGACAGCCGATTTAGTTGGTAATTCTCATAGTAGGATCATCGCTCAGACTCGTGAGGCTGCTGAGGCTGTTACTGGCAAATCGAAGCCCAAGCAGTCGAGTGCGACTTCTCAGCCTGAGCCTGCACCTCAACCTAGACCTGAGGTAAATCCTTCGTCTGGGCAAGAGTCAGAGAAGGAGCAACCGGAATCACCGACCGGTGGTGAGGGCAGGAGCGAAAAGCAGGGCAACGCTAAGAATGAGGAAGAACCGTCGTCTGAGGACTTGTCAAAGCTTCGTGAGGACATGTCGAAGTATGTTGGCGAGCAGGTGCTCAATGACAAGATGCGTAGCGAGCTGCTAAAACAAGCGTTCATTCGTCCGTTGGGGCAGGAACGGATGGCGGAGCTGCAGCAGCAATATGGTGGCGAGGTAAATAGCGCAGCCGAGATGATAGTTAAATCCATCCAAGACGCTGATGGTCTAAACGGCAAGGAGTGTTATCAGCTAAACGGATTACTGAACGACTTGGATGCTTTGCCGGATAGTGATGTTAGGCGGATTATCCAATCGGGCATATTTAAGAATGGCGTAGCCAACGCTAAGAATCGGAGCGAGACCGAAGGTGAAGGCTCAGACTTTAGTACCGAGCTAAGAGACTTGATTCACCAGAAGGCAGAGCGGATTAGGCAGACTGAGGACTTGCGTCAGGAATATCAGGCATGCGACGAGGATGCAAAGAAGGTAGTTAACAGTCTGATGCAGTTTTGTTGGGATGTCACGGAGGAAGATGGATCGCCTCGTAGTGAGTTAGCTAAGGTGCTCAGCAACGATCTTAAAGATTCAGGACTCTACGATGACGCCATCCATGACTACTTATTAAAGAAAGAGAACATAAATCTCTTGACTAATACCGAGATAGAAGCGTACCGCAAACACTTAGCCATAGCCACAAGTTTATCAGCAGACAGCATAAAAGGGTTGCTTGACTTAGACTATAGGCTAGGAAAGTCTGACAATAAGAGTATCTCTCCCGGAGCTAGAAAGATTATCGAGAAGTATACGGATACTCGCCCCAAGACTCCTGAAGAGCGTCGGGAATACAACTCGGCGAAGGAAGAGATTTATCGAACACTGATAGAAGGAGCCAATAGGCTACTGGAGACCGAGGATCTGCGCCGGGAATATCAGAGCGCTAGCCCAGATGTGCGTGACGCCGTTGGTATACTGGTAGATCGAGATAAGTTCAATCGATATGATGAATCTAGCAGTAAAGATCGTGGCGATATACTATTGAATCAACTTGATAGTAAACCGGAAGGTGTCATTAGCGACGCTTTGATGAGCCGAGATGGCATTAACCTTTTGACCGAAGAGGAAGTGGCGTCGTACCGCAAGCACTTGGCGATGGTCAAGGAGCTATCGGCGGATAGTATAAATGAACTACTGGACTTTGACGATGACTTGGAAGACCTAAAGGATGGGGTAGTTCCGCCGGACATAAGGAAGGTTCTAGAAAAATACCAGGGCGATGAAGTGCCCAAAGGTCTCAAAGAGTGTCAGGCATACAACCAAGCTCAAGCCAAACTCTATCAGATGGAAATAGATAAGGTAAACGAACTGGCTCAGGCTGAGCTGGAGGAGTTCCTGGCGCCTCGTAGGAAACTGACCGACCAAATTTTTAACAAAAATGTCAATGAAGGGGCTATGAGTTTGCTTTACACTGAGTTAATGATGAAGAGCTTCAGTAAAGAGCGGTACGAAGAGGTGATGGAGACCTTTAGGAATGTTAGGGATAGCAAAAGAACAGATTTTGGTGATTTTATTCAGTGTCGCAACGCATCTGAACCGGGTGTGCCCGATCCACGAGGGATGACGCAGGAAGAGTTCGAGCGTTTAGCTGAGCTAACGCCACTCGTGCTGGGACTGTCCAAAAGTCAGGTCAAGCAGCTGCTAGAGTCGGAAGAGAAGGAAAAGACTAGGCTGAGCAAGGGCGATCCTAATGACCCTGAGCTTTGGCAGAAGAGACAGCAGTACAGTGCCACCTTAGAGCAGAGGATCCGTCGAATGGTACGAGATAATGATGCTGAGAATATAAATATGGCAAGCGTTGACCGTAGTCGTATTGTCGAGATGAAGGCGTACATAGACGCTAAGCGCAAGCTGGACAAAGATCTGACGCCGAAGCCGGAAGACCTCAACGCCAAGGGTAAGCTCAAGCTAGGTGCTCGGGTGCGGGGTGCGGTGGCTCGCCTCTGGAAGGGCAAGATCTTCCGAGACTACTATGAGTTTAAGTACCAACGGGAACTCAAGGAACAGTACTCTAAGGACTTTGCTCACACTCTGGGGGCGAACTCAGGCGACGGATCAGCATCAAGCGCCGAGACGGAGCAGGCATTGATCTGGCGGATGACCCGGGATAGTGATTTCTTTACTGATACCGTCGGTGAAGAACGAGAGCAGCTAAGCCCGGACAGTGAAGCCTACAAGGCGATGCGTCGGGCGGTAGAGACCTTCGTCGAGAATGGTAATGAAGAGGCATTCATCGAGGAGACTAGGCGGATCAATAACGACCTGATGGGCAACGAAGGCATGCCTATCCTAGACAACTATCTTACCAGCGCTATTTACATCAAGGGGCAGGTTGATCACGGTCGAGCGCTAAATGACGTCATGCGAGGCTTTAAGATGTACCAAGGTACTTCGGCAGAGGGTGTCAACTCAGGTCATCACGAACGAGCGATTGACAAGCTGGTAGCTAAGTTTGAGCGGAAAAAGACAGGTTGGACTCTCTCTATCAAGCCTGAAGTGGTGGCCGGGGTGGCCGGTCTAGCCAGCTGGATAGGCGGAGCGGTTGCCCGTAACCGGGCAGTTCAGGCGGTTTCGTTTGGCGGTAGTGCCGTAGTAGCAGGTGTGCTGGCTGGGGTCAAGGAAAATGAGCAAGTCAAGATTGACCGAGCTGATCTGGCTCGCCGAATCGCCGAAGGTGGCAAGGTCGACGAGGACAATAAGTACGAAATGGAGCTCGCCGAGACTCTACCCGTGATGCAGACGGCGGAGTCGTATATGGAGGCGATGGACCGGGCGATCGCCTCGGGTGATGCTAACCAGATGCGTCAAGTCTTGGCTGACCTGGTGGTCGCCAGGGAGGTCGGTCGCAATGAAGGTGTCGACTTGATTGACTACTATAGTGGTGGTGGCGATGCCGAGGTGGTCAGAAATGAGCTGACCTCTCGTCAGTTCGCTCTGGAGCAAGCCTACATCCGTACCAACAAAGATCCTAACTTGGAACTCGGTAGATACAAGGACCAGCTGATGGATGGTCTTAGCGCAGCCACCCAGGCTTACGGTGCGGTGTTTCCTGATGTGAACGGCGCATTGCTCAACTGGGACAATGTGCCTGAGAATGTCAGAGAGCAGATAATTAAGGCTTACGAAATGCAGGCTGCTAGAGATAGAGTAGCCAAGAAGCTCCGTCGCCGCCGAGTGGCTAAGGAATGGGCTGTTACGACTGCCAGGACACTAGCCTTCTCAACTATAGGGCAAGAGATTGCAGCAGGCTTCAGAAGTGATGTGCATGGAGCGTTCGAAGACATGCTGTTTGGTCAGCATGGCGACGCACCCGGTGCAGCCAGGACTGCGTTAGGCAACCTCTTGAATACGCCTAATGGCGGCGTAGTCGGTGAAGTGGTAGCCGGTGGTAATCAGCCGGAGAAGCAGTTCTATCGAGAGGGCGAGATTGATCACGAGCAGATTAAGCAGTGGCAGGCTGAAGGCTACAAGGTGGAGAAACACTTTGACTACGAGCCGCAGGAACATCAGGTGACTATCTCGGCAGAAGATGCCGTGAAGGGCAATCCAACCTTCCATCGAGCCGGTTGGCTCGACTACGGCACTGAGCGTCCGGACTATAACGAACTGCTTGGTCATCACGGTGAGGGTAGCAGCTATATCTTCAACCCGAGAGGTGGCTCGTATGGTTATGGTATGTCGATGAGTCGTGAAGATATCATCCAGGCCGCTAGAGAGGGCCATATCAAGCTGATGGTTTCGCCGACCAGAGGTACCCAGGGTAATCCGTTCTCGGTAGGCAACGTTATCGTGGATGATAACGGACTTATCAACTTTAACCCGGATGCTATTACTCAGCCGGCAGCAGCTGACATGATGGTCAATCGCAGCTACGCCTTTGCTGAGGTGGTTGACGATAGGACCGGTATGGTCTTAGCCACTGAGGTTGGCTCCGGTACGGCGGATAGCTTCACTCAGACGGCTAAGGAAATGGTCAATACGCTGACCGGCTATGACATCACGCCACCGGTTGATCAGGTGATTAGCTCGGTGCCGGTCATGCCGGATGTTGAGCCATTGCCACCAATACCGGGATATCGGGGAACCCGCAGGCTATCCACTGATGACGAGCTATTTGAGCGTCCGGCTAGGGCAGAGACGACACCGGAAGAAGAAGTGAATCCACCGACTCCGACTTCGCCATTAGGCGGTTCATCATCAGGCAGTCGGGGCGACGGTGGTTTAGGTAGCGGACAATCAGGTAGTTCGGGTGGCAGAGAAGGTGCTTCCGGTGGTTCGGGTACTCCGCCACCTCCTCCACCTCCGAGCGGTGGCTCGTCGGGTAATCCATCTTCTGAACCTACCGTCAGGTGGTGGCAGAAGCCGGATACTAGGTTTGGTTCTCTTAGCGGTAAGGAGAAGCGAGAGCGTTCAAACTATATTAAACGGATTGTCAGCCAGTTTAAGCAAGAGCTTGCAGCTAATAAAGGTGAGGATAAACAGGATGACTCAAGTGCAGTTAAGCAATTTGCCAGAGACAGGGGACTGGCTCGATTGGTAACTGTGTCCGACCAGGGTGAGCTAAAGCTAAATGCATATGGTGAAGTTGTGGCTGGTTGGTATGATGATGGGAAGGCGTGGCAAGAGGATATTGAGAGGAGGCAAGGATTCTATAATCATGCAAGTGGCGATGGTTATGGGCCGGAACTACTCGACTATCTGGCCAAGAAGTCGCAACAGCCGGAATATAGCACCGATAAAGTAGTATCGTGGGAGGAGCCTAAGATAACCAAGGGTGATTTGCAAAGCAATATAAAGGAACGTGGTTTAACTACCTTTGACCATGTTATGTATGATAGCCTATTCACGAGTGTAAATGAGGATAGGAGGCTGACGACTATTGGTAGGACTAGACTTGCCCAAGATTTGTCAAACCATACAATTGAGCAGGTTGATCAGATGGGTGCGGCAGACTACATCAGCTCTTTCAGACATAACATTTATCGGAAAGTTGACTACATTAACAAAGAGATTAACGGAGTCAAGAGGGTGCGGCTTACCGATGGGTACTTGGGCGGCGCCAGGGAATTACTTGATGCGGGTCATCTACCGGGAACTTATGCACTGAATACACTAGGAGAAATAGCTCTGGCTCAATACGAGATAGACTCTCAGTCTGACGACGAGATGGAGCTATCTCTAGATGACTTCGTCAATAGCTACAATACTAAATACAGCGATGAACAGAAAGCTCGCTGGCGAGCTATGGCGCAACGTGAGCAGAAGTATCTGAATGATGTTAGTGCTCTAGCCGGAGAGCTGTCGAGAAGTATATCCAATAATAGGGCAGCTATGGGCGATGCCGCCTCTCTGTTTAATGCAGACCTAGTCACAACCTACGATGGGCTTGAGTCTATAAAACGTTATCTCAGTGAGTGCCAGGTTGATGGGAGAGAAGCTAGCGTGGATGACTTTGTTAAGGGCTACAATGCCGGGCTGTATCATGCTAGTAGCTAGGTGCTGATGTTAGCTTGGTGGTGAAACTTTGTGAATAACCGAGATAAACGTCCAATAGCGCCGGACTATGTTACACCTGAGTCTACCGGTGCGGAGCCGGTCGGTCAGCTAGCTGACCGACACTACCACAAGAAGCAAGCATTGGCTCGCCTGGTCACCACTCTTGGTGAGGTTGCTCAACACAGGGCTAATCAAAGTGGTGAAAGGACCGACGCTCCACCGCTCATCCCTGACGGCGTTTTTAGTAGCAACAGCACTGGTGATAACTCGCCTAGCGATAACGGCATTGGCAATGGTATCAGCCTCGAGGAGGTTGCCGACAGCCAAGCTTTGACCAACAATCTCCAGCCGGGTAAAGCAAATATGCCGCCCGAGCAGTATCGGCAAGCGATTAGAGGTGACCTGGAGGCGCAAGAGGCTCTAGCTCAGGCGGGGCTGATCAATCAGGGTAATATCGGTCAGCTGTATGATGATGTCATGAGCTGTTATCAGCGACATCAAGGCAAGGGATTGGTTAGTCTGCGTATCTGTCCTGAAGCTGAGGTGACTAAATATTGGCGAGCGGTGGCTAGCGACCAAGCCTTTGGACTCAGTCAAAGAGCTGATGAGAAAGAGGTGGACAAGGCAACTGATGATGTCGATAATGCCACTGGCGACCCTGGTAGTGTCGATAATACTGCTCACGATACAGACGATATTCCCTCCATCGACCTGAATGTGGTAGCCGGTCAGTTGCATGAGCTGGGTGTCACATCTCATCATGATGAGCTAAGTAAATTACTTACCGCCGGACTACCGAACGATACTTTCCGGCTAGCAGCAAGCCAAATGCATGTTTCAGAATCCTATCGTAGTATTCTTAGCTCAATAGTTGTTAATATCCCCGGCATGCCTGAGATAGTCGAGCGATTGACACCTCGGCAGCTAAGTTATTGTCGCTTCTACAAGACTTACCAGCCGAATTTTCTTGAGCTTAATTGTATGCCTCTGCAGGAATTTGGCGAGCGTGGGCCGACGGGCAAATATTGGCTTGAGGCTCTTGCCGGTGGCAACGAAGAACTGTATGACGCTTACTTGCAGGATCACTCGGACGACCCGGCTGACCCGATCAATATCATTGAGACGTTGGGAGCAACGGGTCAGCTAGATGATCCTGATACGATATCTGTCGTCGAGCGGGTAATTGATACTCCGGATATACCGCCGGAGAGTCTACGGCATCTGGGTACGACGCTGGCACAGCTACAGGACAAATTTCCCCTGATTACCGACCCGGATAGCTATGCTCAACTACTTCAGCTATGCCTGAAGGGCGGTGACCAAGCACTGGGTGACGATTATCTGGGGCATGTAGCTTTTTATAATACCTATGCTATCGATAATCTACTGGAGATGGATCCGGATCAGCTGCGCAATGTCCGCCGTCATCTCGATATGCTGACCGGGCTTGACCTGATGCCGTATGATAGGGCCAGGCTAACCAACCTGGCGGTACTAGCGGAAGAAAAAGAGAGTAGTCGCCGGCTCTTCGACCGGCTGTGCCAAGCAGAAGAGCTGTCGCTGGACGATGACACCAGGGAGAGCCTGATCGCCCTGATGCGTAGCCGTAATAAGTGGGATATCTCGACGCTCGAGGAGCTGGAGAATTACGACGCCGTCGTGTCGGAGCGGATCGGCTATGGTCTGATCGACGACAGCGACTATATGTACCAAGCCGTCGAGTCTATGCTTGATCCGGCTTCGAGGCCTTTCCAGATAGATAGTTTCAACTGGGAAGAACTTGAGCAGGAAGGCATCTTAGACGATGATGACCGGGCGACGATCCGGCTAGCTAAAGTGATGTCGGAAGGTTGGCTCGAGAACGACGAGATACTTGACGCTATCCAGCAGTCAGGCCTGTTTGTGCCGGTTGCCGGTGAGTCGGGGCGGGCTGAGGTGACCAAGCTTGATGGTGCATTGGCTCGACTATACGACAAGGCTTATCGCTATATCACAGATGATTGGAACCGAGCCATGTTTGATGTCGATAGCCACGATGAGGGGATTGAGCATACTACTATTGAAGACGCTCAGGGTACCCGGATCAAGGTGACTAAGCTGGTCGGAGCGCCGTTTAACATTCTGAGCCATACGGTCTTTTCTTACAACATGAAGGGCATCTTTCGGGAGCTGATGAAAGATCCCGGTATATGGAACAGGGCGATGGGCACCTCAACTATCTCAACCAGCTGCATCGGTGACAAGTATCTGAATTATGTGACCGGTCGGCATCATGACGAAGTGGCGCTGGGCTTTAGCCAGATTAATCCTGGTGCTCTGATCGGCATGAACTATCGTGACGGCTGGATGGAGCACGGTCGGGGCGTGTTTTATCCGTCGATGATGCACGGTCAGACATCTATGACCACCTGCCGGCGCTTTATGGATGACTGTGCTAAGTGGCGAAACGAAGACGGTTATGAATGGAAACATACTTATAATGAGGTTGGCTTGCTGCGGATCTCGGGTGACCCGGCAGTACATCACGGTCGGTTGCAACCGTCCTGTATCATCGTCCATGGTTCGGACGTGGGGGATATTAGCGATAGTCATAAACGATTTGCTAGGGGCTTCGAGGTACCGATTCTCTTGATTGATGATGACAAGTATAAGAAGAAGGAGGCACATGAACAGGGAAAAGCTTAAGTCGAGTGATCTGTCGGAGATACGGACGTTGGGTAACGACACTGCGACGCCGTCAGGCACGACTGAACAGCTAGGGTCACCGGTGCTGGGTTACTATCCAGCCGAAGAGCAGGCTATGCTGAAGAAAGGGATGGCTCAGCTGACTGACCGACCCGTCGTACACCAGGCGCTGCGTCAGGCGCTAGCTAGGCGTAACAGTCACTCCGGTAAGGAGCCGGTCGGCGGTAATAACGACAATGAAATCGGTAACACTATTGTCGAGACCGACGCTAGTGGTGATAGCGACAGATAGGGCTGAGCTAACTATCGTCCGCTAGTCTGACTGATGCAATACGTATTTAGCCTCGTGAGTGGCGCCGACAAGGTCGAGATAGCCCTGGTCGACTAGGCGCTTGAGGCGGTGTTGGATGGTGCGACGACTTAGCTCGGGCAAGATACTTTCTGCCTCACTTATATTCAGCGAGCCAAACTTAGCTACGTAGCTGATAATATCTTGATCGTTGCGGTCAAGGGCTGGCTTATCGGTGAGTGTAGCGAGGCTGAGCAAGCGAATCTCAGCATCTAGTACACGGAGTGAAGTCAGATACCCTTCAGCGAAGTATTCTAACCAGGGTGTCAGGTCGGCTTGTTGAGAGCTGGCGTAGTTCTCTCCGTTGAGGCGTCGGAGAATGGCGTAGTAGCTCGGTCGATCGCTGGCATAGTAAGTATCAAGAGTCAGGGCGCCATCATTGTCATAGTGGGCGAGTGCTAGATAAAGAGCGGTAGCAGCTCTGGCGGTACGCCCGTTGCCGTCGCTGAAGGGATGGATGGCAGCTAGGTGGAAGTGGATGATCGCCCCGATAATAACAGGGTGGAGGACGAACTGATTACCTTTGACCCAGCTCAGTAAATCTATTAATTCATTCTTTACTCGGGGCGCATCAACGGCGGTGTAGATGATCTGATGTTGCTCATCTTCAATATAGACCGGTCTACGACGAATTTTACCACTACGGGTGCTATCCAGCAATCGGTCAGTGATGATCTGATGAAGCTTGAGTATGTCATCTAGAGCGATATCTCCGCCACTTCGTCGCCGTCGGTCTATGTAGTCGAGGGCTTGCTTGTAGTTACACACTTCAATCTCGGCATACTCTTGCTTGGTCAAGATTCGGTCGGAGGAGATGACTGCTCTGACCTGATTAATATCAAGCGGGTTGCCTTCAATCGAGGTGGAGCTATGGACTGATTCAACACTGGCTCGATGGCGTACTGATGCCTCAACTGCCGGCAGGATATGACCGCTAGTGATGGTGCTGCGCAGTCGCTCGATATCTTGCAGATGACGACGAACCTGGTCAGAAATCTTGAATACTGGCTGATAGCTCATAAGCTTATTATAGCACTTTGCGCCAAAGTTTGCGCCATGTTTGCGCCAAAACAGCGGTCGTTTGGTCGGATACGATCAAGTTTATCAAGGCGATCGGGCATCGGGTAGAGATTATTGACTTGTGGCCGTCGTACACCGACAGTGATGCATCGTCGGCTTCGCCGGTAGATTTCTAGTAACCTAGGGTGATTAGCTTGGAGCTAAGACCGGTGCTGTCCGTTTAAGAAGTCGGTAACCGACATGCGCCGACCCGACTTGGGTGAGATCAGTTCAATCACCTGTAGAGCAGAGTTACCTTGACAGGGTATGATGTCCCGCCAGTTATCCCCCCGGAACCGGTCAAGGGGTTTGAGCTTGGTGACGATCACGTCAATGCCGGCTAGGTCCAGATGGCATTTTGGCCAGCCGTCAAAGGCGCGCAGGCGATCATAGCACTCACGGGCGGTCATAGTGTGGGGGTCGAGTCGCCCCATCTCAGAGGTGATCATGTGGCAATAAACGGCGAGATTATCGTCTTGGGGCACTCCGGTTAGCTTGCCCTGAGCAATCTGATCCAGCTTGTCGACCATTAGCTCGGCGCCACGCTTAGCGAAGCGATCATATAGCTGGCGAGCGGTCTCGTCGGGAGCGATAGCGGCGGGCTCTTGATAAAAAATATCGCCGGCGTCCATTTCGGCGCTGAGCTTCATCAGGCTGAGCCCGGTTAATTTATCGCCGTGCATGATGGCTGTCTCGATTGGCGATGGACCACGGTAGACGGGGAGCATCGAGGGGTGAAAGTTGATGATACCACGGGGAAAAAGGTCAATGATCTGCCGGGGGACGATTTTGCCGTAGGCGACCAGCGCTCCGATATCAGGCTGGAACTTAGCTAGCTGGTCTATGGTCTGACTGAGCTTAGTCGGCTGCAGACAAGTGATATCATGCTCGTGAGCCAGCCGAGCTACCTCAGGTGAATACATTTTGTGTCCACGCCCTCGAGTGGCATCCGGCTTGGTGACTGCTGCCACCACTTCGTACTTGGGGCTAGCGATTAGAGCTTGGAGGGTAGGGGTACTGATCTTATCTGTGCCAAAGAAAATTACTCGGATCATCAGCGGAGTGCCCGATTGTCTTCATCGTCGGCAATGATGCCGGAGTTAATCACCTTACTGTAAGGGCAAGCCACTAAGTCGCCTGATTTAGTGAGGACTGAGAAGGCATCTTGGTCGTGGGCGATATGGTCGACGAAACAGATGCCGTTGGTGTGATCGACCTCGTGCTGCAAGACTCGTGACAGGAAAGGGTCGGTCGACTTGATCTTGATCTGATTGCCGTTGATGTCGATGGCTCGCCCCCGTATCTTGCTATAGCGAGGCACCTTGCCGTAGACATCTTTGACCGACAGGCAACCCTCGTAGTCGGTGATGATCTCACCCTCGTACTTAGTTATCTCGGGATTGATTAGTACCTGGAAGTTCTTATTCTCTTTATTGTCGAAGTCGGCTCGGATGATAACGATGCGGACCGGCTTGTCTATCTGGACAGCAGCCAGGGCGACGGCGACCTCGTTGGGGCGATGAGCTTCCCAGTCCAGAGTGGCGGCGATCATGTCGCTGACAATCTGACGAGTATCGGCATCAATTTGGGTGATACGTCGAGAGCGCTGGCGTAAGTGGTCGTTTGGCAGGGTGATGATATTTTTGTGGGTGAAGCTAGAACTCATAGAGGTATTATATCAGATGATGAATTGATGCTAGGGTGGTCTGTCGTCTAGGGTGACGACGGGGCGGTGCGTGGCTAGAGTAGGCTGACCGGATCCAGCCTGACTTGCCACTTACCACCGTCGGACTTGATCTGCTTAGCAATATCAACCAGGATATGTCGTTTACCGGATCTGATCACGATCTGCCAGCGATAACCGCTACGAGTCCGCTCGTGCCAGGCAGGCGACGGCCCGAGTAGTTTAGCGCTGGCTGGTAGGCGCTGACGTAATTTACTTGCTAAGCGGCTGATGGCTGTGGTGGCGCCACGCTCGGTCTTGTAGCTGCAAGTAATCTGTAGTAGGTAGCTAAAGGGTGGGAAGTGACCCTGCTGACGCCGAGCTAGCTCCTCTTTGTAAAACTTAGCGTAATCTTGACTGGCGCCATAGCGAACAGCTGGCGCTTGGGGTTGATAGGTCTGGATGATGGCGGTGGTAGCTTGGTTGCCCCTGCCCACTCGTCCACAAGCCTGAGCGATCAGCTGAAAAGTCCGTTCACTGGCGCTGAAGTCGGGTAGGCTGAGCCCGGCATCGGCCTGGACTATGCCGACCACGGCAAGGTGAGGTAGATCAAGCCCCTTAGCAATGGTCTGAGTCCCGATGATGATATCGGTTGTGCCATCTCTGAGCTCGTGGTAAACATCCTGGACGGCTTCACCTCTTAACGTGTCGCCGTCAAAACGCCGTAGCTTGGCGGTCGGGAAGAGTCGCTTTACTTCCTCCTCAATCCGCTTAGTACCGATGCCCTTGTAGGTAATATCAGGCTGATGGCAGTCGGGGCAAGTCATGGGTGGCTGCTGATGGCGTCCACAGATGTGACAGACTAGCTGATACTTGTCGTGGTGTAGGGTGAGCGGAGTGAAGCAATTTGGACAGAGAGCGGTCCAGCCGCAATTCTGACAGAGAGCGAGTCCGGCCGTACCTCGCCGATTATGAAAGAGGAGGGTCTGGCGGTGCTGGCTGAGTGCTTGGCGCATTGCCGTGAGGAGTGGAATAGTGAAGAGGTCACTCTCGGAGCGAAAATTATCCAGCTTGGTCAGATCAACTATCTTAGTAGTAGGACGGATGGCATCCGACTTAGCTAATTGGTCCATGACGACGATGGGACGATGTAAATGCTCCGCCAGATAGTAGTCGCTGACTGAGGGGGTAGCAGAGCCGAGGATCAGTCGACATTTAATCAGCTGAGCTAGCTTAGAGGCGACTGTGACGGTGCTGTAACGAGGCGATTGGTCTTGGTGGTAGGATGGCTCGTGACACTCGTCGACAATGACTAGCCCTAGCTCAGCCACGGGCATGAAGAGAGCTGAGCGAGGACCGATAACTACCAGGGGCCTGGTGCTGAATAAAATATTTCGCCAAGCTAGGCTGCGCTGGCTGGTAGTCATGGCGGAGTGAGTAACCACTACTTGTTCGGGGAAGCGTCGCTGGAACTCGCTGACTAATTGGGTGGTCAGTGAGATCTCGGGAACGAGCATGATGACCGACCGACCGCTGTCCAACACGTCACTAGCTAGCTCTTTATACACCTCGGTCTTGCCACTGCCGGTGATGCCATGGAGTAAGATAGCGCCTGACTGCTCAGCTCGAATCCGAGTCAGGGCAGAGCGCTGACAGGCATTGAGCAAATAATGTGTACAGTCATCGCTAGATGGCTGGGGTGGCCTGATCGTCGGAGGAAGTGTCTTGGCTCGGGGCGTAGTAGTGACCTTGGCGGGTAAAATGCTTTGCCAACAGTCGCCCGAGCTGGTGGCGTAATAATCGACCATCCAGTGGTGCAGCTGGACTAGCTGGCTAGGTAGGGGGCGTTCTATTGCGACCCGGCTGATATCCTTGCAGGCGAAGTCAGGCTTAGTGGCGTGTCCGACGACCACGCCGAGTGAAGTTCGCTGACCCACCGGCGCATTAACCAAAGTACCGGTATCGAGGCGGTCCGGGTATTGATAGGTGAGCACGTCACGATACTTACCCACATTGCCGACCATAGAGACGTCATAATAATTCATCTCTAGCTATTATATATGACTAGGGGTCTGATGTATCTTTTTCATCTACAAGGGTTGTGGGGTGGGTGGAACGGCCTTGTCCACATGACAACAGCGGTGCGTATTGACACGACCGGTCAGCCGGTGCTAAGCTTAAGCCAGATGAATGTAATCAGATAAAAAGAGGACAATAGCAATGGCGACAAACCCAGAGTTCAACCAAAACAGCAACCAAGCTGGCGATCAATCAGCTAATAACTACACCAATGTATGGGACTACTTTGGCGATATTGGCTTGAACGACCAAGAATTGGCTGACGTGATGAACGGTCAGCCCGGCGATAAGCCTGATGTAGCGGTTGATACTACGGGCGCAACGGCTGATAAGGTAGACTCACCGGCTAGTACTACCGCAGACACTGATGTATCAGCCGAGTATCGCTCAGAGCGGCTTCAGCCTGTGGGTGAACGGGGTGAGATACCTGTCGATACCGCCAGCACAGTGGTCAAGATTGACCACTCACCCAAGCCGGACAGCACTGAGGTAACTACGGGGTCGTCCGGCACTAAGACGGAGGCCACCGCTGAGTCGACGACTGCTGCAACTCAGGAACCGACAGTAGCCGAACAGCCAACCGAGTCTCCAGTCGGGTCTGCCGAGCAACCGACTGTCACTACAGAGACGGCTGAACCACGAGAGTCCGCTGAACGGGAGACTGATCAGATCGACGAAATATCATCAGAGACCGACGCCGAGGAGTCTGAGCGATTAGTAGACGAGCATGAAGCTGAGGGGTCTCCATACACCAAGGAAGAACTGGAGCAGTATCGTCTGCCGGATAATGCTGAAGAGGCAAAGGCGCAAGGTCTGTTGGAGTCATTTGAAGAGAACGGCTTGGGCCATAGCCAAGTAGACGAAGTGGTTCGTTTCGCTCTGAAGAATCCCGGTGGCGTGAGAGTTACATTAAACGACGACCAGAAGAGTGCTTTTGAGGGCTGGATGAAAGATCATAGCGATTGGATGGACGGTGATGATGCTCGACGAGTGTGGCGAGCAGTGGCGCCGGACAGCGAGAAATGGCGTGACCCGGCTAACCCTGACGACGATGTCAGTAAGTCGATCAAAGGTGGCTTCGCCAATCCGACGAACCTAGCTGATGGTAAGGTGCTGCTGCGTAGCCAGCAGAGTGCTGACGGTAAAGTAGTCGAAAAGCAAGGTAAAGCTATGCCGGCTTCAGCACGCTTCGTTAATAAGATAAAGCAAGCCGCACTTGATCTTACCGGCAAGAATGATGTATCGGATAAAAACATAGATCACAAGAAACTCATTGTACCCAGGAAAGCTGCCGCTACCGCCCTAGCGATGATTATGGCATCTGGCATGATGCCGGCTGCCGCTTTTGGTGAAACGGCAGTAGTTGATACATCCGGCAATAGCGGAATAGAGATGCTGGACGATAATGTCGTATTGTCGCAAAAACAAAATTCGTCTGACCCGATAGATCTCGCCATTAGCTCACCAGAGCTACGGGAGACGATGAAACAGAATAGTCTCAAAGCCGACAAGGAAGCTAATAAGTCTCATCAAGATGAGTTTCAATCAATGACTCTGACACAGCTTAATAATATTGCCAAAAGCAGAGAATCGACCGATCGTCATTACAACGCTAGCAACCTACCGGCGACTGACTATCACATGTGGGGGCATGACAACGGTGATGGCACCTATGACTGTAGCTTTAAGAAGACGGCTTCATCCTTTACCGGGGAGATTGATACTTCTAGTCAGGAGTCTATTACCAAGCATGTCATGGAGAGCTGTGAATCTACCCCGGAGCAGCTGGCCGGTATGTCGGTGGCACTCCTACCGCAGGACGTACTGGAACAGAATGGCTATAATGGCGATGTCAATGACTTTGCCGATCATTTGAAGGATGATAACGAAGCCAGGGCTAATGTACTGAATGCTTTCCGAGAGGTGGAGAGCAAGGTTAACTATCAGCATGCAACTCTTGAAGAAGGGACGGTGTATAAGAGTTTGGGTATCAGCCGTACGAACAATGGAGAATTTGTCTTGTTGGCTGGCGGTAATCGAATCGTTCGTTCGGGGGGTAAAGACGTGCTGATAGCGAGCTACACTGATCATCAGAATGTAGAGCATCGTATGGTTATCGACCCTGACTGTGATAACCTGATAGAAATCCAAGTGAACGAAGAAGGTGAAGTGGTGCAAAGTAGAACTGTCCACCAAGGCGGTGGTGGCGGTGGCGGCGGAGAACAACGCCACGAGTGGCATGGCGGTGGCGGTGGCGGAGAACAACGCAAGGAAGAGAAGAAGGAAGAAAAGAAAGAAGAGAAGAAGGAAGAAAAGAAGGAAGAGAAGAAGGAAGAAAAGAAAGAAGAGAAAAAGGAAGAAAAGAAAGAAGAGAAAAAGGAAGAAAAGAAAGAAGAGAAAAAGGAAG
>ERZ773009.924-NODE-924-length-21071-cov-7.659545_pt1 | contig 21071 bp, 20 predicted proteins | sample MGYA00580663_ERZ773009 | MGnify/ENA primary metagenome ERZ773009 (study PRJEB29015, sample SAMEA2737969) | human oral metagenome | biome: human oral; feature: human-associated habitat; material: dental | place: China | collected 2026 ... | reverse complement strand
TGCTGACGGTGCCCGCGAACCGGCTGGTGGCCGCCGTCCTCCAGTGCGCGCGGGGCAGGGGCGGGGAGCCGCTGCCCGCCCACCGCGGCGCGGAGCCCAGCGGAGCGTGCGATGCGGGGCCCGCAGGAGTGCCGGAAACAGGGGCCGCCGCCCTGGAAGCGGCCGGGGGAGCCGGTGCGCCCGCCCCCCGCCGCGGCCTGTCGGGCGGGCGGTGGATCGGGCCGCTGGAGCGCCTGCTCATCGTGCTCATGGCGGCCTCGGGGCCCCAGGCGGCCATCGCCGCCATCATCGCCGCCAAGGGCGTCATCCGATTCCCGGAGGTCTCCAAGGACGACACCGGCGAGAAAGCGGAGGAGTTCCTCATCGGCTCCCTCGTCTCGTGGGGCCTGGCCGCCGCGGCGGCCGTCTTCATCACCAGCATCGCGCAGGGCGCCTGGGCCGTCCCCGCGGAGCCCGGTTCCGGAATGTAAGGTGGGGGCGTGGCTTTCACCCCCATCGACCCCTACGGCGCCGACGTGCTCGCGCGCGACCCGCACCGCGACGCCCCCGGCGCGCCCAACCCCAGGTCCCGGCAGGTCCACGTCGAGATCGGCATGGTCCTGGAGGACGTGGGCAGTGGATGGGTGGGGGCGGTGACCCGCGTGGAGAAGTCCGGCGGCGTCCACCTGGTGGAACTGGAGGACCGCAGGGGCAAGCGCCGCTCCTTCCCGCTCGGGGGCGGGTTCTGGCTGGAGGGCCAGCCGATCATCGCGCTCGCGCCCCTGCCCCGGACGTCCCCCGGCCCCTCACGGGCGGACGGGGCCGCCGCGGAGGCGGGCTTCCGGGCGGGGCTGACCACCCCCGGGGGGCGCAGGGTGACGAACTCGGGGTCCATCGCCGCCCCCAGGTCCGCGCCCAGGGTCGCCAAGGCCTCGCGCATCTGGGTGGAGGGCAAGCACGACGCCGAACTGGTGCAGCACGTGTGGGGCGACGACCTCGCGGAGGCGGGGATCGTCGTGCAGCTGCTCGACGGCGCCGACAACCTGGAGGAGGTCCTGGAGGAGTTCGGCCCCACCGACACCGCCCGCGCGGGGATCCTGCTCGACCACATGGTGGCCGGGTCGAAGGAGACCCGCATCGCGCGCGCCGTCCAGGACCGGTGGGGGGAGTCGGTGCTGGTCCTCGGCCACCCCTTCGTCGACATCTGGCAGGCCGTCAAGCCCGGGCGCGTCGGCCTGGAGGCGTGGCCCCAGATCCCCAGGGGCACCGACATCAAGCACGGGACGCTCGAGTACCTGGGGTGGCCGCATGCCACGCGGGCCGACATCGCAGCGGGGTGGCGCAGGATCCTGTCCACCGTGCGCAACTACCGCGACCTCGAGCCCGCGCTGCTCGGCCGCGTCGAGGAACTCATCGACTTCGTGACGGTCCCCTGGGCGCACTGAGACCCCGCGGGCGCGACGAGGCGGGAGCGGCCTCACCGGGCCCACTGGACACCGGTCCGCGGAATGCGACGAGGCGGGGGCGGACGGTTCGGGCCCACTGACGCCCCGCTGGGCACGGCGGCGCGGGACGGTCCGCCCGGAGCGTTGGGCACCTCCCCGGGAACGCGACGGGGGCCGCACGGGCGGCCACCGGGACAACGCGGCGGGCGCCCGGCTTCGCTGTCGGCGCAGCGGCCCCTCTGGGCGTGCCCAGGAGTGGGGCGGGGGAGTAGCATTGGCACTCAGGGACACGGAGTGCCAATACAGTGCGGGGAGGGAGCGCCATGAGCCGGAGCTCAGCGGACGACCGGCGCCTCGACGTGCTGCGCGCCATCGTCACGCAGTACGTGGCCACCCGCGAGCCCGTCGGCTCCAAGGCCATCGCCCAGTCCCACGACCTGGGCGTCTCCTCCGCCACGATCCGCAACGACATGGCGGTCCTAGAGGACGCGGGCCTCATCTACCAGCCGCACACGAGCGCCGGTCGGGTCCCCACGGACAGGGGCTACCGGGTGTTCGTGGACCGCCTGGCCACCCTCAAACCGATGACCGCCCCCGAGAGGCGGGCCGTGGAGGGCTTCCTGTCCGACAGCGCCGACATCGACGACGTGGTCGAGCGCACGGTGCGCCTGCTCGCCCAGTTCACCCGCCAGGTCGCCCTCGTCCAGTACCCGGCGACCTCGGTGCGCACCCTGCGCCACCTCGAGGTCGTCGACCTGGCGCCCTCCCGCCTGCTCGTGGTCGTCATCACCGACCAGGGCGAGGTCGTGGAGCGCTCCCTGTCCCTGTCGGCCCCCGTCAGCGGGGACGACGTGGCCTCGGCGAGGCGGCTGCTGCGCGCCCACATGGGGGCCGCGACCTCGCGGGACGTCGACGCGGGGCGCGACGAGGCCATGGCCGCGGCGCCCCCGGAGATCGGCCCCCTGGTCGGGGTGCTGGCCGACGTGGTCGCCGAGCTCCTGGCCCCCGAGGAGTCGGCGAGGATCGTCATATCCGGCGTGTCGAACCTGGCGCGCGGCGCCGTCGACTTCCACGACATCACGCCCGTCCTGGACGCCCTGGAGGAGCAGATGGTCCTCATGCGCCTCTTCGCCCAGGCCGAGTCCGACGGCGGCGTCCACGTCACCATCGGCGCTGAGAACCCGCACGAGGCGCTGAGCGAGGCCTCGGTGGTGACGGGCACCTACCGCGCCGGGGAGACCGCCGGGGAGGGCGTCGCCCACCTCGGGGTCGTGGGGCCCACCCGCATGGACTACGCGCGGACCATGTCGTCGGTGCGCGCCGTCGCAGCCTACCTCTCGCGCTTCCTGGCCACATGAGGCGCGCGGGGACTGAAGACCACCACATCGATAGGAAATGAGTGAGCCGGTGAGAGACTACTACGAGGTCCTGGGCGTTCAGCGCGACGCGAGCCCCGAGGAGATCAAGAAGGCGTACAGGAAGCTGGCGCGCCAGCTGCACCCCGACTACGCCGGGCCCGACTCCGAGGAGGCGTTCAAGGAGCTCTCCGTCGCCTACGAGACCCTTTCCGACCCCGACAAGCGCAAGATGTACGACATCGGTGGGCCCGACGCCCTGCGCGGGGGCGGGGGCGGCGGCGCCGATTTCGGGTCGGCCTTCGCCGAGGCGTTCTCGTCGATGTTCGGCGGCGGGTTCTCCAGCGCCTTCGGCGGCGCCTCGACCCCGCAGTCGCGGGTGCGCGCGGGCCGCGACCGCCAGGTCCACGTCGATATCACGCTGGAGGAGGCGGCCTTCGGGGCGAAGAAGGAGGTCGAGTACTCCACCTACGCGGTCTGCGACGTGTGCGGGGGCTCCATGTGCGAGCCGGGCACGTCGCCCGCCCAGTGCGGTTCCTGCCACGGATCCGGGTTCGTCACCCGCGTCCAGAACTCCATCCTGGGGCGCATGCAGATGCAGAGCCCGTGCCCCACCTGCCAGGGCTATGGCGATGTCATCTCCTCGCCGTGCCACAACTGCGCGGGACAGGGGCGCGTGCCCACGCAGAGGACGATCACCGTGAACATCCCGGCGGGCGCCAGCGAGGGCATGCAGGTGCGCGTCTCGGGCGAGTCCGAGGTCGGGGTCGGCGGCGGCCCGCGGGGCGACCTGTACCTGGCGATCCACGAGAAGAAGCACCCGGTGTTCGAACGGCGCGGCGACGACCTGCACACGTGGATCACCATTCCGATGACGACCGCCGCCCTGGGCACCGAATTCGAACTGGACACACTCGACGGGGTGAAGGGGGTCACCATCAAGGCGGGCACCCAGCCGGGCGACGACATCGTCCTGCAGGACCTGGGGGTCGGGCGCCTGCAGCGCGCGGGCCGCGGCGCCCTGCACGTCCACGTCGACGTCGAGATCCCCAAGCGCCTCGACGCCAAGTCGCGGCGCCTGCTGGAGGAGCTGGCCGATGTCCGCGGCGAGGTGCGGGTCGAGCCCCACCGCCAGCACACGTCGTTCTTCGACAAGCTGCGCGACACCTTCGGCGCCTCGTGACCCGGCCGGTTTTCCTCTCCGACGGCCTGTCCGCCGACCCCGCTGGACTTGAGGCGGGGGCGCGGGCCCGCCTGGGCGGCGACGAGGGCCGCCACGCCGCCCAGGTGCGCCGCATCGGGGCGGGGGAGTGGGTCGACGTGGTCGACGGGCGCGGCAGGCGGTTGGTCTGCGAGGTCGTGGGCGCTTCGAAGACGGGGCTCGACCTGGTGGTGGTGAGCGCGGTCGACGAGGCGGGCCCCGCTGTGCGGACCGTCCTCGTCCAGGCGCTCGCCAAGGGCGGTCACGACGAGCAGGCCGTCGACGTGTGCACGCAGATCGGCGTCGGCGCGGTGGTGCCGTGGGCGTCGGAGCGGGCGGTCGTGCGGTGGAGCGGCCCCAGGGCCCTCAAGGGGCGTGCGAAATGGCAGGGGGTGGCCAGGGCTGCCGCCAAGCAGGCGCGCCGCGCTTTCGTCCCCGAGGTCGGCGAGCCCCTGGACACGCGCGGCCTGCTCGGATGGGTGGGCCGCCTCGTCGAGGCGGGCGGGGCGGCGCTGGTCTGCCACGAGGAGGCCGGCGCCGGGATCGGATCGGTGCTGGACGGCCTGCGCGCGGACTCACCCGGCGGGCGGCTGCCCGGTCGGGTGGCGGTGGTCGTCGGCCCCGAGGGCGGGATCAGCCCCGGGGAGTCGGAGGCGCTGGTCGGCGCCGGGGCGGCGCTGGTGGGCGTGGGGCCCACTGTGCTGCGCTCGTCGACGGCGGGGGCGGTGGCACTCGCCCTGGTCCTGGCGGCGGCGGGGCAGTACCGGTAGCGCCGGAGCCCCTGCCGCGCGTCATCCGACGGGGGCGAGCCACTGGCCCAGGCGCATCCAGACCAGTCTTCCCGTGATGGGGTCGAAGCGGACGAAGGGCCGGCGCCCGTCCTGGTCGCGCACGATCTCGTAGAGGGTGTGCGGCGAGGCCAGGGTGAGGGCGCTGTCGGCCTGCTGCCACTGCCCGTCCACCATTTCGTAGAGGAAGCCGACGGTGATCGCCCACGTGCCCTCGACCATCGCGCGGCTCAGGGTGGAGTGGCGGGCCCCCAGGATCCCCCCGCCGCGCTCGCGCGCGTACTCCATGCCGGTGCGTTGCAGGACGCGGGCGATCATGTGCGGCTTGCCCGCGTCGAGGTAGTCGAGGAACTCGATGGGGGCGCGCAGGGGGCCCAGGTCCTCGCGCTCCACCGGTCGGGGTTTGAGCGCCGTGTACGCGAGGAGGGCGATGGGCAGTTCGCAGTGGTCGAGGCCGCACATGGTGTACTCGTCGGTGCCGTAGTCCACCATGGTCACGGCGCCAGGGGCGATGTAGGCGTCGCACTGCCTGCCGTCGGTGGCGCTCATGGTCATCATGTAGACGCGCCGCCGCGCCCCCGCCAGCCCGGCGGTGATCGAGTCGGCGGGCGGCGCCAGCCCGGCGGCGGTGAGGACGCCGCACTTGCGCAGGGGCGCGGTCACCGCTTCGTCGTGGGCGGCCCCGCCCGCCGCGTAGGCGGTGATGGCGAGGAGTTCCTTCTCGCCGCTCATGGAGAAGTACGGGTTGGGCGTTTCGGTGTGCAGTCTCAGCATCACAGGACCCTTGTGCTCTCGAACATGGGGATGGTGTCGGCGGAGGAGGCGGCGAGCTGGTGCGTGGGGCAGATCGCGGTCACCGTGATGCCCTTCCCGCCGCCGTCGGCGTCCTCGGCGACCCACGTCCACTGCGTGAGTGTGAGGGAGATGGTGTCGAGGATGTACGTGCCCGTGGTGACCAGCCCGGCCTGCTCGTCGGTGGCCCACGGCGTCATGTCGACGATCTGGTACCCGGGGATGGCCCGCAGCGACAGGCTGGTGACTTGGTGCTGCCACTGCTGGGCGCCGACTTCGGCGCCGAAGGGCTCGACCGCGGTGGTGAAGGTGTCGTGCCATTCCTCGGTGCCCTCGGCCCTGACGAGGACGAGGTCCAGGCGGGGGTCGTCGAGCACGCCGGGCGGCAGTTGGTCTGCGAGTAGGCGCATCGGCGGCGTCAAGCCGGGGTCGTCGGGGCGGGGGAGCCGGATCCAGCGGTCGGAGGCGGTGACCGTGGTGGTCCGCCCGGTGTGCTCGATGGCGGGGCGGGTGTCGTCCATGCGTGCTTCCTGGGGTCAGTCGAGCTGTGGGAGGATGGCGGAGAGGGAGTCGGAGATCTGCTCTTCGACCGTGTCATGGAGGTCGGCGGCGTGGGAGGCGTTCTCGGCCGTTTGCGCCGTCGCCTTCGCCACTTCGCCCACTGCGGCTTGGAGGAGGTCGATGAGGGAGGAGTAGGCCCCGCCGAGCTGCCCGCCGCTGCCGTCCGCCACTGGCACGGCGTTGAGCGAGTCGGAGCACCGCTGGCTCTCTCCGCCGATGCGGCGCACCAGTGCGGTGTCGATCTCAATATCCATAGGATTCCCTTTCTGCGCGGCGGCGCTCTCTTTCCGCGCGGTAGCGGTCGGCTTGGAACGGCCGGTAGTCCCGGGAGGGGTCCACGGTCTCGAGGTCGTCCTCCAGGCGCCGCACGATCCGCGAGTCGTCGCCGAAGGACTTGCGCGCCTCGTCGATGAGCAGGAAATTGGCGCGTTTGCGGGCCGCCTGGTACGTCTGGACGATGGCGGCCAGGACTGCCGGGGGCGCCAGGCGCGTCTCGATGCCCAGGAGCGCGCCCGAGGCGTCGACGGTGACCGCGACCGAGCGCTTGGGGTCGATGGCGGTCTGCCGTATCCGTTTGAGACGCTGGGAGTACTGCTCCACCTCCTGCGCCTGGCTCTGCGCGTGACGCACGTCGTCGCGCGCCTGCTGGAGGTAGTCGTCAAGCGTCCCCATTGGGGTCCTCCCGGGTTCCGGTGGGTGTGGTCGCCGCGCCGCCGTGGCCCCTGCGGGCGCGTGAGGCGCGGGCAGGTCGGGCGCCGTGGCTGGTGAGGGGAGTGGTGCGGGGCAGTGCGGCGGTAGTGGCTGTGACGTCGAAAACGTTGGCGGTGCTCGCGTCGGAGCCGGTGGTGGCGTCGGGGTTGTGGAGCGTAGACATGCCTGTTTCGGGCGCGCCCTGCAGGGACGAGAGCCCCTCTGCCGAGGGCGCGGTCTGGGGAGAGCGGGGATCCGTGGTGGAGGGCAGGCCGACTGCTTCCGGGATGCCGATGGGGACATTGCCCAGTTGTGAGGCGTACACGCCGTTGTCGTCCAAGAACGGGTCGCGGTCCTCACTCTCCCCGCGCTCGGCGGCCTCCCGCCTACGCTGCTCCTCCCGCTTCGCCGCATGGTACTCCGGATACATCCACTCAGGCAGAGAAAACGGGATGATACCGATTAACGCGATGAACATGAAAAGCATGGAGAGGAGCACCAATACGGCGGTCCAATAGCTCCAGAACGGACTATGGCCATGGCGTGAGTTGAAGATATTGGGATCGATCATGGGGCCGACTAATGCTAGGGCACCGAGAACAAAAAACAAGCCACCCGCAGGCTGGGATAATGCGATGAAATTCTTCCAACGTGTCCTGTTGAATGCTCGACTGAACCAGCCGACAAATCCGTCGCTGAACATTTCGCAGTACCAGAAGTATAATGCTGATGACCCGAGTGTGATTCCAGAGATGATTAGCAATAGGTGTTTCATTGTTGTCCATCTTTGCCTTCATTAGACTGAAACAGTGGGATGTGATCTATCCGTGGAATATAAAGTCCAGTACTCCCTTTGCAAAATCGGAAACCGCTGATCCGAATGAACTTCCTGCGATTCCTCCTACGATACCGCCAACGATTGTTCCCGCAGCGATGCCGATCGGGCCGCCAAAGGTGCCGATAGCAGCGCCGAGATTTGCGCCGTACGATGCGCCGAGCGCAGCGCCTCCCGCACTTCCCGCACCTGTTACGGCGGCTCTCGCTATGCGCTCTCCTGTGCCGATCTGCGGGTTGAGGGCGTCGCGGTCCCATTGGTCTTTCGCGGATAGTGCGCCGTCCAGGATCGTGGTCACGATTCCTATGCGGCTGAGGTGCTCTCCGGCCTTGGTGGCGAACCGGCGCACTGTTGTGGCCAGCGACTTTGCTTTCCCTTTGCCCGCAACCCAGTTCTCCGGTTTGGTCATGAGCCACATCTTTTCCAGGGGGTTCATGCTGTTGAGGCTTCTCAGCTGCCCGCCGATCTTCTGGCCGACGGCGTTAGTGGCCCCTTTCGGCCACCGGGGGGCGAAGCGCGCGTTCTGGGCCCTGATGGCGCCCCACAGGACGGCGGTGTTGACGTTCTCGAGGAGGCCCACGAACTTCCCGATTCCAGAGAGCGACCAGTCCGGAAGGACCTCTCCGGCGAGCCATGCGAGTGGTCCTGCGATGTCCTGGCAGGCTGATTCGAAGTCCTCGTAGGCTTTGCGCTCCTTCTCGTAGATTTCGTAGGACTCCTCGCAGAACTGGGAGTAGGCCTCCACTTGGGCGTCGTAAGCGGGGTTCGTGGGGTCGGCGGGGGCCACGATCTCGTCCTCGGTGACCTCCAAGTGCTCGGCGACGGCGGCGTCGGCGAGGTTGTCGAACCACAGGCCGGTGCTGGTCAGGGCGTCCGCCAGGGCGCCCAGGGCCTCGACCAGGGCTTTGACGGCCTCCACCAGTGTCTTGGCGTTATCGGTGTTGTCGGTCATCGCGTCGAAGAGGCGGTCGGCGGTGGCCCCCTGCAGGTCCCCGGCCTCGACCATGTCCCGCGCGGCCTGCAGATCCTGGGCAACGGCGTCGAGGTCCTGCTGGTGCTTGAACATCTCAGCGCGCAGTCCGCGCGGAACGCCCGGGCTCAACAGGGTCCGGATCCGTATCCCGTCGGCCATCTCAACCACTGTCCAATCAGTTGTTCGCCCCCATTACGTTATTGATCGGATGACAAGTCAGTTAAGCCCCTCCACCGATGCGTCTCACTCTTTGATCCTGTCAGTCTGTTTCACTGTGTTTTGTTTCACTGCGGAGGTGCTGTCCTCCTGCGAGCCTCGGTGAGCGCGGGCGGGCCGGGCGCCGTGGCTGGTGTGCGCCCCGGTGCGGGGCAATGCAGTGGTAGTGGCTGTGATGTCGAAGGCATCGGCGGTGTCGGAGTCGTAGAGTGCTGGCTCTTCCGTTTCGGGCGGGCCCTGGAGGGGCGGGGGATCGCCTGTGGCGGGCAGGCCGACTGCCTCCGGGATGTCGATGGGGACGTTGCCCAGTTGTGAGGCGTACACGCCGTTGTCGTCCAGGAGCGGGTTGCGGTCCTCGGCCTCCCCGTTCTCGGCTGCTTCCTGCTTTCGCTGCTCCTCACGCTTCGCCGCATGGTACTCCGGGTACATCCACTCAGGCAGAGTGAACGGGATGATACTGAGGACAAGAACGAGTAGCAAGAGCAGGCATATTGTCGCCAGTAATAGCTTCCACAGGTGCCAAGGGCTATTCGTGCGGGCAATCTGGTGTGAGGGGTCTGATGTAATTGCTTCCGAAATGAATATAATGGACGAGCATATGCTCAGTGTTCCGAATGCTGGCTGTGCGAGGGCGACGAAGTTCTTCCCCCTTCCGCTGTCGAAAGCGCGGCTGAACTCGCCGATGAAGCCGTCCCTGAACATTTCGTGGTACCAGAAGAAGAAGGTTGTTGAGGCGAACATGAGCGCAAGGAGTGCTGCAATGATATATAGCAAGTTGTGCCCTTTCAGTAGTGCCTCGTTCTTCCATAATGTCCATACTCGGTGGATTACTGCTACGCTACCAGGTTGATGTCCCATGGGCGAAACCGGTTACCCACTGACTGATCCGGTTCCCTCCACGCCTGTCGAGGAATAATCCAAACATGCCTCCTATGACTCTGCCGGTGGCGATTTCGGAGGTGGCATTGGCGGGGCCTCCGAAGACGCCGACGGATGCTCCGTTTCGTCGGTGCTGTCAGGTTCGTCCGTGGCGTTGCCCGCCGTCGGTGCATCGCCACCCTCCTGTCGGCCCCGGCGGGCGCGCGCGGCTCGGACGGGGCGGATCCCGCGGCTGGTGGGCGCCCCGGTGCGGGGCAGTGCGGCGGTAGTGGCGGTGATGTCGAAAGCGCCAGTGGCGTTGATGTCGTAGAGGGCCGGGTCCTCTGCTTCGGGCGGGCCCTGGAGGGGCGGGGGATCGCCTGTGGCGGGCAGGCCCACTGCCGGAGGCGTGTTGACGGGGACGTTGCCCAGTTGTGAGGCGTACACGCCGTTGTCGTCCAGGAACGGGTTGCGGTCCAAAGCCTCCCCGCGCTCGGCAGCCTCCCGTCTGCGCTGCTCCTCCCGCTTCGCCGCGTGGTACTCCGGGTACATCCACTCAGGCAGAGTGAACGGGATGAAGCCAACGAAGAAGAGGAACACGCACAGCACTGTTGGAACGCTCCAGAATAGGGCCCATACCTCCCAGAGCGGAAAGCCATCACGACCTCGTCGGAATATGTTTGGATCTATTACTGTTCCGAGTGCGGCTATGCAGCCGAAGCACGCGGTGAGTCCCGCTGCGGGTTCGGACAGGGCGGTGAAGTTCTTCCCCCGCCACCGAATTCTGTTGAAGAACCGTCCGAACCACCCGATATAGCCGTCGCTGAACATCTCGCAGTACCAGAAGTACAGCATCGACGCCCCCATCGCGACGCCGACGACGAGGAGTAGTGGATTCCTCATAGTATTCCTCTGATGTTCTCGTTCAACACCGATCTCCTTGGCAGCCCCCATCCGTCTGCCCTGTCAACGCCCCCCTGTGCGCTTGTCGGCTTCCCGTCGGCGTTGCTCCTCCCGCTTCGCCTCGTGGTAAGGCGGGTACATCCACTTCGGCAATGGGAGTGGGATGAAGCCGACGGCGGCGACGATCAGTGAGATGAGTATGAGCGCGCCCCAGAACGTGTCCCAATACAGCCAGAACCCGCTCGGCTCCTCGACCGCGGGATCGCTGTAGGACCTCACGAATGCCGAGAGCGCGCAGAATCCTACGGATAGGGACATGCATCCGATCGCTGGTGCGACCAGGGCTGTGATGTTCTTCGGACGCTCGGCGTTGGACTGGCGGCTGAACCGTCCGACGTGCCCGTCGCTGAACATCTCCTGGCGCCATAAGAACAATACAATCGATCCGAATAGCAGAGCCACTGCCATGACGATTCCCGGGTGCGGCACGTTCTTCCCTCCGTCCCACGAGTCCGCTCACTAACTATTCGAATAATAGCGGCCTGGCGCGCGCTGCGGAAGGGGGCGGGAGCACCAGCCCCAGCGGAACACCGGCCCGGTGTGTTGGAAGGGCAGCGGCCCCGTCAACACAACCCCACCGGCCCCTCCTCGTCGGCAGTGCCCGGAGCCCGGGAGGGGGCCGCAGGGCCCACCCGGGCACCCGCCCGCTACAGGGCGAAGCCGTGGATCCCCACGGTCATCGAGTGCGTCTGCCCCGGCTCCAGGACGGCCAGGTCCGTGTGGGAGTTGAAGGCGTTGGGCGGGCACGTCATCGGCTCGATGGCCACGCCCCTGCGGGACACCTGCTCGCCCGAGTACACCTGCACCCACGGCGTGTCCGCGGTGATGGCCGCCCCGATGCCGGTTCCACGGTGGAGGATCGACGCGGTCCACGCGCCCCCGGCCCCGATGTCTGTGAAAGCGTGGTCGATCGAGCGTCCGCCGATCAGGGCGGGTTCCCGGAAGTCCACTTCCGCCTCGTCGACCGCGACCCGCCCGGTCGGGATCAGGCTCGCGTCCGTGGTGAGCGCCGACGAGGCGGGCACGGTGAGCTCGTAGGAGTCCGCGGGGTGCCCGTCCACCGTCAAGTACGGGTGGACGCCCGTCCCATAGGGGGCCGGGACCTGGCCGGTGTTCTTCGTCGAGACCGTCACGCTCAGGCCGCGCGCCGCATCGACCGCGTACGTCGCCCACGTCTGCAACGGCCACGGGTACCCGTAGGTGGGGGCGACGAAGAGGCCCAGCGTCGCCGAGTCGGAGTCCGCGTGCACGACCCGCCAGTCGGTCCAGGCGGCCAGCCCGTGCAGCGCGGTCCCCAGCTCCGGCTCGTTGACGGGCACGTTGTAGCGCCGTCCCTGCCACGTGTACGCCCCGCCCGCGATGCGGTTGGGCCACGGCACCAGGACCTTGCCCATGTAGGCGGGTGGGACCTGGTCGGCGCCGTGGGGGAGGACGATCCGGTGCCCCCGCCAGTCCAGGCCCGCCAGGCCCGCGCCCACGGTCACCACCCGCGCCGTGTAGTCGCCCGAGGAGAGGGTCAGTTCCGTACCAGATAGCGTGTGCGTGGTCACAAGGGCCTCCTTGCCTGTCCGGCCCGCGAAGCGGACCCGAGTTGTCGTGCCCCCATTCTAAAGCGCGAATGGTAGCGGGCGTCACCCCCGGGGCGGTACCCTGGCCGGTAGGCGTGAACGCCCCGCCGCACGAAGGAAGGATAGGCACCCCCAATGCCGCACCAGATCAGCGAAGAACTCATCGAGCGCCTGCGCGCCAGCGGCGACCCCGCGCGCACCGTCGCCCGCAACGCCGTCACCGTGGCCGGCATCGAAGCCGCCTCGACGGACCGCGACCGCGTCATCGCGACGCCCACCGTCGTCTCCGACCGCATCGACGACTGGAAGGTGACCTCCCAGAAGAAGTCGGGGCGCTGCTGGCTGTTCTCGTCCCTCAACCTCATCCGCTCCGCCGCCAGGGAGCGCCTGGGCCTCAAGGACTTCGAGTTCTCGCAGAACTACGTGTTCTTCTGGGACAAGTTCGAACGCGCGAACTGGTTCCTCACGGACGTCATCGCCACCGCTGCCGAGGATCTCGACGGGCGCCTCCTCCAGTTCCTGCTCGCCGACGTGCTCTCCGACGGCGGCCAGTGGGACATGGCGGTCTCCCTCTACGTCAAGCACGGCCTCGTGCCCAAGCAGGCCATGCCCGAAACCGAGTCGTCCTCCAACAGCCGCCGCATGAACACCCTGCTCCAAGTACTGCTGCGGCGCACCGCCCTGGAGCTGCGGGAACTGGTCGCCCAGGGGGCTTCCGACGAGGCGGTCGCCGCCGCCAAGGAGGAGGCCCTCGCCCAGGTGTGGCGCATCCTCGTCATCAGCCTCGGGGAGCCGCCCGCCTCCTTCGAATGGGAGTGGCGCGACGACAAGGGCGACTTCCACCGCGACGGCGCCCTGACGCCCCGCGAGTTCTTCGCGCGCTACGTGGAGGCGGACCTCACGCAGTACGTGTGCCTGGTGGACGACCCCCGCCGCGAGCACCCCAAGGGCAGGGCCCTCACCGTCGACCACCTGGGCAATGTCGTGGGCGGGCGGCCCATCCGCTACATCAACGCCGAGATGGGCACGATCAAGCGCCTCGCCGCCGATTCGCTGCGCGCCGGCAAGCCCGTGTGGTTCGGCGCCGACTGCTCCCAGCAGTCGGACAGGAAGTCCGGCCTCTTCGTCGAGGGCCTCTTCGACTTCTCCTCCCTGTTCGGCGTGGACCTGGCGATGACGAAGGAGCAGCGCGTCAACACCGGCGAGTCCGCGATGAACCACGCCATGCTCTTCACCGGCGTCGACGTCGACGAGGCCGGGGCGCCGCGCCGCTGGCGCGTGGAGAACTCGTGGGGCGAGGAGCCCGGCGACAAGGGGTTCTTCACGATGGACGACGCGTGGTTCTCCGAGTACGTCTTCGAGGTCGTCGTTCCCGTGGACTCCCTGCCCGAAGAGCTGGTCGGCGCGCTCACCGAGGAGCCCATGCACCTGCCCGCGTGGGACCCGATGGGCACCCTCGCCTGATCCGTGTCCGGGGCCCGGGGCCGGCACCGCTGGGTGCGCGGCCCCGGGCCGCCTGCGGTCCGCGCCCGGGAAACCGTCGAAACGGACACCGGGGAGCGCGGACGATGGGACAATTCGTCTGTCGCACCACCGAAACCTGGAGGCCCCAATGACCACCGACGTCACCCGATCCTTCACCCGCTCCCTGCCCAAAGCGGAACTGCACCTCCACCTGGAGGGCACCCTCGAACCCGCCCTCAAACTCCGCCTCGCCCAGAAGCACGGGGTCGACATCGGGCAGTCCACCATCGACGAGGTGCGCGCCAGCTACCGTTTCAACGACCTCGCGTCCTTCCTGGCCGTGTACTACCCGGCGATGGAGGTGCTGCGCGACGAGGACGACTTCCACGACCTCGCGGCCGCCTACCTGGCCCGCGCCCGCCAGGACGGCGTCGTGCGCGCCGAGTGCTTCTTCGACCCGCAGGCGCACACGGGCCGGGGCATCCCGATCGAAACAGTGATCCGCGGCTACCACCGCGCCATCGAGGAGGCCCGCGAGCAGGGCATGTCGGCTGACTTGATCCTGTGCTTCCTGCGCGACCTCAGCGCGGAATCCGCCATGGAGACGCTGCGCGCCGCCCTGCCCCACAAGGACATGTTCATCGGCGTGGGCCTGGACTCCGACGAGCGCGGCAACCCGCCCACGAAGTTCGCCGAGGCCTTCGCCCTGGCGCGCGACAACGGCCTGCGCGTCACCATGCACTGCGACATCGACCAGGTTGGCTCCATCGACCACATACGCTCCGCGTTGCTTGAGCTGGGCGCCGAGCGGCTGGACCACGGCACGAACATCGTCGAGGACCCGGCACTGGTCGCCTATGCGCGCGACCACGGCATCGGCCTGACCACCTGCCCCCTGTCGAACTCCTTCGTCACGGAGGAGATGAAGGGCAAGGAGATCGTCGAGCTCCTGGAAGCGGGCGTGAAAGTCTCCGTCAACTCCGACGACCCCGCCTATTTCGGCGGCTACATCGCGGACAACTACTTCGCCCTCGCGGAGCGCTTCGGTCTGGACCGCGCAGCACTGGCGCGCATCGCGCGGAACTCGATCGAGATCAGCTGGGCGCCCGACCAGGACAAGGCGCGCCTTCTGGCCGGCCTCGACGCGTTCGAGGCGGGGGAGGGCCTCGTCTGACCCCCTCGCGCGGGACGCAGTCCACTGGGGAGGGCAGCCCCTGACGGGGGCGGGCAGCTCCGGCTCGCCCTCTCGCGCGGGCGGAAGCGGTGTGCCGGGGCGCATGGACCGTTCCCGGACCGGCGCTGTTGTCACAATCGGCCACGGCGTGGACGCCCAGGAAAAGAGGCGCCGTGGCCTGGCACTATGGGCCCATGAACTCCCGCAGGCCGACGTTGTTGATCTCCAACGTCCTACCGGCGCGTCCGGGGGACCCGGCGTACAACGCGATCTGCATGCGCCTGTGGGACCGCCTGCTGAGCGCGGCGCTGCCGACGTGGAACGTGGTCCGCGAGTACGCGCAGGAGGACGGGCCGGAGGGTGCCCGCCTGCGCGCCCGGGGCGCCGACGCCATCGTCGTCATGGGCGGCGAGGACGTGCACCCGGCCCTGTACGGGCGCGCGCAGGGCTACGAGGGCGAGGGCCGCCACTGGTACCGCGCGGACCTAGGACAGCTGGCGCTCATCGGCCACGCGAGGGCCACGGGCACGCCGCTGCTGGGGATCTGCCGAGGCATGCAGCTGATCAACGTCGCTTTCGGTGGCACGCTCGAACAGCACATCGAGGGTGCCGAGGGCACTCACACGAACCCCTCGATCCTCACCGACCACCGTTTCGTCCGCCATGGGGTCCAGGTGGCGGCGGAGACAGAACTGCACCGGGCGCTCGGTCCCTTCTTGACCGGAGCCTCGACAGTGGTGTCCTCGGCCCACCACCAGCGCGTTGAGGCAGCGGGGGAGGGGCTGGCGGTGTGCGCGACCGCGGAGGACGGCACCGTCGAGGCCGTCGAGCACCGCGACGCTCCAATCATCGGCGTCCAATGGCACCCCGAGGACCCTGCGGCCGACATCGACCAGCTGCGGGCGCTCCTGGCGCACCTGGACGCACGGCGCGCCCCGCGCCTCGAACGCGCCTCCACTACGCTGGCCGCCTGAGCGGGCGCAACGGTTGCCAGGTCCCCACGCACCACTGACTGCGGCTGCTTCCCCCGCGCCTGGGGATGCCCGAGGGGTCTGGGCGCCTTCCGGGGGTGCCAGTGCTTCTGGTGGACGAGCGCTGCGCCCACTACAGGACGCGGTTGTTCGCGCCGCGAGGGGGTTGTTGACATTGTGAGGGGGTTGTCGACGCCGCGAGGGGGATATAACGCGCGCTCATGTCAACAACGCGCGTCGGTGCGGGTAGCCCGCGCTCGTATCGACAACGCGCGTCGGTGCCGACAACCCGCGCTCACGGCGACGGCGGCACGGTGGTCTGGGGGCTCGATCGGAACCAGGCCGTCAACCCGCGCTCACGCCGACGGCATGGGCCGATGCTGGCAGCCCGCGACGATCCGAGTACCCCACGACGATGCGAGCACCCTGTGCCCGCACGTGACTGACGTCAGTACCCGTCGGCGGAACGGATGTGGAAACGGCGCTCTTGGCTGTCGCAGCGGCCGAGTGGTCTCCACAACCGCGCGCGCGACGGAGGAATGGGCAGGTCATAGGGGTTGACCGCGCGGGCCAGCTGCTCGCGCAGTGCGGGTATGTCCTCGAAGTCCGCCCACTGGTAGCGGCGGATGGTCCACCCCTCCTGCTCCAGCGCCCGCTGGCGCGCCATCCATGCGCGCTGCGCGGTGCGGAAGGCGCTGATCGTCGATCCGAGCTTGGCCGCGCCATCGGCCTCGCCCACGAGTCCGAGCTCGATGATCGCCCAGTCGGCCCGGAACTGCCCATCCGGCGTGTCGATCACGAACTGGGTCCTCACATCGTAGGGGCAAACGCTGAGCACGACCCACAGCAGAGCCGCCTCCAGGACTGACTCGCATCCGGCGTCCGCGTTGTCGACGATCTGTTCGATGAGGATGTGCGACCGCCGGTAGGGCGATGAGCGCATTCGCGCGAGGATCTGACGTTTCACCTCGCGTTCGCGCCTGCGGGACGCGTCGGGTGATCGCGCGTCGAACCGTGAGAGGTGCCGGATGCCCATGCAGGCGGCGACGAAGGCGGGCAGCCGCTCCTCGGATGCGATGACGCGGATCAGGGCATCGATGACGTCTTCGCACTCGAGGCCCGAGATACTAGTCGTCTGGTTCGTGGGAGGCTTGGTGAAGGAACGGACAGAGCAACCCGGAATGGTCAGCCCAGCGATGTGGACTTGCGGGAACGGATAGCGCTGGACGCGCCCAACTGTGTGGATGGCGACGTTCGGATTCGATTCCCATAGAGGGATTCCGTGGGCCAGCAACGCGGATTCTCCGACGAACACCGGTGGCGAGGCGGAGGACAGGCGCACCGCCTGAAGCCGGTGGTATGCCACTTCGCGCCACACGTCGTACACGGGTGGTTGCTCCTCCACGTTCAGCGGGTGGAGGAAGAACCCCCTGCGCAGGCGGACGAAGGAAGGGTCCCGGAGGAAATCCGAGCAATTCTGGGCGGTCGATCGGACGAGTGCGAAATGGAACTGCGACATGCCTCCGTCATACGTGGTGGCGTCGTCGTCTTTCGAATCATCGTGGAGGGGTTGTGGACAGTCGCCGAGGCGGGGGCAGGCTTGTGCACGACCGCGCGAGGGTGGCGTCGGCATCGTGAGGGGGATGTTGACAGGGCGAGGGGATTGTCGACACCGTGAGGGGATTGTCGGCATCGCGAGGGGGTCGTTGGCATCGCGAGGGGGTCGTTGGCACCGCGAGGGGGACGTTGGCACCGCGAGGGGGATATAACGCGCGCTCATGTCAACAACGCGCGTCGGTGCGGACAACGCGCGCTCATGCCGACAACGCGCGTCTATGCGGCATCGCCAGTTGAACGGGTGCGGTCGGCATCGGCACGCGGCAGTCAGCCTCAGGCGCTTCCGCGGCAACCCTGCGCGTGGCGTCCCAGCCAATCGCGCGACGAGGCACGGCACACCTCGTCAACCGCACGGCGAGGGGCTGCGGCTTCGTCAACCGCACGGCGAGGGGCTGCGGCTTCGTCAATTGGACGGCGAAAGGCCGCGGCCTCGTCAATCGCATGGCAAGGGGCTGCGGCCTCGTCAATCGCATGGCGAGGCGCGTTGGGGCAGGGACCACGGGGACTGGGGAGGCGCCGCGCCGCACCGCCACGGCGCCGCGGCGGACGGGCCCAGTGGTCAGTGCACCTCGAACCCGAGGGACCGGAAGTAGTCGCGGACTTTCTCCGTGGCCTCGGGGGACGGCGCCTTCGTGTCCTCCAGCTTGTACTCCAGCCCCAGGGAGTGCCATTTGTCCCTGCCCAACTGGTGGAAGGGCAGTACCTCGACACGGTCGATGACGTTCTTCCAGCGGCTGATGATCTGGCCGACTTGGCGGATGTTCTCCTCGTCGTCGGTCAGGCCGGGGACCAGGACGAAGCGGATCCACACCCGGGTGGGGCCGCCGCGCTGGGCGATGCGGTCGCCGAAGGCTATGGTGGGCGCCAGTTCCCGCCCTGTGGCGGCCTTGTAGGTCTCCTCGTTGCCGGACTTCACGTCCAGGAGCACCAGGTCGAGCTCGTCGAGCATCTGGTCGTCGCAGTTCGCCCCCAGGTAGCCGGAGGTGTCGATGCAGGTGTGCACGCCCATCTGCTTGGCGCCGTGGATGATGCGCTTGGCGAAAGCGGGCTGCATGAGGACTTCGCCGCCCGAGAGCGTGATGCCGCCGTTCGTGGCGCGGAAGATCCGCCGGTAGCGGGCGATGCGGCCCAGCAGTTCCTCGTCGGAGATGGGGGCCCCGTCCTTCATGAGGAACGTGTCGGGGTTGTGGCAGTACAGGCAGCGCAGGGGGCAGCCGTTGAGGAACACGGTCATGCGCGTGCCGGGGCCGTCCACGGCGGTCACCAGCTCCCAGGAGTGGATGGAGCCGAGTGTGCCCTCCCGCATCCGCTTGAGGCGCTCGGAGCGCTGGAGGTCGGTGAGTTCCTCGAGGCCCTCCACCCCCTGCCCGACGGTGCGGGCCTGGGGCGCCTGGAAATCCTGTTCGCGGAACGTGGGAAGCGGTAGTGCGGTGGTCGACATTGGTCCCCCAATCATATGGTGCCCGCGAATGGGTGGGCGTGGTGGCGGTGGTTGGTCTGTCCGGCCGGGCCTTGCGGCGTCGTTGTTCCGCGCGGAGGTGCCCGGAGCGGAGTCGGCGGCTGGAGCCCGCCGAGGCGGTCGTTCTGCGCGGAGGTGCTCTGTGCGGTGGTGGTCCGTCGTGGCTGCGGTCGTATCGTCCGCGGGCACGGCCGCTGCTCCGACAGCCGGCGCCGGGACTGGTGCGTGGGCGCTGAGAAGGGGCGCCGGAAGACCGGCGCCCCTTCCGCACCCGCTAGGGCTCAGGCGGAGTGGTGGAAGGTGCGGGACAGGACGTCCAGCTGCTGCTCGCGGGTGAGCTTGACGAAGTTGACGGCGTAGCCGGAGACGCGGACCGTGAGGTTCGGGTACTTCTCGGGGTGCTCCATCGCGTCCTTGAGGGTCGCCTCCTCGAGGACGTTGATGTTCGCGTGGTAGAGGCCGTCCTGATCGCCGCGCTCCTCGCGGGCGGCCTTCATGTCGGCGAGGCGCTCTTCGTAGGTCTTGGTTGCCATGATCGTTTCTCCTTGTTGTGGAGCCGGTGAACCGGCTCAGGGCTGTCGATGGGGGTCTCCCACCTCGTCCGCGTTCATTGAGTGGGGCCGGGACGGAAACGGTAGTGCCGCCCCGGCCGGGGCAGAACCCGTGGGGTCAGTACCCCTTGGTGCCGTCGTAGGCGCAGGAGTCGTCCGGGACGAATCCCGCGTCGAGGATGCCCACCAGGTTGGTGATCTGCTCCTGCTGCGTGCGCCCCAGGCCCTGGGGGGTGATCGTGTTCGTCAGCGAGATGCCGTCGAGCGCGTCGTTGTAGTCCAGCTTGCCGACCGACAGCATGGAGGCGACCATGCCGTGGGTGTCGATGCCGTTCTCCGGGTTGGCTCCGGGGGCGAAGGGCGTGCCCTTCTTGTGGCCCGACGGGAAGGCGCCGGTGGCTTTGCCGTAGACGACGTTCGACGTGATCGTGAGGACCGACTGGGTCGGGATCGCGTCGCGGTACATCGGGATGGCGCGGATCTTGTCCATGATGGTGTGGACCACGGTCGCGGCGATGTCGTCGGCGCGGTCGTCGTCGTTGCCGTAGGTCGGGAACTCGCCCTCGGTGCGGTAGTCGACCACCAGGCCGGTCTCGTCGCGGACCGGGTACACCTTCGCGTACTTGATGGCGGCCAGGGAGTCGGCCACGATCGACAGGCCGGCGATGCCGCAGCCCATGGTGCGCACGATCTCCGCGTCGTGCAGGGCCATCTCGATGGCCTCGTAGGCGTAGCGGTCGTGGCAGTAGTGGATGATGTTCAGCGCTTCGACGTAGGTGCCGACGACCCAGTCGAGCATGTCCTCGTACTTCGCCCAGATCTCGTCGAAGTCGAGGGGGCCGTCGCCCTGGACGGGGGCGTAGCCCTCCATGACCTGCTTGCCGCTCATCTCGTCGCGGCCGCCGTTGATCGCGTAGAGGAGCGCCTTGGCGGCGTTGACGCGGGCGCCGAAGAACTGCATCTGCTTGCCCACGCGCATGGGGGAGACGCAGCAGGCGATGGCGGCGTCGTCGCCCCAGTGCTGGCGGATCTGCGGATCGGACTCGTACTGGATGGACGAGGTCGTGATCGAGATGAAGGCGCAGAACTCCTTGTAGCCCTTGGGCAGGTTCTCGTCCCAGAAGATCGTGATGTTCGGCTCGGGGGCCGGGCCGAGGTTCACCAGGGTCTGGAGCAGGCGGAACGAGGTCTTGGTGACCAGGGTGCGCCCGTCGTCGCCGAAGCCGGCGTCGGACCAGGTCGCCCAGTAGGGGTCCCCGGAGAAGATCTGGTCGTAGGCGACGGTGCGCAGGAACCGGGTGATGCGCAGTTTGATGACGAGCGCGTCGATGATCTCCTGGGCGCCGGCCTCGTCGAGCACGCCGTTCTTCAGGTCGCGCTCGAAGTAGCAGTCGAAGAAGCCCGACAGGCGGCCGATCGACATGGCCGCGCCGTCCTGGCTCTTGACGGAGGCCAGGTAGCCGAAGTAGGTCCACTGGACCGCCTCGTGGGCGTTCTTGGCGGGCCCGGAGATGTCGTAGCCGTAGTCCGCGGCGAGCTTCTTGAGCTTCTTGAGGGCCTTGATCTGCTCGGAGTGCTCCTCGCGGTAGCGGGCCCAGTGCTCGGAGAAGG
>ERZ773009.920-NODE-920-length-21135-cov-14.307211_pt1 | contig 21135 bp, 18 predicted proteins | sample MGYA00580663_ERZ773009 | MGnify/ENA primary metagenome ERZ773009 (study PRJEB29015, sample SAMEA2737969) | human oral metagenome | biome: human oral; feature: human-associated habitat; material: dental | place: China | collected 2026 ... | reverse complement strand
TTTCTCCAACCTCTGTTTCAAATTTATTAGGTAAATCTTCTTGTATAAAGTTATAGGCATTAGCCATTTTAGCAGCTGAAATAATTTCCTCATCAGTAACTTCTTTACCAAAACTTATATTCTCTTTTATAGTTCCACCAAACAAGAAAGTTTCTTGAGGTACTATTGCAAACTTATTTCTATAAATTTTTAAAGGAATATTTTTAATATTTACTCCATTTACTGTTATAGTTCCCTCATCAGTATTAAAGAATCTTGCTAATAGATTTACAAGTGTAGTTTTTCCACTTCCACTCTTTCCAACAAAAGCAACTATTTCTCCAGCTTTTACATCTAAATTTATATTTTTTAAAACATATTCATTTGAATCTTCATACTTATAATTTACATTTTCAAATTTTATATCTTGAATTTTTTCGTCAAATTCAATTGCTTCACCAAAAACATCTGTTTCAACCTTTTCATCAAAAATTTCAACAACTCTATCTGCTGATGGTAAAGAATCTTGTAAATCATTATTTTTACTAATAAGTCTTTTTAATGGTTGGTGCATAAGTCCTAAAGCTGTTACAAAGGAAATCAAATCTCCTGATGTAATTTTTTTAGTAACTAATATTTGATATCCACCATACAAGACAACTAAAAGTACCATAAATGTTGTTATAACTTCATTTATAGGAGATACTTTTGCTTTAATTTTTGTAGTTTTATAGGCTTGTTCAAACTCTTCCTTAGTTAAATCTTTATATTTATCTATAACAAAATCTGTGTTATTAAAAGCTTTTATAACAAATATTCCTGAAAGAGTTTCTTGAGTAAAGGCAGTAACCTTACCTGTTGTATCCTGTCTTTCTCTACCATATTTTCTAATTTTTTTAGTATATTTTCTAACAACTCTTATAATTAAAGGTAAAAGTATAAGAGAAACTAAAGCTAAAATATAGTCCACTTGAAACATTCTTCCTGTAAGAATTAAAACTGTTAATAACTCTTTAAACATATCAAAAATTATAAAGCCTATTCTTCCTAATGAAGTAGTATCATTAGTTAATTTTGAAAGAGTGTCTCCTAATTTATTTTTTTTAAAATAACTTATTGGTAATTTCTCTAAATGAGAAAATATATCTATTTTTATTTCTCTTTTTATAGTCTCGGTTACAAAGTTAGAAGTTATTTCAGAATAATATGATGAAACAACTTTTATTACAGTAGCTACAAAAATTCCACCTATTATCCATAAAAACATTTCTTTATTTTGGTTTATCAAAACATCATCAACAAATTTTTTGCTTAACCAAGCAGGTACTGCACTCATTGCTGAAGCAATAGTTGATAAGATAATAACTGCTATCATATTCCATTTATATCTATAACTGTAACCTAAGAAAACATTAAGAGATTTATTTTTAAATTTTAATATTTTCATTTTCCTTCCTTAACAAGAAAATCTGCATAACTTTCTACAACAGCTTTTCCTTCAACTTTTTTTCTCATATTTTCAATTTTTTCTTCAATTTCTGGTAAATTTTCCAAAATCTTTTTCATATGTTTTTCAATATTTTTAGCTTCACAATCTTTTTGAATAAGTTCTGGAAAAATTTCATCATTTAAAACTAAGTTTGGTAAAGATATATAACCTATTTTTAAAATATATTTTCCTATCAAATAATTTATAAATGTTGTTTTATACACAACTATACTAGGTAATCCTAAAAGTGCTAATTCAAGTGTAATTGTTCCAGAAGTTGCAACCGAAAGTTTACAATCAGAAACTATATCTTTTAATTTTTTATCAATAATAATTTCAACATTATCATATTTTTTAAAATTTTCTGTATATTTTAAATCTTGAGTTGAATTCAATTTTAAAATAAATTTATCTTCTTTTAAATCGTTTACAATTTCTTCAAAAACTGGCAGCATAGCTTTTATTTCCTGTCTTCTACTTCCTGGAAGCAATAAGATTTTATTTCCAGTTCTTTCAACTTTTTTATAGAAATCTGTAAAAGGGTTTCCAAAATAGATAGCATTTATATTATGTTTTTTATAGAAATCTACTTCCCAAGGGAAGATAACCATTATATAGTCTGCAAGTCTTAATTTTTCAACTCTTTTTTCTCCCCATATCCAAACTTTTGGTGGGATATAGTAAAAAATCTTTATATCTTTAATTTCATTTTTTAAAAGCTCTAAAAACTTTACATTAAATCCTCCATAATCAACTAGAATTACATTTTTTATTTGATTATCTTTAATATATTGTAAATATTCATAGGCTTTTTGTTTTAAAAATTTATATTTTTTTAAAACTTCTGTGAAACCCATAATAGCAAGTTCATTTATATCTTGAAGTATCTCTACTCCTTCTTTTTGAGACTTTTCTCCTGCTACTCCAACAAAATCTACATCTTTATATCTTGCCTTTACACTTTTTACTAAATAAGACAGGTGTAAATCTCCAGAAGCCTCTCCTGTTGAAACAAAAAATTTCATAAGCCCCTCCTAGATTTTCTTTCCAACTATAAAAATATTATTTTTATTAGCTAGCTCTATACATTCTTTTTGATTTAAAAATATCATTTTTTTAGCTTGAGCAACTATACCTTTAAAACCATTTTTTATTGCATTTTCAACAGTATTTATTCCAATAACTGGCACATCTACTCTCATGTCTTGTTGAGGTCTTGACATTTTTATTAAAATATTATCTTTATCAGAGTATTGCCCTGCTCTTTTTAAAGTTTCATCTGTTCCTTCTATTCCTTCTACTGCAATAACTGCTTTATCTCTGCATACTACTGTTTGCCCTACATCAACTCTACTTAAAAGTCTAGCTGCTTCAATTCCAAGAGAAATAGTTTTTTCATCATCAAAATCAGGTTCTTTCTCTGTATAACATTTAGTTTCAAAAATAAATTTTTTCATTAAATAACTTTGAGGTAAAACTTTTATACCACTTAATCTTATAAATCCAATAATTGCAAAAAGGAGAGTTTCATCTTTCTTATCTGGAACTATTTCCATTATCTTCTCTCCATATTTATCAAGTATTAAATTTTCAAAGACTAATTTTTTTTCAACTTTTCCAAGCATTACAATTTTAGTTACATCTCTTAGAAGTAAATATTTTATTATTTCTCCAATATGTCCAATATTGAACTCTGCATAGTTATCTAATTTTTTTATTTCTTCATCAACAGAGGGAAAAAGACCTATTGGGTACACTGAAATATTACTATTTTTAGCCTCCTCTATAAAATACAGTGGAAACTTTCCATTTCCTACAATAAGTCCTATCTTTTCCATTATCTAGCTATCCCCCTATCGCTGCTCTTTATAAAATCTACTAGATATTTTACATTTTTATCTTCACTAAAATCTTTTTCAAGCTCTTCTAAGGCATCTTTTAATTGTAGACCTTGTCTAAATAATATTCTGTATGCTTTTTTTAGATTAGATATCTCTTCATCTGAAAAACCTCTTCTTCTTAATCCTATACTATTTAAACCTCTAACAACTGCTTTGTTTCCTTCAGCTAGAACAAAAGGACAAATATCTTGATTTACTCCACTTGCTCCACCTATCATAGAATAAGAACCTATTCTTGTAAATTGATGTATAGGAGTAAGTCCCCCTATTATTGCATGACTATCTACAACAACATGTCCTGCCAAAGTAACGTTATTAGCAAGTATACAATCATCTCCAATGATAACATCGTGGGCAACATGAACATAAGCCATAAGAAGATTTCTACTTCCTATTCTAGTTTCCCATCTATCATCAGTACCTCTATGGATAGTTACAAACTCTCTTATAGAATTGTTATTCCCTATAATAGTTTTTGTAGGTTCACCTTTATATTTTAAATCTTGATTTGCTTTTCCTATTGAAACAAAAGAGTAAATGGTATTATTTTCTCCTATCTCTGTTATACCTTCCACAACCACATGAGATTGCAAAACAGTACCTTTTTTTATTGTTACATCTTTTCCAACTATACAATAAGGACCTATTTTTACTCCATCTTCTATAATAGCCCCTTCTTCTATAATAGCTGTGCTATGTATTTCTACCATTTTTCCTCCCTCAAATTTTATGCATCTGCTATTACAAATGTAAAGCTTGCTTCTGCAACTACTGCATCATCTACATAAACTTTTCCAGATGCTTTGACAAAATTTCTTTTTACTTTATCAACTTTTACATCATAAATTAATGTGTCTCCTGGTCTGACTGGATTTTTAAATTTTGTATTATCTATTGCTGCAAAGTAAGGAACTTTTCCTGGTGTTCCTTCCATAACTAAAACACCTAAACATTGTGCCATACCTTCAACTATCAATACACCTGGCATAATTGGGTGTCCTGGGAAGTGTCCATTAAAAAATTCCTCATTCATTGTTACATTCTTTTTACCTTTAATTGTTTGATTTTCTTTGTCCATTTCTAGAATTCTATCAACTAATAAAAATGGGTATCTGTGTGGTATCCTTTTCATTATTTCTAAAATATCTAACATTCTTCTTTTTCCTCCTAAATTTTATTTTATATTATCAAGAATTTTTGCAAATTCTATATCAATAAGATGTCCTGCTTTTATAGCAATAATATGTGCTCTTATTGGTCTATTTAAAATTTTTAAATCTCCAATAATATCAAGCATTTTATGTCTTACAAATTCATCATCAAATCTTAAACCATCTGGATTTAAAACTCCATCTTTTTTTATAACAATAGCATTTTCTAATGTTCCGCCTAAGGCAAGATTATTTTGTTTTAAATATTCAACTTCATAATCAAAACCAAAAGTTCTTGCAGGAGCAATTTCTTTTCTATAATTTTCTTCTGTTATTTCAAATTCTGCTAATTGTGATTTCAAAAATGTATGTTCAAATCTTATAGCATAAGTTAATTTATAGCCATCAGAATAGGGTAAAGCTATTACATGTTTATCTCCCTTAGATAAAAATACAGGTTCTTTTACTATAATTTCTTCTATATCTTCATCTAGTTCAACCACACCACTTTCTTGAAATAAATCTAAGAATTTAATAGCACTTCCATCACAGATAGGTAATTCATTTCCATTTAATTCAACTATTAAATCTGTAATACCAGCAACATATAGAGCTGATAAGAAGTGTTCTACTGTAAAAACCATAGCTCCATGCTCGTTTTTTAAATTAGTCCCTCTTGTTAAATCAAAAGTATTTCTATAATCTAAAAGTATTTCATTTTTATCTTCTGGCATATTTAACATTCTAAAAACTATCCCACCAGATTTAACAGGAATAAGTTTCATCTTTATCATTTCACCCTTATGTAAACCTATTCCATCATATTCTACTATATTTTTTAAAGTTTTTCTTTTCATATTTTCCTTTCTATTCAGACTTAGTTAAAAGTTTATCTGCTAAGATAATTGCCATTTCTTTTGTACCATCAACATATTGTACATAAATTTTTTTAGCATCTATATTATTTATAACACCTAAACCAAATTTCTTATGTTTTACTTTATCTCCTATTTTAAAGGCTAAACTATCAAGAATTTTCTTATTATCATCAGAAATTTTTATAGTATTTTTAGTATTTACTTCAGTTTTTTTCTTTTCAAACTTTTTATTGTTTCCATAAGCTCTTGTTTCTTCTAAAGAATCATCAACAAAATATAGTCTTTCTTTCTTAACATCGACATCTAATAATTTTTCTGGTATTTCCTTCAAAAACACTGACGGTGTTGATAATCTATCTTGACCATAAACAAACCTAATAGTTGAATGAGACAAATATAGTTTTTTTTCTGCTCTTGTCAAAGCAACATAGCAAAGTCTTCTTTCTTCTTCCATTTCTTTTTCATCAAACATTGCTCTATTTCCAGGGAAAATTTCATTTTCAAAACCAACTAAGAAAACTATTGGAAATTCTAAGCCTTTTGAGTTATGAATAGTCATCAATTTTACATAGTCATTTTTTTCTTCTAGGTCATCTGTTGCACTTACAAGTGATACATTTTCTAAATATTCATTTAACCTCAATTCTCCTACAACATTCTCAAGCTCAAAAATAGAATTTTTAAACTCATCTATATTTTCTATTCTTCCATCTGCATCATCATAATTTTCTTTAATATAGTCTAAATATTTTATTTTTTCTATTAAAGTTTCAACTATATACGATGCTGTTTCAGTATAAGATAACTCTTTTAATTCTTTTATTATATCATACATTTCTAAAAGTTTTTCTTTTCCTATAGAAGTTAGTCCAGAAAGCTCTTTTATATGAGAAAGTGCTTCAAGTAAATTCAAATTATTTTCTCTTGCATAAGTAATTATTTTTTCTATTCCTTTTTCTCCTACTTTTCTTTTAGGAACATTGATTATCCTTTGTAAATTTAATTCATCTTGTGGATTAACAATAATAGACAAATATGCAAGTATATCTTTAATTTCTGCTCTTGAATAGAAACTTATTCCTCCAAAAACTTTATGAGGAATACCATATCTTAAAAGCCCTTCTTCAAATACTCTTGATTGTGCATTCGTTCTATACAGTATTGTCATATCTCTATATGCTATACCATTTTGATGATTTTCTTTAATAATTTCAATTACTCTACTAACTTCATCTCTACCATTATCACAGGCTAAAACCTTTATTAAATCACCTTTTCCATTTTGTGTCCACAATTTCTTATCTTTTGATGATTTATTATTTTTTATCAACTCATTTGCTGCATCTAGTATCGTAGTAGTTGACCTATAATTTTCTTCTAATTTTACTATTTTAGCATTATTATAATTATTTTCGAAGTTAAGAATATTTAAAATATTAGCTCCTCTAAATCCATAGATACTTTGGTTTTCATCTCCAACCACACATAGATTAGACGATTTTCTTGCTATTAAATCTATTATTTTATATTGCAAATTATTTGTATCCTGATATTCATCTATCATTATATATTTATATTTATTTTGAACCTTTTCAAGTATTTCGGATTTTTGTAATAATTTATATGTATTTAAAAGTATATCTGAAAAATCCATAGCATTACTTTCTAATAACGCTCTATTATACTGTTCATATACTTCAACTATTTGCTTATTCATGATTGAATATTCGTCAAGAGTTTTTATCTCTTCTTTTATCTTTGAAATTATTGAAACTATATCTCTTTCGGTTAACTTAACTCCATTTAAACTTAGATGTTGTCCTTTTAAAATAGCTTTTACTATTCTTTTTTGATCATCTGTGTCATAAATAGTAAAATTTGAACTATATCCTGCTTCCTTTGCATACATTCTTAAAAGTCTCATACCAAATGAGTGGAAAGTAGATATTGTACAAGCTTTAGCAATGTCTCCAACAAGGTCTTCAACTCTTTCTCTCATTTCTTTTGCTGCCTTATTTGTAAAAGTTACAGCTAAGATACTATAAGGGCTTATTCCAATATTTTCTATCATATGTGCTATTCTATATGTTATTGTTCTTGTTTTCCCAGAGCCAGCTCCTGCTAAAATTAAAATAGAGCCATCAATCTGAGAGGCTGCTTCTCTTTGTTTATCATTTAACTTTTCTAATAAGTTCAAGTTCATTTGCCTTCCCCCTTACTTTTTAAATTATAGCATAATTCTTAATTATAACAAAATATAAGTTGAATTTTTATTAAAAGCAAAAAAATTATAATATTTGACAAAATTTTACATTTACTTTTATATAATTTGAGAATATAATCTACAAAACAAAAATAGTCTAATATTCATATAAAAAGATTAAAATTAGACTTTTTTGAAAAATAATTTAATTCAAGGAGGAGTAATTATGTTTTATGAACCATCAAAAAATAATCATGGACTTTCTAGAAATCCTTTTAAATCTTGTACTGTACCAAGAGTTATAGGATGGATTTCAACAAAAAATGAAGATGGTAGTGATAATATCGCTCCATATAGTCAATTTACTAACCTTACTTTTGATCCACCACTAGTTTTATTTTCATCAAATCAAAATGTAATTGGTGATAGAAAAACAACTATAAAAAACATTGAAAGAACTGGTCAATTTGTTTATAACATGGTTTCTTATGATTTAAGAGAAGCTATGAATCGTTCCTCTATTTTTAAAATCCCTAAAGGATATAAAGATAAGTTTGAATATGCTGGGGTAACTAAAGCAAAAGCAAATTTGATTGATGTTGCTCGTGTTGCTGAGTCTCCAATTCAATATGAATGTAAGTATATTCAAACAATAAGAATTCCAGCAAATGATACACTAGCAACAGTAGATGTTATAATAGGTCAAGTTATTGGAATTCATATAGCAGATGATTATATACTTCCAGATGGAAAAATAGATATTTGCAGAATACAACCTGTTGCTCGTCTTGGATATTTTGATTTTACAGTTGTAAATAATTCATTTGAAATGGCTCCACCTAAGGTTGATGACCCTGAAAATCAAAGATTAGTTGATAAAGGTTTAGAAGGAAAAGTGTAATTTATATCTAGGATTTCTCTAATTTATAGTATTAATTTTATGAGGTGACTAAAAAATGATAGTTTTTGTAAACACATCAATTACTACAATAAATTTAATTAAAAAGAATCCTCACTTTGACTTTGAATATATTTTTTTCAATAAAAAGAATAAGGATATCATCTTAGAAACTAATCAAAGTTTGGTTGTTATTTTTGAAGAAAAATATTTAAAAATTAATAATCTATTAAATCTGAAGAAATCTAAAAAACAAATATATTTTATCGGAATTTTTGAAAAAGAAAATATCGATTTAATAAAAAAATTAATAAATTTAGAACTTTTAAATTATATTTTTAATTTTTCTAAAAATTCATTATCAAGTTTGATAAACAAAATCAAATTAAAAAATAATAACAGAAATAATCTTTTTAATAATCCTATTTATAAATCCATGTTTACCTCATTTTATATTTTTGATTTAATATATGGAGATCTTACAAAATTGAATGCTTTAAATGAAATAACAGGTTTTAAGATGGATGATTTACCAAATAGTGTAATTACCCTAATGATAGATGATTTTTGGGAAATTTGTAGAAAAATGGATAATAGAGATAGATATTCTCTAAAAATGGAATATTCAAATCTAGTAAAAAATGCTATAAACCGTTATCAAATAAAAGCTTTATCTTGTTCACTTGTAGGAACAGATAAAATTATTATTTTAGTAAAATCTCCATATAATGTTTCATTAAATGATATAGCTTTAAAAATAAAAAATTATATAAATGAAAATTCAAAGTATACTGTTACACTTGGACTTAGTAACTCATATGATGATTTTAAAAATATTTGGAAGGCATATGAAGAGTCTTTTCAAGCTTTAAACTATTCTTTTTTTGTAGGAAAAAATGAAATTATTGAATATGAAAATATTAAAAATTTATCTTCAAAAACTAATTTGAATCATGATTATGTGCAATTAAAATACTATTTTTTTAAAAACTTAATTTTAGGAAATAAAAATGAAATTCAAGAATATTTTATGAGTATTTTAAATTTCTGTATAAATGATTTTTTAGACAAAGAAACTATAAAATTTTTAATTACAAATTTCATTTTTGAAATAGTTGATTATACTAATAAATTAAAAATAAAAAAAGATGATGTATATACAAAAGCTATTAATGTCAATTCAAAAATTTTAAGAGCTTATTCAATAGCTTCTATTAAAGATATTAGCTATGAATTTTTAATAAATCTTTTAATAGATATTGAAAAATATAAAAAAAATAATGATTTTATATTAGATAATAGTATAAATTTTTTAGAAAAATATTACTATAAAGATTTAAGTCTAACTGAAGTTGCAAATGTTTGTAATATGAGTGATAGTTACTTTAGTAGAAAATTTAAAGAGAAATTTAATATAAACTTTTCAACTTACTTATTGAATATAAGATTAGAAAAGGCTAAGGAATTATTAAAAGAAAAAAATTTGAACATAGAAAATATTTCTGAAATGGTAGGTTTTAAAGATAGCTCTTATTTTAGTAAAAGTTTTAAACAGAAATATGGAATGGCTCCTCATTATTATAGAGATAATTTTAAAGAATTTTAAAAGGAGATGATTATAATGTCTAAAAATATTTATTTTATTTTAACATTTTTAGGTTTCCTGTGGGGTATCTTTGGAGGATACATTATAGCTGATAGCCCCTATCTTTTTTTAGGTTGGATCCCTATATCAGTAGTTTCAATTGTTTTAACTGGTTTTTATGCATCTATTATAAATTATTTTTATTTTAAAAATTATCAAAATGAAGAGAGTTGATGAATATGATAACAATAGTTTGTACTGTCTTGTTTTCACTTTTATTAATTGGTGTTGGGATATATGCACATAAAAAGACTGATGACACTGGAGATGAATTCTTTTTAGGTGGAAGATCTATTGGAATTTTTGCAACAATTATGACATTAGTTTTCTCAATTTGGAGTACACTTGCATTTTATGGAGTAGTTGGTGAAGCTTATACAAATGGGGTTGGTTCTCTTGGAATAGCTCAGGGTATATTCTGGGGAGCTGGTTTACAAGTTTTTGTTGGATATAAACTTTGGACTTTAGGGAAAAAATATGGTTTATCTACTCCTGGTGATTTTTTTGGACAAAGATATTACTCTAACTTTTTTAGATTTATTACTTCCTTAGGATTAATTTACTTTACTATGCCTTATATTGGTATGCAATTAGGTGGTCTAGGTGCAGGACTTGAAGGAGCTGCACAAGTTCCATCAACAGTTGGAACTATTTTCTTAGCTTTGGTTCTTCTAATTTTTGTTTCTATTGGTGGAATGAAGTCTGTAGCTTGGACTGATGCTATACAAGGAGTTGTTTTTACAATAGTTGTTCTTCTTGCACTTTTTGTTCTTATTAAATCTATGCCTGAAGAATTATCAGTTGTAATGAAGAAAGCTATAGAAATTAGACCTGGTTTAAATAGTATTCCCGGTCCTAATAAATTATATACTCCTATTATGAATTTACACCTTGCTATTACAATTGGTTCTTTTGCTGTTTGGCCTCATATTTTTGTAAGATTCTTTATTGCTAAAAAGAGAGAAACTTATAAAGTTTTAGCTGTTGCCTTCCCTATTTATGAAGTTGTTTGTATGGTTCCTTTACTTCTAATTGGAATTATGATTATTCCTTATTTATTTGGAGGTAATTTAAGTCCATTAGATGCACAAAAGAGTATACACTGGGCTATGAATGGAATTCCTTTTGGTCACCTATTAGGAACAGGTATTTTCTTAGCTGCCTTTTCAGCTGCTATGTCAACAGCAAGTTCTCAATTATTAGCTTGTAGTTCAATGTTTGTTGGGGATATTTTCTTAAAATTGTATAAAAAAGAAGTTTCTCAAAAAACTGTTGTACTTTTAGGAAGAGTTATGACTGTTCTATTTGTTATAATTTCTACTTTCTTTGGAATATATTTCCCTAATATATTTAAAACAGCAACTCATTTTGCAACACCAGGTTATGCACAATTACTTCCTGCTTTACTTGCTGGACTTTTCTGGAAAAGAGCAAATAGAGAAGGAGCTATATTTGGAACATTAGGTGGTTTTGCAACATTGCTTTTGACTTCATTTGTTTGGAAAAATCCATTAGGTGTTACTCCTCTTTTATGGAGTTTAACTGTAAATTGTATCTTACTCGTAGGAATTTCTTTAATTACAGCAAAACCTCCTAAAGAAGTTACTGACAAATTTTTTGAAGCAGTTCAATAATACATTAAAAATAATTTAGATTTATTTTATATTTGTTTTTTATTCGTAATAATAATACGATAAATATAAAATAAATCTTTTTTTATATTGACAAATTATTTAAATAATTATACCATTTAAAGTACAATAGAATATTATTTTACAGTTTAGGAGGTATGTTATGGAAATAAATAAAAAAGTTGAAAAAGAAAAATTAAGTTTGCTAAACAAGATGTTAAACAAAGTTGAAGTAGTTGGAAATAAAATGCCTGATCCTACAACAATTTTTGTAATCTTATGTATTTTAATTTTTATTATTTCATTTATATTAAGTAAATTTGGAGTTTCAGTAGAACATCCAGGTACAAAAGAAATAATAAAAGCAGAAAATTTACTAAGTTCTGATAATTTGAAAGCTATTTTAGTTTCTACTGTAAAAGTGTTCCAAACATTTCCACCATTAGGTGCTGTATTAGTAACAATGATTGGAATAGGACTAGCTGATAAAAGTGGTTACTTAGAAGTTTTATTGACAATGTCAATAAAAAAAGTACCTAAAAAATTAATTTACTTTACTGTTGCATTTGCAGGTTTAGTTTTTACAGCTATTGGTGATGGTGGTTTCATTGTTTTACCTCCATTAGCTGCAATAATTTTTATAAATATAAAAAAGAATCCTTTAATTGGAATATTTTTATCATTTGCAGGTGCTGCAATAGGATTTTGTTCAGGATTTTTTGTTGGAATGAATGATATACTTTTGACTTCATTTACTAATCCAGCAGCTCAAATATTAGAGCCAACTTTCCAAAAGAGTCCTACCATGACTATTTATTTTAATATGGCAAATGCTCTATTGCAAATTTTTATAATTACATGGGTAACTATAAAATTTATTGAACCTAGATTTCCTGCAAATGAAGAACATTTTAAAGATAATACAAGTACTGAAATTGGTGATTTAGAGAAGAAAGGTGTTAAATATGCAAGCATTTCTTTCTTATTATTTATAGCTTTAATAGTGGGCTTATCAATAGGTCCTAATGCCTTTTTAAAAGATGAAAATGGTTCTTTAGTTTCTGTAAGTTCTCCTTTTATGGGTGGATTAATCTTCTTTATGTCTGTAGCTTTTTTAATTCCAGGTTTTATTTATGGAAAAGTTACTAAAAAAATTAAAACTGATAAAGATGCTGTTAAATTAATTGCAAGTTCTCTTAGTGAAATGGGAGGATATATATTAATTGTCTTTGTATCAGCACAATTCTTAAATTTATTTACTAAAAGTAATTTAGGTATAATAATGGCAATTAAAGGTGCAAATCTGATACAAGCTGCTGGTTTTAAAGGTATGCCTCTTATAATAACTTATATAATTTTAATTGCTTTTATTAATTTATTTATAGGAAGTGCCTCTGCAAAATGGGCAATTTTATCACCTATATTTATTCCAATGTTTATGTTATTAGGTTATGACCCTGCTTTAACTCAAATGGCTTATAGAATAGGAGATTCATCTACAAATATGATTTCACCTTTATTCCCTTATGTTCCATTGTTATTAGCAGTAGCAAATAAATACAGTAAAAACTTTGGTTTAGGTACTTTAATTGCTAATATGATTCCTTATGCTTTTATAACATTGATTGGAAGTGTCTTATTATTTACTGTTTTCTTTATCTTTAATATTCCATTTGGAATATAGTAATAGGAGGTCAATATGGAAGAAAAAATTAAAAAATTGTCTGAAAAATATTTAGAAAGAGTTATGGAACTTAGAAGAGAACTTCACCAATATCCAGAACTTGGTTTTGACTTATTTAAAACTGCTGAAATAGTAAAAAAAGAATTAGATAGAGTAGGTATTCCATATAAATCTGAAATTGCTAAAACAGGAATTGTTGCAACTATTAAAGGAAGTAAACCTGGTAAAACTGTACTTCTAAGAGCTGATATGGATGCCCTACCTATAACTGAAGAAAGTAGATGTACTTTTAAATCAACTCATGATGGAAAAATGCATGCCTGTGGACATGATGGGCATACAGCTGGACTTCTTGGTGTTGGAATGATTTTAAATGAATTAAAAGATGAAATTTCAGGAACTGTAAAATTACTTTTCCAACCTGCTGAAGAAGGACCTGGTGGAGCAAAACCAATGATAGATGAAGGTGTATTAGAAAATCCAAAAGTAGATGCAGCTTTTGGTTGCCATATTTGGCCTAGTATAAAAGCAGGGTACATAGCAATTAAAGATGGGGATATGATGACACATACAACTTCATTTGATGTTATATTCCAAGGTAAAGGTGGACATGCTTCTCAACCTGAAAAAACAGTTGACCCTGTTATAATTGCTTGTCAAGCTGTAACTAATTTCCAAAATATAATAAGTAGAAATATTTCTACTTTAAGACCTGCTGTTTTATCTTGTTGTAGTATTCATGCTGGAGAAGCACATAATATAATACCTGACAAACTAGTTTTAAAAGGAACTATAAGAACTTTTGATGAAGGAATTACAAATCAAATTGTTGATAGAATGGATGAAATTTTAAAAGGACTTACTACTGCTTATGGAGCTTCATATGAATTTTTAGTTGATAGAATGTATCCAGCATTAAAAAATGACCATGAATTATTTGCCTTTTCTAAAAATGCCTTAGAAAAAATTTTAGGAAAAGATAATGTTGAAGTTATGGATGATCCTGTTATGGGTTCTGAAGATTTTGCTTACTTTGGAAAACATATTCCATCATTCTTCTTCTTTGTTGGTATCAATGATGAGCAATTGGAAAATGAAAATATGCTTCATCATCCAAAATTATTCTGGAATGAAAAAAATCTAATTACAAATATGAAAACTCTATCTCAATTAGCAATAGAATTTTTAAATAAATAATTTTTTAGGGAGTGCAAACATATAAAATATTATTGCACTCCCTTTTATTTTTAACTTACTTCATTTCTATACCAAGTTCCCCATTTATCCATATCAGTAAGTAAAGGCTCTAAACTATATCCCACTTTAGTCAAAGTATATTCGACTCTTGGTGGTACTTCAGGATAAACTTTTCTACTAAGTAAACCATTTTCTTCCATTTCTCTCAAATTTGAAGTTAAAACTTTTTGTGAAATATTAGTTATAGATTTTTTTAACTCACTAAATCTTTTTGTACCTTCTAATAAATCTCTTATAATTAAAATTTTCCATTTATTTGAAATTAAAAGTAATGTTAATTCCACAGGGCAAGGTGGCAAATCTTTTTTTAACATATAACCTCCTAAAATATTGTAAGATAAAAATATATATTAAGTTACTAAATTATACTATGAATTTTATCTAAATTACAAATAAATTTTTTTACTTCTTAGATAATGATTTTATCATAAAAAGTACCTTTTAGAAACTTAGTTTTAAAAAAGTGCTTTCTTTACAATAGAAACTTAATATAGTAATATAATGCCATAAGAAAAAATTAATAAAAAATTTAAAAATAAATTGGAGGTATTATTATGAAAATAGCAGTTTTAGCAGCAAATGGAAGATTAGGAAGTTTAATAGTTAAGGAAGCAGTGGAAAGAGGAAATGATGTTACTGCAATAGCTCGTGAAGAAAACAAGACAGTAGCTAAAAAATTTTTAAAGAGAGATATTTTTGACTTAGCTGAGGATGATGTAAAAGATTTTGATGTTGTAATAACAGCTTTTGGTGCATGGACAGAAGAAACTTTACCTTTATATAAAACAACAACAGAACATTTAGCAAATATTTTAGCAAATAAAAATACTCGTCTCTTAGTTGTTGGTGGAGCAGGAAGTTTATATACTGATGAAAGTTTAACAACTCAATTATTTACAACTCCAGATTTCCCAACTGATTATTACCCTATTGCTTCAAATGCAGCTAAAGGCTTAGATGTTTTAAGAAAGAGAAATGATGTTAAATGGACATATATAAGTCCAGCAGCAGAATTTGGATATGAATGGGAAAGAAAAGGAGAATATCAATTAGCTGGGGAAGTATTTACAGTAAATGCTGAAGGAAAAAGTGAAATTAGTTATGCTGACTATGCAATAGCTATGGTTGATGAAGCTGAAAAAGGAAATCATATAAATCAAAGAATTTCAGTCCTTTGGAAATAACCCTTATATTTAATTTGAAAAAAATCCCTTAAAGTTATATAATAAAAAAAATAAAATTTAAGGAGATAATAAAATGACTGAAAAACAAGCAAAAATAATAGGTTGGCTTGGAACAACATTAGCAATTTTAATGTATGTTTCATATATTCCACAAATAATAGGAAATTTGAATGGTAATAAAACTTCTTTTATTCAACCTTTAGTTGCCGCAATTAACTGCATAGTATGGGTTTGTTACGGCTTATTCAAAAAGGATAGAGACTTACCATTGGTTTTTGCTAATTTACCTGGAATTATTTTTGGATTAATTGCAGCATTTACAGCAATTTAATAAAAATTTAAAAGAGATTATTATAAAAACTTTCTTTATAATAATCTCTTTTTCTTATATTGGAAATCTTACAATAAAACAAGCTCCTTCTCCAACTTCACTTTCAACTTCTATTGTTGCAGAATGAAGTTGTACTATTCTATTTACCATTGAAAGTCCCAATCCACTTCCTTTGTTTTTATCTTTATTTCTAGAATCACTTGTTTGGAAAAATCTATCCCAAATATATTTTTGGTCTTTTTTTGCTATTCCAACACCATCATCTTTGATTTGAAGTATAATCTCTTTGTTAATTTTCTTTAAAGAAACCTTTATGATTGTCTTTGTAAATTTCATAGCATTTGTAAAAAGATTTATAAAAGCTCTTTCAAGCATAAGACGATTTCCATAAATCCTTAAATCTTTTTCAATATCCATAATTAAATCAATTTTTTTATCTTCATCAACTTCTAGTAAAGTTTTATAATCTGTCAGTAATTCTAAAATTATATTTGAAAAATTTATTCTCTCTTTTTCTATTTCCTTTTGTCTTTCTAATTTTGATAGCTCCATAATTTGATTGATTAAATTTTTCATTTTTTCAGCTTGCCTATTTATGACCTCAAATGCTTCTATTGACTCTTTTAATGTTTCTGTATAATTAAGAGAATAGTCACTTTGAGCTAAAATAACTGATAATGGTGTTCTTAATTCATGTGATACATCTGTACTAAATTGCTTTTCATGTATGAAAACTTCTTCAACAGTATCTAGCATCTCATTAAATGCAGAAGCCATTTTATAGATTTCATCTTCTCCATAATCCAATTCTATTCTTCTTGAAAAATCTTTACTATTCTTTATTTCTAGGGCTGTATCAGAAATTATATTTACTGGTTTAAAAGCATTTTTTATTATTTTGTAAGCAATTACAATAACAAGAATTATTACAAAGCCAGCTATACCAATTCCAATATTCCACATTCTTGAGGTTTCATTCTGATATCTACTCAAAGGATATATTCCCCTAATCCAATCTCCTGAGTCTTTTAATCTTGTATCATAATACAAAAATTTTTTATTTTCAACTTGATAAGTATTAATGTCTTCTATTGAAAATGCTAAGGTCATATCAAAATCTTTAGGGATTTTTCCAGCTATTATATCATTATTTTCATTATATTTTATACAATAGATTCCGTCATCAAAATTTTCAAATTTATCAGGATTTTCATATATTTCTTCTACTGCTTCTACCAGTTCTTCTGTACTCTTTTGATTAACATATTTATCTTCTAAAAGAAAAGCTGCTGAAAGTCCAAAAATTACTAAACCAATGATTACTATACTATATAATCCTGTTACTCTCATACTGACTGGTATTTTTCTATTCTTCTTCTTTAAGAACATAACCTAGCCCTCTTTTTGTATGTATTAACGGCTTTGAATCTCCTATATCTATTTTTTTACGAATATTTTTTATTAAAACATCTATGATATTTGATTCTCCTTCATAACCATAATCCCACACACTATCTCTAATTTTATCTCTACTCAATACACGCCCTTTATTTTGAACTAAATATTCTAATACTTCATATTCTTTTCCTGTTAATTCTATATTTTTCCCTGCTCTTGTAACAGATTTTTTTGAAGTATCAACTATTAAATCATCTATTTGAATCTCATTTGAAACATTGCCATATTTTCTTCTAACAAGGACTCTTATTCTTGCTAAAAGCTCTCTAAAATCAAAAGGTTTAACCAGATAATCATCTGCTCCTAAATCTAAAGCTTTTATTTTATCATCTATTCCATCTCTTGCTGTTAACATCAATACTGCTGTTTCATTTTTATTTGCTCTAAGATTTTTAACTACTTCATAACCATTAATTTTTGGTAACATTATATCTAATATTATCACATCATAACCACCATAATTTAAGTATTCAAGTGCTTCTTCTCCATCAAAAACACTGTCAACACTAAAATTATTTTTCTTTAAATGTTTGGTAATTATATTATTTAAGTCTTTTTCATCTTCAACTACTAAAATTTTCATTATATCACCTTTTTATATATTCAAGTATTTTAATATTAATATAAAGATATGAATTGGAAATGAATTAGATACTTTCCTTTATTCAAGTACTCCTCTTTTTAAATAAATTTGTCTATCAGTAACTTGTGATAAATCTCTAGCATGAGTTACCACAACTATACTTTGATTATGTTCCTTATTTATTTTTCTAAAAAGTGAGAATATAAGTTCTCCTGTATCTTCATCTAAGTTTCCAGTTGGTTCATCTGCTAAAATAAGTTTTGGTTTATTAATCATAGCTCTTGCTATTGCAACTCTTTGTTTTTCTCCACCTGACAATTGATTAGGCTTATGTTTTATTCTTTCTGCTAAACCAACTATTTCTAATAGTTCTTTTGCCTCTTTTTCTATTTCTTCTTTATTTTTAAAATTATTTAAAAGTGCTGGTATCATAACATTTTCAAGTGCAGTAAATTCACTCATCAAATAATGAAACTGAAATACAAAACCTAAAAAATGATTTTTAATATTATTTCTTTCCATTTCATTAAGTGAAGAAACTTCTTTATTATCTATCCAAATTTTACCACCATCTATTTTATCAAGTAAACCCATGATATTTAAAAGAGTTGATTTTCCTGAACCTGATTTCCCTAAAATAGATACAAATTCTCCTCTTTTAACTTCTAAATTTAATTTTTTTAAAATATGTAGCTTATTTCCTGTTTCCATATAGAATTTATCTATATCTTCTAATTTCATAATTATATTATTCATATCTAAGTGCCTCCACATTTTCAAGTTTAGCAGCTCTGTAAGCAGGAAATATACTAGAAATTAAAATTACTATAAAATTTGCTCCAACAATAATAGCTATTTCTTTTAAAGAAATTTCTATTGGAATATCCTTTAAATAATAAATATTAGATACTAAATCCACAGCATAGTTTTTAATATAGTAAAGTAAAATTAAAGACACAATTATCCCTAATATTATTCCTATTATTCCCAATATTATTCCTTGTATTAGAAATATTAACATGATATTTTTCTTAGAAAATCCCATTGCTCTCATAATTCCAATATCTTTTGTTTTCTCTCTTACAAGAGTATTTAAAGTTATCCATATCAAGAAACCTGCAACTATTGCTATAAGAGAAAATACTACAAGCATTATAGTCTTTTCCAAAGTCAAAGCAGAAAGCAATGCTTTATTTTGTTCTCCCCAAGTTCCTATAAAATAAGTTTCAGGAAGTTTTCTTGCTACATCAAATACAATTTCTTGTGCATCATAAGGATTATCTAATCTCACTGATAATCTACCAACAGTGTTATCACTATATGTTATATATTGTGCAGTGGTAAGTGGTATAAGTACCATATTTATATCATATTCATAGAAACCACTTTGAAATATTCCAGCTACATTCATTTCTAAGTCAGTTTCTTCAGAAGTGATCAATTTTATTTTATCTCCAACTGATGCTCCTGTTGCTTTGGCTAATTCATTTCCTATTAAAACTCCCTTTTTATCTTCTAAATCTATTTTTCCATCAATTATATACTTATCTAAATTCATTGTTTTAACAGCTTTTTCTAAATCATAACCAACAACTTTTACTCCTGCAACATAAGGTTCTATTCCACCTTCATATTTTACAATTCCTTGTGTTTCTATTGTAGGGACAACACCTTTAACACCTTTTATTGTTTCTATTTCCTTTGAAATTTCTTCATAATCTGAAATATTTTCTGGTGAATATACAGTTATATGGCTAGTTAAAGATAATATACTATTTATCATATTTTTATCTAGTCCATTTGAAACACCAAGTGAAACTATTAAAACTGTTATTCCTATAAAAACTCCAACAATCGATAAAATACTTTGTTTCTTTCTTTCAAACATCTGTTTTTTTGCTATAAAAAATTCTATCATCTTCTACCTCTTATTTATATTAAATTTTACTTCTTCCCTTGCTCCATTTTCTGTAACAATAGTAAGTTTATGTTTTCCTATATCAAGTTCAAAAAATTTCTCTTTCTCATTTGAATAACCTACATAATCTTCATCAAGATACCAATAAACATATTCATTATTAGGATTATATAATTTCATAGATACCTTTTTGTAACCATCAAAATCCTTTGGAACAAAGATATTTAAATTTTGCACTGGATAAGCAATTTTTACATTCTTATTTTCTCTGACACCATTTAAGAAGAAATAGTTTGAAACTTCTATTGGATATTCTATCACAATTTTTTCTTTTCTCTTATCAAAATTTGGACTCCTTGAATCAATCTCCATATCATCTTCATCAACAAATATTTTTTTATAGTATGGAGATATTCTCAATAACTTTGCTTCCTTAGGATATAAAACTTTTTTACTTTCCACATCATAAAATTTTCTATAACCTGTTTTTTCATCAATTTCTATTTCTTTTAAATCATCTGTTGGCTTTTCAAAAGTTTTTGAATTTATATCCACTATATTAAAAACTTTAAATAATAGATTTCCTGCTGTTTCTACTCCTGATAATGAGAAAATAGATTTTTGATTGAAATTTCCTAACCAAACAAGAACTGTGTAATCAGGACTTACTCCAACTGCCCAAGCATCTTTCATACCATAACTTGTACCTGTTTTCCAAGAAATAGGTCTTTGTTCGCTATATAACTTTTCATTTCCTGGTCTTACAACCTTAGATAAAGTATCAAGTGTTAAATAACTTGCTCCCCTAGAAAATTGTTGATATTCTCTTGGTTTATTTTCTGCTAAAGTATATTTTAAATTTGATACTTTTCCATAGTTTGCAAGTCCCATATATAATTTTGCTATATCAACAGGTCTCATCTCTCTTGTTCCCAAGATTAAAGA
>ERZ773009.918-NODE-918-length-21165-cov-5.813169_pt1 | contig 21165 bp, 22 predicted proteins | sample MGYA00580663_ERZ773009 | MGnify/ENA primary metagenome ERZ773009 (study PRJEB29015, sample SAMEA2737969) | human oral metagenome | biome: human oral; feature: human-associated habitat; material: dental | place: China | collected 2026 ... | reverse complement strand
ACGGCGACATCGACGCCGTCCCCACCCGCTGCATCACCCAGGGGCTGGGCACGATTATGAAGGCGCGCAAGCTCGTGCTCATCGCCACCGGTGAGAACAAGGCCGAGGCCGTCGCCCACCTGGTCGAGGGGGAGATCGATCCCCGCTGGCCCGCCACCGTCATGCAGAACCACCCTGACGCCCTGGTCCTGGTGGACCCGGCGGCGGCCAGCCTGCTCAGGCAGCGGCACTGAGCCGCCGGTCCCCCTGCCGTCAGACCGGCGCCCGTCCGCCAGAATCGTCCGCCAGACCCGTCCTGCGGACCGGAGGCGGCCAGGCGCCGGTCTGGCGCAAAAAGAAGGGCTCGTGCGTGATGCGGCCCACCGGAGAGCCTGCCCACAGCAGGCAGTCCTGAGGCGACGCCGACGACGCCCTAGACTAGACTTATCAATATGGCAGGCCAGCGTGTGATCCCGGACCCGACGAGCAGCGTCGACCCCGGTGCGCCCGGCGGCCCCGGGGACGAGCCCTCCCAGGGCGTCGGGACGGCCGTCCTGGAGCGCGAGGAGCTCCAGTCCACCGATGACGGCGACGCCGACCGCTTTGCCCACTACGTGCGTAAGGACAAGATCGCTGCGGCGGCGGCCACCGGACGCCCCGTCGTCGCCCTGTGCGGCAAGGTGTGGACGCCCGGGCGGGACCCGTCGCAGTACCCGGTGTGCCCCACCTGCAAGCAGATCTACGAGCAGATGCGCTCCGGGGACGAGGGTGGGCCGTCCCGTCGCTTCCCGCGCTTCCCCTTCGGCCGAGGCGGCCAGTGAGCCCGCGGCGCAGCCAGGCCGCCCACCCCAACCAGCCCTCGATCTTCGCCGCGGAGAACCTCTCCCCGGCGTACCCGCAGCGTGCAGCCTGGGGCACCTCACGTCCGCTGCGCGCCTGGCAGGCCGCGGCCCTGGAGAGGTACCTGGCCGCCATGCCGCAGGACTTCCTGGCGGTCGCCACCCCCGGGGCGGGCAAGACCACCTTCGCCCTGCGCGTGGCCGTGGAGCTGCTGCGTCCCGGTGAGGTCCACCAGGTCACCATCGTCTGCCCCACCGAGCACCTGAAGTTCCAGTGGGCGGAGGCCGCCGCCAAGGTCGGTATCCGCATCGACCCCTCCTACACCAACTCCCAGGCCACGCTCGCCTCCCACTTCGACGGCGTCGCCCTGACCTACGCCCAGGTCGCCGCCAACCCCAACCGGCACCGGGCCCGCACGGCGGCCACCCGCACCCTGGTCATCCTCGACGAGATCCACCACGGCGGGGACGCCCTGAGCTGGGGGGACGCCATCCGTGAGGCCTTTACCCCGGCACGTCGGCGCCTGGCCCTGACCGGGACCCCCTTCAGGAGCGACACGGCGCCGATCCCGTTCGTGCGCTACACCGAGGACTCCGCCGGCGTCAGGCGCTCGCGGGCCGACTACGCCTACGACTACTCCGACGCCCTGCGCGACGGGGTGGTGCGCCCCGTGATGTTCCTGTCCTACACCGGCCAGATGCGGTGGCGCACCAGGGCCGGGGACGAGGTCGCCGCCCGCCTGGGCGAGCCCCTGACCAAGGACATGGAGGCCCAGGCCTGGCGCACCGCCCTGGACCCCGCGGGGGAGTGGATCCCCGCGGTCCTGGCCGCCGCCGACCAGCGCCTGACCGAGGTACGCCGTCAGGTGCCTGACGCCGGGGGGCTGGTCATCGCCGCCGACCGGGAACGGGCCCGGGCCTACGCGCGGGCGCTGCGCTCCATCACCGGCCAGGCGCCCACCGTGGTGCTCTCCGACGACACCGGGGCCTCCAGCCGGATCGAGTCCTTCGCCGCCTCCAGGGACCGCTGGATGGTGGCGGTACGCATGGTCTCCGAGGGGGTGGACGTGCCCCGCCTGGTGGTGGGCGTCTACGCCACCTCCGCATCCACGCCCTTGTTCTTCGCCCAGGCGGTGGGGCGCTTCGTGCGCTCACGTGCCCGGGGGGAGACCGCCAGCGTCTTCCTGCCCTCCGTCACCCCGCTGCTGGCCCTGGCCGGTGAGATGGAGGTGGCTCGTGACCACGTCCTGAACGCCCCCGGGAAGGACGACGCCTCCCTGCCTTCCCCCGAGGAGCGGCTGCTCGCCGAGGCCAACCGGACCGAGCAGGCCAGCTCCGACCTCCTGCCCGGGTTCGAGGCCATGGGCAGCCAGGCCGAGTTCGACCGGGTCCTGTTCGACGGCGGCGAGTTCGGCACCGGGGCCGTGGTGGGCAGCGTGGAGGAGCAGGAGTACCTGGGCCTGCCGGGGCTCCTGGAGCCCGAGCAGGTCACCGCCCTGCTGCGCCAGCGCCAGGACAGGCAGATCGCCTCCCAGAGGAAGCAGGCCTCCGCGGCCAGGCAGCAGGAGGGCTCCGGGGCGGACGACGCCCGACGCCGGGCCGCGGCCCGCAGGGAGCTCTCCGGCCTCGTGGCCGCCTGGGCCCGTCGTTCCGGCCAGCCCCACGGTGTGGTCCACAACGAGCTGCGTCGCGTGTGCGGCGGCCCGGAGGTGGCCGCCGCCTGCACCGAGGAGATCGAGAAGCGGGTGGAGACCCTGCGCCGCTGGTTCGTGGGCAGGCGCTGAGACACGTCCCGCCCCGCGGGGGCTACCTGCCCGCCCGGGGGTGGAGGCCACCCTGAAGGACTCACACGTCCCGCCCCCACGGGGCTACCTGCTCGTGGGCGGCCGGGACGCATAGGGTGGGGAGTATGCAGCGCCTCCTGACCACGCCCACCGGTACCACCCTGTGCGTGGAGCAGACCGGGGTCGCCACCGGGCCCCTCGTCCTGGCCCTGGAGGGGCACAGCGCCCAGCTCATCCAGACCCCTTCCGCCTGGGCGCGGACGCTGGCCGGCGCAGGCTGCCACGTGGTCCGCGTGGACAACCGCGACGTCGGGCGCTCGCAGCGCTTTGACGTCCCCGGCCAGGACGCCTACACCCTGGTGGACATGGCCCAGGACGTCCACGGGCTCCTGGAGGTGCTCGACGCCGGTCCGGCGGTGGTCTGCGGGCACTCCATGGGTGGGGCGGTGGCCCAGCTCCTGGCCCTGGACCACCCCGAGGACGTCGTCGGCCTGGTGCTCATGTCCACGTGGGCGGCCAGCGCCCCGGCCGCGCCCAGGTCCGCCGTGCCCGCCCCCTTCACTGACGAGGAGGGCTTCGTGGCCTACGAGCAGGTGGCCCTGCCCCGGGGCGCCGGGAGCCGCTACCCCCTGGTCCCCTCCCAGGTCGAGGCCCTGGCGCGGGCCATGTGGGCCCGTGGCGTGGACTGGGACGGGATCGAGCGCCAGTCCCTGGCGATCAGCCGCACCCCGCCGTGGGCCCACCGCCTGGCCGAGCTGGCCGCGCGATGCCGGGCCGGGGAGCTGGGGGTGGACATCGTCCACGGCACGCAGGACACCACCGTCGATCCTGCCGCCGCCGCGGCGCTGCACCAGGCCCTGCCCGGTTCCCGCCTCCACCTCGTGCCCGGCATGGGGCACCTGTGGCCCGCGGCCCTGGCCGTGCCGGTCGCCGAGGCCGCCCTCGCCCTGGCCACCTCCTGGCCGGGTCCCTAGTGCCGGACGGCGGTGCGCCCGTCCAGGTCCGCGTGGTGGGTCGGGACGGCCGCCTCGCCCTCGCTCAGGCGCCAGGCGTCATAGGGCAGCTCGGCACGTGAGACCCGGTGGCGCTCCGCCGCGGCCGCCAGCGCCGCGGCACCCCGGTGCTCCTCCACGATCCTGCCCTGGTCCACCAGCATGACCTGCAGGGGGCGGGCGCCGGCGTCCTCCAGGGCGCACAGCGCCTCGATCTCGCTCACGGCGGAGACAATGAGCTCCTCGCAGGCGCTGCCGGACTCGTCGCGCACACGCCCCGCCCACTTGCGGCCGCCCACCGTGGACTTGCCGCCCTCGGAGAACTTGGCGACCTCCGCCATCTGCCCGTCAGCGCCCTCCCGCTCGACGAGCTTGTAGACCAGGGCCGCCGTCGGGCGCCCCGAGCCGGTGACGAGCTTGGTGCCCACGCCGTAGGAGTCCACCGGGGCCGTACCCAGCGCGGCGATCGCGTACTCGTCCAGGTCGTTGGTCACCGTGATCCTGGTCCCCGTGGAGCCCAGGGCGTCGAGCTGGGCGCGGACCTTGAAGGCCTCGGCCACCAGGTCCCCGGAGTCCAGGCGTACCGCCCCGAGCTCACCGCCGGCGGCGCGGGCGGCGGCCACGGCCCGCTCCACCCCCCGCTCAATGCCGTAGGTGTCCACCAGGATCGTGGTGCCCGCCCCCAGGCTCGCGACCTGCGCGGCGAAGGCCTCCTCCTCGCTGTCGTGCAGCAGGGTGAAGGAGTGGGCGGAGGTGCCGTAGGTGGGGATGCCGTACAGCAGGCCGGCCTCCAGGTTGCTGGTGCCCACGAACCCGCCCACCACGGCGGCGCGGGCGGCGGCCACGGCGGCCTGCTCGTGGGCGCGCCTGGCCCCGAAGTCCACGCAGGGCCGCCCGTGGGCGGCGATCGTCATGCGGGAGGCCGCTGCGGCCACGGCGCAGTCGTAGTTGTAGACGGACAGGGCCAGGGTCTCCAGGATGCAGGCCTCGGCAAAGGTCCCCTCCACCGTCAGCAGGGGGGAGCCCTCGAAGTAGCACTCCCCCTCGGCGTAGCCGCGGATCGTGCCGGAGAAGCGGTAGCTGCGCAGGTAGTCCAGGGTGGTGTCGTCAACCACCCGGGTACGGTGCAGGAAGTCGATCTGCTCATCGGTGAAGGTGAAGGCCTCCACCGCGTCCAGGAGACGCCCGGTGCCGGCCACGACGCCGTAGCGGCGGGAGGCCGGCAGACGCCTGCCGAAGAGCTCGAAGACGCTACGGCGTCCGGCCGTGCCCGAGCGCAGGGCGCCCTGGAGCATGGTGAGCTCGTACATGTCGGTCAGGAGGGACGTCGACGGACGGGGGGCAGAGGTCTGCGTTACTGTCATGACACCACCCTAGCGACTGCCCGTCCTCGCCGGAAGACGCCTGGCGGGCCCGGATCCGTCCCGGTCTCGCTGAGCGCGCAGAGACGCTGCGTCCGCACGTGGGCCAGGCCACGTACCCTGGATGGTATGTCAGCATCCGCGCCTGTCATGGAGCCCGAGACCCGGTCCCGCGCCCAGCACCTGTGGCGCACCGTCGTTCATGATGACCCCGTCAACACGATGGACTACGTCACATGGGTCTTCCACTCCTACTTCGGCTACCCCGTGCCGCGGGCCCACCACCACATGCTCCAGGTCCACACCCGGGGCCGGTCCACCCTGTCCACCGGGCCGCGGGAGCGCATGGAGGTGGACGTGACCGCCATGCACTCCTACGGCCTGCGCGCCACCATTGAGCCCGTCGCCCCCGGCGACGGTACCGACGCCACGGAGCGGTCCTGATGCGCGCCTTCGAGCCCGTGTCCGAGGGCTGGTCCAGCGCCCTGGAGCCCTGGGAGAGGGAGGCCGTGGTGGACATGCTCTCCCAGGTGGAGGACCTCCTCCTGTCCGACGCCGCCAGGGCCCCGTCCCCCGCCCCGCTGTACACCGGGTCACGGGTCGGGGAGAGCCCGCGTGACCACGAGATCCTGGTCTCCCTGGACTTCGCCGTCCAGGAGCCCACCGGGCCCGGTGGGGCGGACGGGCGGGACACGGCGCCGACGGGCCCGGCACCCCTGACCCCGGCCGAGGCCCCCGGGAGCGCCGGCACGGCCTGCGGCCACGACGGCGCTACCAGCCGCCACGACGGTCCGGGCAACGGCGTCGGTGACGGCTCCCCGTTCCCGCCCCGTCTGCCGGCACTGGAGGCGCTCCTGCCGGATGCCTCGGAGGATCCGGACCTGGCGGTGGACGTGGCCAGTGTCACCCGTGACCGCCTTCGGGCGATGAAGACCGAGCGGATCGGGGCGGTCCTGGCTGAGCTCCAGGAGCCCAGCGGCCGCGACGGCGCCGTCCTGGTGCGGCGGGGTGAGGAGGGGACCTGGCTGGGTGCCCTCAACGACACCCGCCTGGTCCTGGCCACCTTCCTGGGGATCCGCTCGGCCCGGGACGCTGAGCGCGTCCACGCCCTGGCCTGGCACGGCGTCCCCGCTGCCAAGGGCACGAGGGCCCACGGCAGGCGGGTGGCGGCACTGAGCTACGAGATGCTGACCTGGTGGCAGGAATCACTGCTGTGCGTGCTCTTGGGGAGGTCGCCGGGCGCATAGGGTCGCAGCGTGGATAGCGCAGCCATCGGAATGTTCGACTCTGGGGTCGGCGGCCTCACGGTGGCTCGCGCGGTCCTGGACCAGCTCCCCGGTGAGGAGCTCCTCTATATCGGCGACACCGCCCACACCCCCTACGGCCCCCGGCCCATTAGCGAGGTCCGCGCCCTGGCCCTGGGCATTATGGACGAGCTGGTGGACTCCGGGGTCAAGATGCTCGTCATCGCCTGCAACACGGCCTCCGCCGCGGTCCTCCACGACGCGCGCGAGCGCTACACCCTGGGGAAGGGCGTGCCCGTGGTCGAGGTCATCCACCCCGCCGCCCGCGCTGCCGCCCGCGTCACCCGCAACGGACAGGTCGGTCTCATCGCCACCCGGGGGACCGTGGACGCCCACGCCTACGACGACGCCCTGGCCGCTGTCCCCGGTGTCACCCTCACCAGCCAGGCCTGCCCCCGGTTCGTCGAGCTCGTGGAGAGGGGGGTCACCACCGGGGCGGAGGTGCTCGACGTCGCCGAGGACTACCTGGCCCCCGTCAAGGCCGCCGGGGTGGACACCCTCATCCTGGGCTGCACCCACTACCCGCTCCTGGCCGGGGCGATCTCCTACGTCATGGGGGAGGAGACCACCCTGGTGACCTCCTCCGACGAGACCGCCAGGGACGTCTACCGCACCCTGGCCGCCCGCGACCTCCTGCGCCCGGCCGACGCCCCCGCCCCGCACCACGAGTTCCGGGCCACCGGGGACGCCCAGGCCTTTGAGCGGCTACGGCGCCGCTTCCTGCCGGACATTGAGCGGGTGACCCGGGCCTGCGGACGCCCCGCCACCGGGAGCCCGGCCCCCGACGGCCCCGTGGGCGCCACCGGCCACCGGCCGCCGCTGCCGTCCCTGCCGGTACCCCCTCCCGGTCCCGCCGCCCGCCCGGGGCAGGGCACCCCCGTGGCCGCCCTGCCCCAGGCGTCCACGTCCCTGCCCGTCCTGGCCGCGCCCCAGGCCACCGCCTCCCCTGGTGGCTCCCCCGACCTGAAGGACCGTCCATGAAGCTCACGATCATCGGCTGCACCGGCTCCATGTCCGGCCCACGTGCCGTGGCCTCCTCCTACCTGGTCCAGGCCTGGGGGCGGGGCCCGGACGGCGGACGGCGCCGGTTCTCCGTGGTCCTGGACCTGGGGCCTGGCTCCATGGGGCAGCTGCTCAACCACCTCGACCCCGCCGAGCTCGACGCCCTGGCGATCTCCCACTGCCACGCCGACCACATGGTGGACATGGTGGGGATGCACGTCTACCGGCGCTGGAACCCTGCCGGGCCCCTGGGCCCCGTGCTGACCCTGGGGCCCACCGAGCTCATGGGGCGGCTGCGCGGCGTGGACGGCGTCGGCCCGGAGGAGTCCTACGCCACCGAGTTCAGCTTCCACGCGGCCGTGCCGGGTACGCCGGTCCGGGTGGGGCCCCTGACCATCACGCCCTTTGCCGCGTGCCACCCGGTGGAGGCCTACGGCTACCGGGTGGAGGGGCCCCGTGAGACCGGGACGGGGGTGGCGAGCCTGGCCTTCACCGGGGACACCGACATGTGCGAGGGCATCGTGGCCATGGCCCGGGGCGTGGACCTCCTGCTGGCCGAGGCCGCCTTCGTGGAGGGACGTGACACGGTGCGCGGCATGCACCTGACCGGGCGCCGCGCCGGGCAGCTGGCGGCGGGCGGGGGAGCGGGCCGTCTGGTCCTGACCCACATCCAGCCCTGGACGGACCCGGCCGTGCCCGTGGCCGAGGCCGGGGAGGTCTACCCCGGCCCCGTCGACGTCGCCGCCTCGGGCGCCTCCTGGGAGATCTGAGCCGTGGGGGACAGGCGGGGACGAGCCGACCCGGACGGCGGTGGCCGACCGGCCCCCTCAGGGGGCCGGATCACCTACGTCCCCGTGCTGCCCGACGGTAAGGACTGCCCCTGGGTGCGTGAGCGCGCCACCCGGTGGTGGCTGGTCGTGCCCGCCGACCTCCTGGCGGTGGTGCTCGTGGCGGTCTTCGGCGCCGCCTCCCAGCGAGCAGGGGGGCAGGCGTCGGCCTGGGTGCTCCAGGGGGTGGCGAGCCTGGTCCCGGGCTGGCTGGCGGCCTGGGCGCTGCGCCGACGGGGCGGGGACCACCTGGAGCTGGCGTGGCCCGACGGCGCCCTGGTGGTGGGGGTGACCGCCCTGACCTGGATGGTACTGCACGTGCTACTCGACGGTCTTATAAGACTGGGGGCCTGGGTAGCGGTCACAGCGGTTTTCCTAGTGGTTTTCCTAGATGGTTGGCGCTGGCTCTACGGTTTTGTCCGGGCCCATGACTCCTTGACTCCCCGGGGGGTGGCCCGGAGGATCGCCGCGCAGGACGCCGAGGCCGGGGAGCCGCGAGCCGCCCGGTAGCCGTTCGCCGTACCCGCCCCGGCGGTCCGGACCCGGTCTGCTCGCGTCCGCCTCCCCGCCCGGCCCCGGGTCAGCTCCTGCGTCGTCGCGTTTTCCGGCCTGGTGTCGCGGGTACGGAGGCGTCGGGCTTGCTACCGTGTACCCATGAGGCAGCGACGCTCTGTCCGTCCACACGACCCCAGGCGCCGGTTCCGTCTGGCTGTCACCGGTGTCCTCCTCCTTGGCGTCCTCGGGGGGATCGGTGCGTATACGCTCAGCCACTTAGGGCAGGCTCTGCCCGGGACCACGGTGGCCGGGCAGGACGTCTCCGGAATGGACCGTGCCCAGGTCGAGGACCTGGTCACCCGGCGCGCCGCGACGGCGACCGTGACAATCAGCGTGGAGGGCACGACGCTGACGGTGCCCCTGGGGAACCTGGCCCAGGTCGATGCGTCGGGCACCGCCGGCGCCGCGGTTAACGGCAACGCCTCCCCCTGGCGCCTCATCCGCTCCCTGGTCAGCCAGCGGGAGACCGGCGTGGTGGCCCACATAGACCCCCAGGGCGTCACCGACCTGCTCCACAGGCTCAACTCCTCCCTGGCCAGCCCGCCCCAGGACGCCACCGTCTCCTGGGACGAGGCCAGCGGCTCGTTCGTGGTGGCACCCGGGGTGCCCGGCAGCACCGTCGGGCGCGGCGACCTGGAGGCCGCCGTCCAGGACGCCGCCGACGTCCTGGCTGACGCCCGCAGCACCCTGGAGCCGGTCCAGGGCGAGCCCGAGGTGACCACGGCAGAGGCCCAGGAGGCGGCCCAGGCCGCCACCGCCATGCTGTCCACCGACCTGTCCGTGAGCGTGGGTGAACGGTCCCACACGCCGTCGGCCTCCCAGAAGGCTGCCTGGATCGAGTTCCCGCTCAGCGGGGGCACGGTGGTGCCTACCGTCTCGGCCACCAAGGTGGGCCAGTGGGTGGACGCGATCGTCGCCAAGGTGGACCGGGCGCCCGTCAACGGCGTCAACGACGTGGACTCTGACGGTGACGTCCTCCAGCTGGCCCGTCCGCCCCTGCCGGGGCGCACCGTGGACAACGCCGCCGCCGTGACCGCCTCCCTGGTCCAGGGCCTCCAGAGCGGCCAGGCCGTGACCAGCGCGCTGACCTGGACCGAGACTCCTGCGGGCACGGACGAGCGCGTGGTTCCCTCCGGCCCGGAGCGCTTTGCCTACCGGGCCCGGGGGCACGAGAAGTGGATCGACGTCAACCTCACCGACTCCACCCTTACCACCTACGAGGGCCGGGAGGTGGTCCACGGCCCCGTCCTGGTCAACCACGGGGACGCCGACCACCCCACGTCCACCGGCACCTACCGGGTCTCCCAGCGTCAGGCCCAGCAGGACGTCGGCTGCTCACCGGAGGAGTCCTCCTGCCAGCGCGACGTGCCCTGGGTGGTCTCCTGGGACCAGGGCGCCCTCCACGGGGCGCCTGACACCCAGGACTTCGGCGTGGGGACGGACGGGTCGGCCCACGGCTACGTGACCATGCCCGTTGCCGACGCCCAGGCGGTCTGGGACTGGTCGGAGGTCGGCACGGTGGTGGTCGTCCACGACTGAGCGGCCGACGGCTCGGCCGGGACCACGAGCCGGGGACCACGGCTCGGCCGGCTGGGGGTGGCAGGCCGCAGCAGGCCCGCCCGGGTGGACGGGGCTGTTCCCGGACCGGGCGGGCCCGGAGGCCAGCGCGGACAGCCAGAAGGCTGCCAGGCTCCTGGACCAGGCGGGCCCGGCACGCGGGCGCGCCCGCCCTCAGAGGAGCCGGGCCAGGACCGGGGCGAGGTCGCGCAGGGCCTGCCCGCGGTGGGAGATCGCGTTCTTCTCCTCAGGGCTCATCTGCGCCGTGGTGCGCCCTAAGCCGCCGGGGGCGTCCTCGCTGGCGGGTACGAACACCGGGTCGTAGCCGAAGCCGCCCTCACCGCGCGGGGCCGTCAGGAGCCGCCCCTCCATGGAGCGCTCGACCACCGTGACCACCGGGGTCTGCGCCAGGAGGCCCCCGCCCGGTGACGTCGCCCCGCCCCAGGCCCTGCCGCCCGGGGCCAGCCCCCGGGGCACCGCGAGCACGGCGGCGCAGGTGAACCGCGCCCGACGGTGCGGTGCGCGGATGTCACGGAGCTGGTCCAGCAGGAGGCGCAGGTTCGCGGTGTCGTCCCCGTGGCGTCCGCACCAGCGGGCGGAGAAGATGCCCGGGGCCCCGCCCAGGACGTCCACGCACAGGCCTGAGTCGTCCGCGACGGCGGGCAGCCCGGTGGCCTCGGCCAGACAGCAGGCCTTGGTCCGGGCGTTGGTGGCGAAGGTCAGGCCGTCCTCGACCGGCTCGGGGGCGTCCAGGGAGGCGGCGGAGACGACCGCCTCCGGGGCCAGGCCCGGGACCAGAGGGGCCAGGACGGCCCGGAGCTCACTGAGCTTGCCCTGGTTGTGGGTGGCCAGGACCAGGCGTGCGCCCTGAGGTACCCGTACGGTGGGGGAGGTAGCGTTCACGCCTCCGCCTCCGGGTCTGCCGCGTCCGTGGAGGAGACGGTGAAGGTCTGCCCGTAGGGGCCCGCCAGGGCGCGGTACTGCAGGGCGGTCAGCTCGGCGTTGCCCTTGGCCGCCAGGTCCAGGAGGGCGTCCAGCTCGCCGCGGTCAAAGGGGGCGTGCTCGGCGGTGCCCTGGATCTCGATAAAGCGTCCGCTGCCGGTCTGGACCACGTTCATGTCCGTCTGGGCGCGCACGTCCTCCTCGTAGGGCAGGTCCAGGCAGGGGACGGAGTCGATCATGCCCACCGAGACCGCTGACAGGGAGTCCGCCAGGACGGGCCTGCCGCCGTGGGGCTTGACCAGGCCCTTGGAGGTGCCCCAGGCCACCGCGTCGGCCAGGGCCACGTAGGCCCCGGTGATCGCGGCGGTGCGGGTCCCGCCGTCGGCCTGGAGGACGTCGCAGTCCAGGGCGATGGTGTTCTCCCCCAGGGCGGACACGTCGATAACGCCTCGCAGGGAACGCCCGATGAGCCGGGAGATCTCGTGGGTGCGCCCACCGACCCTGCCGCGCACCGACTCGCGCCCAGAGCGCTCGGAGCCCGCCCGTGGCAGCATGGCGTACTCGGCGGTCACCCAGCCGGCGCCCCCTCCCTTGCGCCAGCGCGGTACGCCCTCGGTGAAGGAGGCGGCGCACAGGACGCGGGTGCGGCCGAAGGTGACCAGGACGCTGCCCTCGGCGTGGTCGAGCCAGTGACGGGTGATGGTGACGGGACGTAGCTCGTCGGTGGCGCGTCCGTCCTTGCGGGAGGGGTCAGTCATGGTGCCAGGTTACCCGTCGGCGCCGCGGCGTCCCGTCCTCCTGGTGGGGTATGGCCCCGTGCCCCGCCGTTGGGTAGCCTCGTGGCAAGCCCGGTCGGCACCGCTCCTGGTCGTGCCCAGGCCGGGCGGACCGGAACCGAGTACTGACGGAGGCTGTCATGACCTACGTGAACATAACGGCGCTCACCTTCCCCGCGGGCGCCCAGGAGGAGATCGAGAGGCGCTTTGCCGCGCGCCAGCGCGGCGTGGACGCCTCGGCGGGCTTCCAGGGCTTCGAGCTGCTGCGCCCGGTGGTCGGGGAGGACCGCTACTTCGTGGTGACCAGGTGGGACACACGTGAGGACTACGAGAGGTGGCTGGCGGCGCGCCCGGTCGACGGACACCAGGACGACGTGCGTCGGGGCATGAGCGTGGAGGTCCTCGGCTTCGAGGTCGTCCAGCTCGGGCAGTGAGCCCGTCGGCGGCGGACGCGGCGTGTGAGAGGAGATGAGGCATTGACGACGACTGTCATTGTCCAGGAGAGCGTCGAGCACTACGAGCCCCCGCAGAGGGCGACGGCCAACCTTGAGATCGGCTTTGCTGAGTTCAGCCGGGAGCAGGCGCACCAGCGGGTCTCCGAGGTGCTCGGTGACGTGCGCGCCCAGGTGGAGGGGATGTACGACGGGAGCAGGGGGCCGGTGACGTGGTACTCCGTCTCCGGCGCCAGGACGTGGGTCCGCAAGGACGACGACGGCACCAGGTTTCGCGAGGAGGTCGTCGTGAAGGCCAAGTTCAGGGACTTCCCCCGGCTCGGCTCCTGGCTGGACTCCGTCCTGCGACGTCAGGGTGTGCGCCTGAGGTCCGTCACCTGGTCCGTCACCGAGCGTCGGCGCAAGGAGCTTGAGGCCCAGCTGCGGAAGGCTGCCGTGAGGGCGGCCATGGGCAAGGCGGAGCAGTACGCCGCGGCTGCCGGTATGCGTGTCGTCTCGGTCAGGACGATCGCCGACCGGGGCTACCTCGCTAAGGGCGCCGGTTACTCCGGTGCGGCCGCGGCACCGAGCCGGGGCGGGAAGGCTCCTGGGGCGGGCACCACCTCCGACACCTACCAGTTCAGCCCGGAGGACATCCTGATGAGCGCCTCTGTCGAGGCTGAGTTCCTGGCGGAGTGAGTTATACCTCACCCTGTTGGGCCGGAAGAAGGCCGACCCCGTCAAAGGGGCCCGTCCGGGCTCCGGGACTGCCAGCGCCACCCTGGTCCTTCAGAGGCTCTGTCCACCCGGGGTCCGGGCCGTGGGCCCGTGGTGCGCGAGAAGGGACTCGAACCCTCACGCCCGAAGGCACCAGGACCTAAACCTGGGGCGTCTACCAGTTCCGCCACTCGCGCTCGCCGGGACAGCCTACCTGATGGGACCAGGCCCTCTGCGCCCGGCCCCGGCGCCAGCAGGTGCGAGCCTGCCCCGGGGCGCGGGATGCTCGCGCCCCAGGGCAGGGCTGGTGCTCGGCGCCGGGCGCGCACTCGTCAGGCCGGGGCCTCTCCGGCACGCTACCGGCCGCGGCCTGCGCGGTCGCTGCCTGGCGCCGCAGGCCGCTCAGGCAGCCAGGGACAGGGCGTCCCGGGCCGCGTCCAGGCGCGCCAGGGCCCGCTCCAGGCGGGAGGGGGCGACGCCGTCGCCCAGGGAGCTCACCTCGGCGTGGGCGGCGTCCAGCTCGCGGAGGGCGGCCTTAAGGTCGCGCGTGCGCGGTGCGGTGGTCATGGTGTGCCTCATTGTCAGTCTCTCCTTCTCGTCATGCTGGCCCGCAGGCCGCCCCGGGCGGACGGCAGGTGGATCCTGCGACCCGGGGGAGGGCCCCTGACGGCCTGGTAGCCGTGGTGCCCCAGGGCGTCGCCGCACTGGGCAGGGGCTCACGCGGAGGGCAACGCCGAACCGTCGGCGAGTGTTCCCAGGGGCTTGGCTCCGAGCAGTGGCCGCTGCGTCCGGTCGTGGACCGCAGGGCGGGCGTCGCGCCCGTGCCGGATTAGGCCGTAGCCTGTCCGCGTGGTACACCGCCAGGGACTCGAACCCTGAACCCGCTGATTAAGAGTCAGCTGCTCTACCAATTGAGCTAACGGTGCGACGCTGCCAGACGTGATGGCCTCGCAACGGATGGGAACTCTACGGGCACCGGGTCGGGTTGTCCAGCCCGGGAACGGCGAAAACCCTGGAATGTGCGGTAAATCTCATTGCTTGCGGTCCGTGCGGCGCTTCCTGGCCTGGCGGGCCCTCTTCTGGGCCTCCACGGAGGCCTGGCGGGCCCGGTCGCGTCTGGACAGCCCCGGGGAGGCCGGGGGACGCCCGGCGTCAGCCACCTCCTGGGCCTCGGGCTCGCTGATCCTGCCGGTGCGGGAGAAGCTGCGGAACTGTGCCAGCCTGCGGGCGTCCTCCTCGCCCAGGCGGCTCCACAGGGGCAGGCCGAGCTTCTTCCTCTCCCGGAGCCGTTGCGCCACCTGCCAGCCCATGAGGGCCACGAGGCAGAAGGTCGCCGTGCCCCACAGGCCGTTCGCGGCGCGGTTGGTCAGGATAATGACGGCGCCGCTGGCCGTGCCCGCCAGCAGGATCGTGACGAGGACGACGGCGCTCAGGGACAGCCAGTACCTCTGGGCGGGGCTGGGTCGCATGGTTGCTCCTAGGGGCTGAAGTGTTGGTCAGGAGGCCGGGGCGGGTCCGGCAGGCGTGGGAGGACCGAGGCGGGCCATGCGGTCCGTGGCCTCCAGGAGGGCGCTCAGCGTCTCCGGCTCGCTGAGGGCGTGCCCGGAGGCGGGGGTCACCACGAGCTCGGCCTGGGGCCAGGCGCGGTGCAGGGCCCAGGCGGTGCCCATGGGGCAGGGGATGTCGTAGCGGCCCTGGACGATGGTGCCGGGGATCCGGTGGGCGGCCAGGACGTCCGCCCCGGCAATGAGCTGGCCGTCCTCCATCCAGCCGCGGTGGATGAAGAAGTGGTTCTCAATCCGTGCGAAGGCCGTGGCGAAGGCCGGATCCTGGACCTCGTCAATATGGTTCTGGTCGCGAAGAAGGGTGGAGGTGGCGGCCTCCCAGGTGGTCCAGGCCCGGGCGGCCGGGCCGTGGACCGCGGGGTCGGGGTCGCCCAGCAGCTCGTGGTAGCGCCGTATGTAACCACCAGGGGCGACGTCGGGGCCCGCCGCGGCGACAAAGGCCTCCCACTGGTCGGGGTAGATCATGTCCGCGCCCGCGCCCTCGTAGTACCAGTCCAGCTCACGCGCGCGCAGCGTGAAGATCCCCCGTAGCACCAGCGCCAGGACGTGCTCAGGGTGCCTCTCGGCGTAGGCCAGGGCCAGCGCCGACCCCCAGGAGCCGCCGAAGACCAGCCAGGAGCTGATCCCCAGGTGCGTGCGCAGGAGCTCCAGGTCGGCCACCAGGTGCCAGGTCGTGTTCGCCGACAGGTCCGCCTCCGGTGCCCACGCGGGCGGGCGGGAGCGTCCGCAGCCGCGCTGGTCGGTCAGCACGATCCGGTAGCGGGCGGGGTCGAAGCAGCGCCGGTGCCAGGGGGAGCAGCCGCCGCCCGGGCCGCCGTGCAGGAAGACCGCCGGCAGGCCGTCGGGGTTGCCGCACTCCTCGTAGTAGACGCTCTGGCCGTCACCGACGTCCAGCATGCCCGTGGCGTAGGGCTCGATCGGGGGGTAGGGGCGGCGTCGACCCGCGTCCGGCCGTGGTCGCGTCCACGTGGGCGAGGAGGTGGGGTGACTCATAGGGGCATTGTGTCACCGGTGGTGCCGGCCCATGACCGGGGCGGGGCCGCTGGCCGCTGGGGGGCGGTGGCGGGCGGCCGGAGGATCACGTACCTCGTTTCCCGGCGCGGTGAGAGGACCACGTGGGGCATCTCACGGTAGTCTAGGGTCGTGACCAAGCCGATCGTGACCCTGGCTACCTCCGCCGACTTTCCGAACCTTGACGAGGACGACCGTGGCCTGCCTGACGCCCTGCGCGAGCGCGGCATCGAGCCCCGTGTGGCCATCTGGGACGACCCCGCTGTGAACTGGGACGACGCCGGTGTCGTCGTCATGCGCAGCGTGCGCGACTACGCCACGAAGGACAAGTACGCCGCCTTCCTGGAGTGGGCCCGCTCCCTGTCCCGCGTGGCCAACCACTCCGACGTCGTGACCTGGAACTCTGACAAGCACTACCTGGGGCGCCTGGCCGACCTGGGCGTACCCATGATCCCCACCACCTGGCTGGAGCCCACGGCGGGCCTGTCCAAGCACCAGGTCCACACCCGCTTCCCCGCGCAGGGGGACTTCGTGGTCAAGCCCGCCATATCCTCGGGTGGGCGGGGCACCGGCCGCTACACGTCCACGCACGCCGGGAGCCGCTCCCAGGCCATTAACGACGCCATGCACCACCTGCGCCACGGCCGCTCCGTCATGGTCCAGCGCTACCTGCAGCAGGTGGACCGCGGGGGGGAGATCTCCCTGGTCTACTTCAACGGCATCCTGTCCCACGCCGTGGACAAGGCCCCTATGCTCCACCCCCGCTTCCGCTCCACCGACGAGGTCCACGAGGAGGTCGTGACGGCCCGGGAGCCCAGTGAGCAGGAGTGGCTGTGGGGCGAGCGGGTCCGCAAGGCCATCCACGGCCTCATTAAGGAGCACGCCGGGCGTGATATCCAGCTGCTCTTCAACCGCGTGGACATGGTGGGCGACGGCCAGGGCGGCTTCTACCTCATGGAGGTCTCCCTCATTGACGCGGGCCTCTACCTGGGCTCGACACCGGACGCCCTGGACAACTTCGCCGACGCCATCGCCCAGCGTGTCTTCTGGTAGGCTCCCTCCATGCGCACCATCCTTAATGTCATCTGGGTAATATTCGGCGGTTTCTGGCTGTTCCTGGGCTACTTTTTGGCCGGGGTCATTGCCTGCGTACTCATTATAACCATACCTATTGGAGTGGCCTCCTTCCGCATTGCCGGGTACGCCCTGTGGCCCTTCGGCCGTGAGGTCGTCCCCACCCGGAGTGCGGGGGTCGTGAGCGGGATCGCCAACGTTGTGTGGTTCCTGGTGGCCGGACTCTGGCTGGCCCTCGGGCACCTTATTACCGCGACCCTGCAGGCGATCACGATTATCGGCATCCCCCTGGCCGTCGCCAATATCAAGATGATCCCGGTGACCTGCTTCCCCTACGGCAAGCAGGTGGTCAGCACCCGCTGGCGCTGACCGCGGAGGCGCTCCCGGCCCAGGGACGGGCCCGGTGCGTGCGGGACCGGTCCGGCAGGCGCGTCACGGTAGGGCACCGACAGCCGGGCCCGTCTGCGCGGTCCCGCCAGGTGGGCCCGCCCACGTGCGGATCCGGTGGTGTGGGACGGGGTCTGCGAGCTGGCCGGGTCGGTCATGGCGAGGTGCCGCCCCGCACTGCCCCCGGTTCCGGCCCGCGGGGCGCTCCTGTGCGGGCAGCCGCGCCTGCCTCAGCGTGCCGGTCGCGTCATGGCCCAGTAGTCGGGCATGTCCGCGGGAGGCCTCAGGGTGGTGGCGTCCTCAAACCCGTGACGGGTGTAGAGGCGTGCGGCGGCGCGGGTCGTGGCCTCCAGGTGGGCGACGGCGTGGTCGGCGTCGACCCGTTCCAGGCCGTGGCGCAGCAGTGCCGAGCCAGTACCGGTCCCACGAGCGGTAGGTGCGACGGCGATCATGTACAGGTACCAGTGCGGGTCGCGGGGGCTGGCGGACTCACACAGGGCGGCGTCGAGCCGGATGAGCTCCCAGGCGTCGCCCAGGACCTCCAGGTCCAGTCCCTCCGGCAGCTCCTCGGGGTCCGGCAGGGGGCGGTTGGTCCCGGTCTCCTGCCGGGGCGCGTCCCACAGGGCGGTCCCCAGGATCCTGTCCTCGGCGTCCACGGCCAGGTCCACCACGGCAGGTGCCTGCGGGTCCAGGTAGTGGGTGGACAGCTCGACCCGGTGCAGGTGGTCCAGGGCCGCGTACGGGTCCGGGGCCGCGGCCGTAATAGCGCTCATGAGCGGGTCGGCTGCGAAGACGCCTGTCAGCAGGCTGGTGACGGCGTCAAGATCCTCGGGGACGGCGGGACGGATCGTGACGGTAGGGAGGGGACCCGGCATGACGCCATCCTGCCCCGTCATTCTGGGCGGAGCCTGAGTGGCGCGGGCCTACCGCCCGCGCACTACAGGAGTGGCTGCGCGTCACCGGCGGAGCCTGAGTGGCGGGCCTACCCGGCCTCGGTGGGGACAGGTTCCTGGAGTGGCAGGGCTGGCCCCGCACGCCACCGGCAGACGCGAGGGGCCGCAGGCGGGGCCCTAGCGGGGAGGGCGCCGTCCCCCGTCCCAGATCCCGGCTCAGGGCCTGGTGGGGTCCTCGGCCTCCAGCGCGGGGGCGAGCAGGCGCCGGAAGGAGTCCACCCGGGCCCGGCGCACCACCAGCGCACCTGCCTCCTGGGCGGGTCCCACGGCCCCGGCGGCCCACTCGTCCAGGGCGCACTCGAGCTGGTCGGCCTCGTGGGTGCAGCCGCGCGGGCAGTCCCGGGCCACCTCCACCAGATCCGGGAAGCCCCGCAGCACGTCGGCGCTGGAGACGTGCGCCACTCCGAAGGAGCGTACCCCGGGGGTGTCAATGACCCAGCCGCCACCGGGCAGCTGGAGGGCCTGGAGGGAGGCCGAGGTGTGCCGTCCGCGCCCGGTGACCTCGTTGACGCCCCCGGTGGCCCGGTCCGCGCCGGGGACCAGGTTGTTAATGAGGGTTGACTTCCCGACCCCGGAGTGCCCCACGAGGACCGATACCCTGCCCGTCAGGGTGGAACGGACCGCCTCGATGCCGGTCGGGTCGGCCGGTCCGCTGCCAGCTGCCCCGGTGGTCCCCTCCGGGCCGGGGCCCGGGGCCGCCGGGTCCTCGATACCGGGTCCCGTGGTGCCGGTTCCTGTGGTGCCGGTTCCTGTGGCACCGGGCCTGACGCCGTCGTCCTCGTCGCCGGCTCGGCCCCCTGGCCCGGTAGGCCCGTCGGGCCTGCCGCCGGGGGTTCCCGCGCCCTGGGCTCCCAGGCGGGTGGCCAGTGAGCGTACCCCCAGCGGCTCGTAGAGGCGCAGCAGCGGGGCGGCGTCGGCCAGGTCAGACTTGGTCAGCACCAGCAGCGGCTCCATCCCGGCGTCATAGGCCGCCACGAGGTAGCGGTCGATCATACGGGGGCGCGGCTGGGGGTCGGCCACCGCGGTGACAATGACCAGGAGGTCGGCGTTGGCCACCACGGGTCTCTCGGTGCCCGCGGCGTCGCCGTCCTCGGCGGAGCGACGCAGCAGGGTGCGACGCGGCAGGGTGCGCACCAGACGGGCCAGGGTGTCCTTGCGTCCGGACACGTCACCGACCACGGACACCTGGTCGCCCACCACCACCTTGCCCCGGCCCAGCTCGCGCGCCTTGACGGCGGTGATGTCCCCGCTGCCGTCCTGGGTGAGGCCGGTCTCCTCCAGGCGGACACGGTAGTGCCCGCGGTCGATGCGGGTCACCGTGCCCAGGTGCGCGCCCTCGTGCGCGGGGCGCTGCTTGGTGCGTGGGCGTGAGCCCCGGCCCGGGCGGACGCGCACCCGGGGGTCGTCGGTGCCGGTGTCCCGGCTGCCTCGGCGTGTCACTCAGCCGACCCCTCTGCACCCCTGGGCGTCAAGGCTGGCGGAACCTCTGCCGGGGCGGGTGCTGCGGCCGCACCTGACGCCCCGGTGGATGAGAGCATGTCTGACCACATGGTGGGGAAGCCCGGCAGGGTCTTGGAGGTCGCGGACACGTCCTCCACCTCCACCCCCGCCACCCCCAGGCCGACGACGGCGGCGAAGGTGGCCATACGGTGGTCGGCGTAGGTGCGCAGGCGGGCCGGGTGCACGGGGGAGGGGTCAATGGCCAGCCCGTCGGCGACCTCGTAGGCGCTCCCGCCCAGCCGTCTGGTCTCCGCCACCAGGGCCGCCAGGCGGTCCGTCTCGTGCCCGCGCAGGTGGGCCAGCCCCCGTAGGCGGGAGGCCTGCCCCTGGGCGCCCGCGAGCACGGCCAGGGCGGCGACGGTGGTGGCCAGCTCCCCGACCTCACCCAGGTCCACGTCCACGCCCCGGAGCCTGCCGTCGCCGCGGACCGTGAGGGTCAGTGACCCGTCGGCCTGCCGCCTGGTGGTGACGTGCCCACCCAGGCGGGGCAGGAGGCGGCGCCAGGCGTCACCGGCCTGGGTGGTGGCGGCGGGCCAGCGGGGGACGCTCACCCGTCCTCCCGCCACCAGGGCGGCCGCCAGGAAGGGGCCCGCGTTGGACAGGTCCGGCTCGATCACCACCCTCCCGCCCGACGGCGCCCCCGGGTGCACGCGCCAGGTGCGCTGCCCTGGGACCTGGGCGGGGTCGGGCTCGTCCACCACCACGCCACGGTCACGCAGGCAGGCCACCGTCATGGCGACGTGGGGCAGGGAGGGCACCGGGCCGGTGGGGGTGACCTCCAGGCCGTCCGGCAGGAGCGAGCCGACCAGGAGCAGCGCGGACAGCATCTGGGAGGAGTCCGAGGCGTCCACGTGGACCTGGGCCGTGCCCGCCGTGGTGCGCACCGCCGTCGGAGCGGTCCTGCCGGCGGGTGCCACCGTGCCCGCTGCGGGTGCCGCACCGGGGGCGTGCGGTCCCTCGGATCCCGTGCCCGTTCTCGCGGCGAACAAGTACCGTTCTCGCGGCGAACAAGTACCGTTCTCGCGGCGAGGGCGTGGGGCGGGACGGGGGGTCACCCGTACCGGCAGGTGACCGGCCTCACCCAGGTAGTCAATACCGGCCCCCAGGTGCTCCAGGGCCTCCAGGAGGGGGCCCAGGGGGCGACGGCGGGCGGCGGCGTCGCCGTCAAAGGTCACGGGGGCGTCGGCCAGGACCGCCAGGGGCGGGACGAAGCGCATGACCGTCCCTGCCAGGCCGCAGTCCACCCGCGCCCCGTCCCCCACCGCGAAGGGGCGGGGCGCGGGCGTGACCCGCAGGTGCGTGCCCGCCTGGTCCAGGGGCTCCACCCGCGCCCCCAGGGTGGTCAGGGCGGCCGCGGTGGAGCATTACGGCCCGGAGCTGCTGTACGCGCTCAACGCCAAGCGGGTGCCGCGCGACCTGCTGCCCGGATTCGCCGACGGCGGGGTGCTGCGCACCGAACCGCCCCGCTACCTGCCATCCCCCGCGCCGGCCACGCACCGCGGCGGGGGCTCCAACCAAACCGTCAACGTCACCGTCCAGATGCCCGCCACCGCGGCCCAAAGCGGAGGCGCCGCCGCCAACTGGCTCGACGACCTCGCCGCCCGCGCCC
>ERZ773009.912-NODE-912-length-21255-cov-5.506698_pt1 | contig 21255 bp, 19 predicted proteins | sample MGYA00580663_ERZ773009 | MGnify/ENA primary metagenome ERZ773009 (study PRJEB29015, sample SAMEA2737969) | human oral metagenome | biome: human oral; feature: human-associated habitat; material: dental | place: China | collected 2026 ... | reverse complement strand
TGCTCGGCAAGAAGAGCTTCACGAAGGGCGTGAAGGTCGAGGTCGGCGAGAAGGAAACGGCGGTCGATCTCTACATGATCGTCAAGTACGGCGCGCGCGTCCCCGATGTCGCCATTGCCGTGCAGGAAAATGTCAAGAAGGCTATCGAGAGCATGACGGGACTCACCGTCGTCGAGGTCAACGTCCATGTGCAGGGCGTGGGCTTTGCCGAGGAAGCAGAGGACGAGGAAATCCGCGTTCACTGAGGAAGAGGGGTAGTTTATGGGGTTCATCAACCGCTTTCTTTTGCTCATTTACGCGCTCGCCGTCGCCTGCCTCGCGCTGGGCGTCGCGGCGCTCGCGCTGCAGATCGTGCCCGAGTCCATGCTGCTCAACGAGTATCGCTACTTGATGACGGAGCAGCAATGGCCGCTGGTCGCAGGCGGCATCGTCGCCTTTTTGCTGAGCATACACCTCATCGGCTGCAGCTTCTCGAGCGGCGCGGAGGAGCGCACGAGCGGCGATCTTCTCGTGCTGCACGGCAAGGTGGGCGATGTCAGCGTTTCCCTGGACGCCGTGCACAACCTCGTGGAGCAGACGGCGTCTACCATTGCCGGCGTGCGCAGCCTCAAGGTGAAGGTTTCTGTCTTGAAGACGTCGGTGAAAGAAGAGGCGCGGCTTGCTCTTCGCATCGCGATCGTCATAGGCAAGGAAACGAACGCTGCCGCCGTTGGCGATGACATCCGCGCGGAGGTTCAGCGCTACATGCAGGAGACGCTTGGCGTCGATGATTTCGCCATGGACGTCGTCGTCGAGGATATATCCAACGCGCCTCTGGCGAAGAAGAAGCGCGTCGTCTGACGGGGGGCAGGAAGATGAATGAGGAAAAAGTATGCCCGTTCAAGGCCTTCTTTGAAGCGCACGCGCCCATGCTCATGCCGCATCGAGGCAAGATCGCCGGCATGATCGCAGGCGTCGTCCTCGCGCTCGCCGTCCTTCTCTTCGGCTTCTGGCAGACGTTCTTCGTGCTCTTCTGCGGCTTTGTCGGGCTTCTCATCGGCATCCGCATTGACCACGGCATACGCCTGTACGATGTGAAGGAGTTTTTCAGAGAGATGTTCCCCTATCGCTACAAGTACCGCCGCTACAGGTGAGGCTTCGCAAGGGGGCGGCGGACTTTGGCCTGCGGGCAGTCCGGAAGGGAAAGGTTTTTTATGAGTCGCAGACAGGCGCGCGAAGCCGCGCTTCAGACGTTGTTCCAGCTGGAGCTCAATCCGCCGCCGGAGCCGGACGCCGAGGAGGCGTGGCAGACGCAGGCGCTCGACGCGGCGGTGGAGGAATCGCCGGTCGAGGGCAGGCGGGACTACAGCTACGCCGCTTCGCTCGTGCGCGGTACGCGCGGGAATCTAGCCGCCATCGACGAGGCGATCGCCGCATCCGCACACGATTGGAAGCTTGAGCGCATGACGGGCGTCGACCGCAACATCGTGCGCATCGCCGTCTATGAGATGAAGTACGGGGCGAAGAAGGTCGACGTCGGCGTCGCCATCAACGAGGCGGTCGAGCTGGCGAAGAAGTTTGGCACGGATGATTCGAGCCGCTACGTCAACGGGATCCTGGGCGCTTTGGCAAGATAATCCTCGGGCTGTCGCCGTTTGTGCGGCAGCCTCTTTCCTTATGTTAAATTGCTGGAAAGAGGTGGCATTTTGACAGTTCATAGCGTATCGGCGCTGACGCAGTACATCAAGCGCATGTTCCAGTCGGAGGGCATGCTGCGCAATGTCTCCGTCGAAGGCGAGTTGTCCAACTATAAGATGTACGCCTCGGGGCATTGCTACTTCACGCTGAAGGATGAGGCGGCGTCCCTGAAGTGCGTGATGTTCAAGAGCCGCGCGCGCCTCCTGCGCTTCCGGCCCGAGAACGGCATGAAGCTCGTCGCTGCGGGCGAGGTCTCCGTCTACGAGCGCGACGGCGCCTATCAGCTCTACGTCGAGAGCCTGCTGCCGAAGGGGGCGGGCGAGCTCAGCGTCGCCTTCGAGCAGCTCAAGGCGCGTCTCGGCGCCGAGGGGCTTTTTAGCGCGGCGCACAAGAAACCGCTGCCGCCTTTCCCGCGCACGATCGGCGTCGTGACTTCTCTTTCGGGCGCCGTGCTGCGCGACATCCACCGCGTTTCCAAGCGGCGCGACCCGAACATCCGTCTGGTGCTCTATCCGACGCTCGTGCAGGGCGAGGGCGCGGCGGCGGCGATCGCCCATGCCATCCGCTTCTTCAACGAGAAGTATCCCGTCGACCTTCTGATCGTCGGCAGGGGCGGCGGCTCGGCGGAAGACCTCTGGGCGTTCAACGAGGAGCCCGTCGTGCGCGCGATCTATGAATCGCGGATTCCCGTCATCTCTGCCGTCGGGCATGAGACGGATACGACGCTGGCCGACTATGTGAGCGATGTGCGCGCGGCGACGCCGTCGCAGGCGGCGGAGATCGCCGTGCCCGAGCGTCTCGCACTCGCGCGCCGCGTCGCCGAATGCGAGGCGCGCCTGCAAAAGGCGCTTAAAAGCCGTATAAGCTGCGAGCGCGAGCGCGTCGAGCGCCTCAGCGCCGCCTTCTTGAAGCGGCCGCCGCAGGCGCTGTTGGCGGCGCGTCGCCAGCGGCTCGATGCGGCGGCGGACGCACTGGTGCAAGGTACGCGCCGCGCCCTTTTGGAGAAGCAGCACGCGTTTCGCGTCGCGCTGGAAAAGCTCGAAATGCTCAACCCGCTGCACGTCCTCGGGCGCGGCTACGCCATCGTGGAAAAATCGGGCGCGACGGTGCGCAGCGTGCAGGAGCTCGCCGCAGGAGATGAAGTCCGCGTGCGCCTTGCCGACGGCAGCTTCGACGCCGCCGTCGGCGGCTTGCGAGAAGGAGGTTTATGATGCCGAGAAAGAAAACGCCGTCCTTTGAGCAGGCGCTCGCAGAGCTCGAAGAGCTCGTGCAGGCGATGGAAAGCGGCGATTTGAGTCTGGAAAAGCTCATGGAGAATTACGCGAAGGGCGTGGAGCTTTCAAAGCTCTGCATGACTGCGCTCGACCGTGCGGAAAAGGCGATGGACGTCGTGCTCAAGGAGAAGGACGGCGCGGTCGAAGAGCTTCGTTTGGAGATTGAGGGGGATGTGCGTGAACTTTAAGGCGGCATGGAAAAGGCGCGCCGACCTCGTGGAAGAGGGACTGGCACGCGAGCTGGCAAGGGTGCCGGCTTATGATGAGACGCTGGCGCGGGCGATGGAATACAGCCTCATGGCGGGCGGCAAGCGCCTGCGTCCCGTGCTCCTGATGGCGGCGGCCGACGCGGTCGGCAGGGACGGCGCGGACTTTCTGACGACAGGCTGCGCCATCGAGATGATTCATACATATTCCCTGATCCACGACGACCTGCCCGCGATGGACGACGACGACTATCGGCGCGGCAAGCCGACGAATCATCGCGTCTTCGGCGAGGGCATGGCGGTGCTTGCAGGCGATGCTCTCCTGACGCTCGCCTTCGAGGTCATGCTGCGCCAGCCGGGCGCGGAGCCTGCGACGCTCGCCGCCGTCGTCTTTGAGATGAGCCGCGCGGCAGGGCCTTACGGCATGGTCGGCGGGCAGGCTCTCGACCTTGAGGGCGAGGGCAGGCATCTCGATATGGCGGCTCTGCAGAAGATGCACATGGGCAAGACGGGCGCGCTCTTTTGTGCTGCCATCCGCTCGGGCGCCATTTTGGCGGGCGCGGCAGAGGAGGAACTCGCCGCGCTGACGCTTTACGCCGAGAAGTTCGGGCTCGCCTTCCAGATCACGGACGACATCCTCGATGTCACGGGCGACGAGGCGGCGATCGGCAAGCCCGTCGGCAGCGACGAGCGCAACGAGAAGGCGACGTATGTGACGCTGACTTCGCTGGAAAGAGCGCGGAAACTGGCGCAGGACGCGGTCGATGAAGCCGTGGCGGCGCTTCATATCTTCGGCGAACGCGCCGCCTTCCTGCGGGAGCTGGCGCTGTTTCTGACCGGGCGGGAAAAATGAGGGCGATGGATATGGGACAGCTACTGGAACGCATAAACGAACCCTGCGACTTGAAGGACTGCACGCTCGATGAGCTTTCACAGCTGGCGCGGGAGCTGCGCCGCACGATCATCGATACGGTTTCCAAGACGGGCGGCCACCTCGCCCCGAGCCTTGGCACGGTGGAGCTCACGCTCGCCCTGCACAGGGCTTTCGACTGTCCGCAGGACAAGATCATCTGGGACGTCGGACACCAATCGTATGCGCATAAGATCCTCACGGGCAGGCGCGAGGCATTTGGCGGACTGCGCCAGAAGGGCGGCATCACGGGCTTTCCCAAGCGCGAGGAGTCCGTCTACGACGCCTTCGGCACGGGTCATTCGAGCACGTCGATCTCCGCCGCTCTGGGCATGGCGGCGGCGCGCGACATCGCGGGCGAGCATTACCGCGTCGCCGCCGTCATCGGCGACGGCGCCCTGACGGGCGGCGAGGCGTTCGAAGGTCTCAATAACGCGGGAACTTTGGGGCGCGACATCATCGTCATCCTCAACGACAACGGCATGTCCATCGCGCCGAACGTCGGCGCCATGTCGGAGTATCTGTCACTCTTCCGCGTCGCGCCCGGCTACCACCGCGCGAAGCAGGACATCAAGAACTTCCTCAAGAGCATCCCGCATATCGGCGAGCGCGTCTACCGCACGGCGGAGCACATCAAGGACGGCGTGCGCTCGGCGCTCGTGCCCGGCGGCCTCTTCACGGACATGGGCTTCCACTACATCGGCCCTCTCGACGGACACAACATCGCGCTCCTGCTCGACGTCTTCGAGCAGGCGAAGCAGCTCAAGGGGCCTCTGCTCATCCACGTCGAGACGTGCAAGGGCAAGGGCTATGTGCCGGCGGAAAAAGCACCCGACAAGTTTCACGGCATCGGTAAGTTCGACGTTGCGGACGGCACGACGCTGAAGAAGGCGGGGGCGAAGCCGACGTATACGAGCGTCTTCGGCAGGGCGCTCATCGAGGCGGCGGCGAAGGACGCGGACGTCGTCGCCATCACGGCGGCGATGCCAGACGGCACGGGACTGTGCGCCTTCGGCGAGAAATACCCCACGCGCTTCTTCGACGTGGGCATCGCCGAGCAGCACGCCGTGACCTTTGCCGCAGGTCTTGCGGCGGCGGGCAGGAAGCCCGTGCTCGCGCTCTACTCGACGTTCGCCCAGCGCGCCTACGACCAGATTGTGCACGACGTCTGTCTGCAGAATTTGCACGTCGTCTTCGCGCTCGACCGCGCGGGTTTCGTCGGCGAGGACGGCGCGACGCACCACGGCGTCTTTGACTACTCGTATCTGCGCCATCTGCCGAACATGAAGATCCTCGCGCCTAAGGACGAGAATGAGCTCGGGCGCATGCTCGCTACGGCGCTCGCCATGGAAGGCCCCGTGGCGCTGCGCTACCCGCGCGGCGAAGGGCTCGGCGTGACGCTCGAGGAGCCGTTCGAGACACTGGACAGCTTCGCTGCCGAGGTCTTGCAGGCGGAGGGCGAGATTGCGCTCTTAGCTGTCGGCAGCATGGTTGACGCCGCACGCAGGACGGCGGCGCTCTTGAAAGAGCGCGGGCTTGCCGCCGCCGTCGTCAATATGCGTGCCGTGAAGCCGCTGGACGAGGCGCTCCTCCAGCGCATGGCGCGCGAGAAGAAGCTGCTCGTGACGATGGAGGAGAACGTGCTGGCGGGTGGCTTCGGCTCCGCCGTGCTCGAAGCGCTCTCGGATGCGGGCATTTCCGTGCCCGTCCTGCGCTTCGGCATCGGCGACGCCTTCATCGAGCAGGGCAAGCCGCAGGAGCTTCTGGAAATCGCGGGGCTTCTGCCCGAGCAGATGACAGAGCACATCGTGGCGGCATGGAAGGGAGCAGGGCGCGATGGCGAAGGAGCGGCTTGACGTCCTGCTCGTCGAGCGCGGCCTCGCCGCGAGCCGCGAGCGGGCGCGCACGCTGATCATGGCAGGCAGGGTGCTCGTCGGCGGTCAGAAGGTGGAAAAGGCGGGCACTGCCGTAAAGAAGGAGTCGGAGATCCGCCTCCTCGGCGAGGATCTGCCCTATGTGAGCCGCGGCGGACTGAAGCTCGAAAAGGCGATCCGTGTCTTCTCGCTCTCGCTCGCGGGCAAGACGATGGCAGACGTCGGCGCCTCGACGGGCGGCTTCACGGACTGCGCGCTACAAAAGGGCGCGGCGAAGGTCTACGCCATCGACGTGGGCTACGGGCAGCTCGCATGGAAGCTGCGCACGGACGCGCGCGTCGAGAACAGGGAACGCACGAACATCCGCCACGTCACGCCCGAGATGCTCGGCGAGCTCGTGGACTTCGCGTCCATCGACGTCGCCTTCATATCGCTTGCGAAGGTGCTGCCCGCCGTACGCGCCCTCCTGCAGCCCGCAGGCGAAGTCGCGGCGCTCATCAAGCCGCAGTTCGAGGCGGGGCGCGAGAATGTCGGCAAGAAGGGCGTCGTGCGCGCAGCGGGCGTGCATGAAAATGTGATCCGTGCGGTCTTTCGCGCCGCGCAGGACGCGGGCTTTTGCGTCAAGGCGCTCTCCTATTCCCCTGTCAAGGGGCCGGAGGGCAACATCGAGTACCTCATGCACCTTGCGTGTGCGAGCGCGGCAAGCCCCGCCTCCTCGGAGGTTTCGGAGGAAGAGATCCTTGCCGTCGTTGCAGAAGCGCATAAGGAATTGGACAAGTAGGCAGGGATCAGATGTTTACCATAGCGGTTTTTCCCAATGTGACGAAGGCGAATATCCGGGCGATCCTCGATCGCGTGCTCGCTTTTTTCGCGGACAAGGACGTCTGCGTAATGCTTCCTGCCAGGGAGGCGGCGATCTTAGGGCACGAGGAGTACGGCGTCCGCAACATCAATCAGTGCCCCATGGACATGGCGCTGAGCATCGGCGGTGACGGCACGCTCCTGAACGCCTGCCGCCGCGTCTACGAGCAGGCGGTTCCCGTCTGCGGCATCAACTTCGGCACGGTCGGCTTCCTCATCGACATCGAGCTCGATGAAATCGAGACGAAGCTGCAGAAGATCCTCGACAAAGAGTACCGTATCGAAGAAAGGCTCATGCTCTCGGGCTACGTCGTCCACTGCGGCAGGAAGAGCTACAAGGGCAGCGCCGTCAACGACATCGTCGTCACGAAGGGCGGCATGGCGCGCATGCTGCGCTTCGGCCTTACCATCAACGATACGTGCATCGCGAATTACAAGGCGGACGGCCTCATCGTTTCGACGGCGACGGGCTCGACGGCGTATTCACTCTCGGCGGGCGGCCCCATCGTGAATCCGCTCGTCAAGGCGCTCGTCCTGACGCCGATCTGCCCGCACACCTTCGACATCCGCTCGATGGTCATTTCGGAGGACGATACGATCCGCGTGCGCATCGAGGCAGGGCACCCCGACATCTTCATCACGTTCGACGGGCAGAAGTCGTACCAGCTCGCCGACGAGGACGAGGTGATCGTGAAGCGCGCGAAGAACCCCGCGCGCATCGTGAAATTCGGCGACAAGGACTACTATCGGATAATGCGGGACAAGCTCTGGGGCAATCCCTGAAAGAACGGAGTGCGGCTGCGCCGGCAGAAGGAGGGCAAGTCATGAAGATCAAGCGCCACGCGGTCATTCGCGACATCATCGAAAATTCGCTGGTGGAGACGCAGGAGGATCTCGCGGCGGCACTGCGCGCGCGCCACATCGACGTGACGCAGGCGACCGTGTCGCGCGACATCAAGACGCTGATGCTCGTCAAGGTGCCCGCGGGCAACGGGCGCTATCGCTATGCCCTTCCCAGGGAAAAGGGCGCACTTCTGTCGAAGGAGCGCATGGCGCGGCTCTTCTACGATTCCGTCGTCTCGCTCGACTACAGCGAGAACATCGTCGTCGTCAAGACGCTGCCCGGCGCCGCCAACGCCGTCGCCTCCATCCTCGACCGCATGTCGTGGCAGGAGATCGTCGGCACGGTCGCGGGCGACGACAGCATCCTCGTCGTCGTCAAGCCGAAGGAGGCGGCGCCCGAGGTCGTGCGGCGCATGGAAAATTTCTTCGCGGAGTGAGAGGGACATCATGTTACGGACATTGACGGTTTGGAATTTTGCTCTGTTGGAGCATGTAAGGATCGAATTTGGCGCGGGGCTCAACATCCTCACGGGTGAGACGGGTGCGGGTAAGTCCATCCTCATCGATGCGCTGGGCGCGGTGCTCGGCAGCCGCCTGTCGGCGAGCGCGATACGAAGCGGCTGCGAGTGGCTGCGCGTCGAGGCGGTGTTCGACATCGAGGAGCAGGCTTCTCTGAAGGCTCTTTTGGAGGAGCAGGCGATCCCGACGGAGGATGCGGAGCTCATCATCACGCGCCAAGTCTCGCACAAGGGCAAGAATTCCGTGCTTTTGAACGGCTGCCGCGTGACGCTCGCGCTCTTGAAGGAGATCGGCGCGCACCTCGTCGACATCCACGGGCAGCACGACAACCTCGCGCTCCTGCGTCCCGAAAACCAGCTCGTGCTCCTCGACAGCTCGGACGCGCCGATCGAGAAGCAGCGCCGCCTCTATCAACAGAGCTTCGCCACGTGGAACGACGCCAAGAAGCGTCTCCGGGCGAAGGAAGAGGAAGCGCAGAACACGACGGAGCGTCTTGACCTGCTGCATTGGCAGGAAAAGGAGATCGAAGAGGCGGAGCTCAAGGAGGGCGAGGATGAGCGCATCGAGGCGGAGATTCGCAAGCTCGCGAATGCCGAGAAGATTTCGGGCTTCGTCGAGGAATCCTACGCGCTTCTGAACGGCGAGGCGGGCGGCAAGGCGCTGAACGTCCTCGCGGCGCTAAGCAAGGTCAAGAAGAACCTCGAATCGCTCGCGCGCTTCGACCATGCGCTCGACAACGCCTGCAAGATGGTGGATAACGCCTATTGCGACCTGCAGGAAGCGTCGTATGAGATCCGCGACTACGGCGCCGATCTGGAGTTCGACCCGCAGCGGCTCGACGCGCTGGAAAGCCGCATGGGCGTCATCGACAAGCTTTGCCGCAAGTACGGCGCGACGGCGGCGGACGTGCTCGCCCACCTCGCGAAGGTCAAGGCGGAGCTGCAGCACATCGAAAACTACGATGTCGACCTTGAGGATCTCAAGGCGGCGCTCAAGAAGTCGGAAGCCGCTCTGAAAGAGGAGGCTGCGAAGCTCACGAAGCTGCGCAATGCCGCAGCTGAAGCACTTTCGACGCGCATCGGCGAGCAGGTCAAGGCGCTCGGCATGGAGAGGGCTCGCTTTTCCATCGCGCTTCGCGCCGCAGACTACGGGGCGGCGGGAGCGGACGACATCGTCATGCTCTTCTCGGCGAATGCGGGCGAGAAGGAGCAGCCGCTGCAGGACGTCGCCTCGGGTGGCGAGCTTTCGCGCGTGGCTCTCGCCGTCAAGGCTGTTTCGGCCGCGAATGATGATTCGCCGCCGAGCATGGTCTTCGACGAGATCGACACGGGCATCGGCGGCAAGACGGCGCGCATGGTCGCCGAGCGCATCGCCATGGTCGCGCTGCACCGCCAGGTGCTCTGCATCACGCATCTGCCGCAGATCGCCTGCATGGCGGACGAGCACCTCTACATCCACAAGGAAACGGCAGAGGGGCGCACACTGACGGAGGTGCAGCTTCTCTCCGAGGGCGAGCGCATCAACGAGATCGCCCGCATGGCGTCGGGCAGCGACATCACCGCCGCCGCGCTTGACAATGCGCGGGAAATGGTGGATAATGCTAGAATCAAACGGGCTGAAATCAGCCGAAACTTCTCGAAATAAAGGGGAAACTATGTACGAAGACCTGTTGGAAAAGAAGATAAGAAGCGAGGCGATCTACGACGGCGTGCTGCTCCACGTCAAGCGCGACACGGTCGTGCTGCCGAACGGCAACGAAGCCGTGCGCGAGTGGGTCAGGCACCCCGGCGCCGCCGCCGTCCTGCCCGTCTTCGAGGACGGCACGGTGCTCCTCGTGCGCCAGTACCGCTATCCCGTCGACCGCGTGACGCTCGAAATTCCGGCGGGAAAGCTCGACTCACCCAGCGAGGAACCGCTTGCCTGCGCCGTGCGCGAGCTGTCGGAGGAGACGGGCTATGCGGCGGCAAGCTACGAGAAGCTCACGACGATCGGCACGACCGTCGGCTTCTCGAATGAGTACATCCATATCTATGCGGCGCGCGGCCTGCAGGCGGGTGAGCAGCACACGGACGACGACGAGTTCATCCACGTCGTCAAGATGCCGCTCGAAGAGGCCGTGCAGCGCGTCGAGAGCGGCGAGATCTTCGATGCGAAGTCCGTGACGGCGATACTCCTGACGGCGCTCGGCGAAGTGAAGAAGTGATGGGGGGCAATGTATGTTTGGCAGTGATTTGATGTGGTTTATCGCGGGCATCCCGGGCATCCTCATCGCGATGGTCGTGCATGAGTATTCCCACGCGCGCGCTGCCGTCGCCATGGGCGACATGACGCCGCGCCTCATGGGAAGGCTCACGCTCAATCCCAAGGCGCACATCGATCCCATCGGGCTTCTGACGCTGTTCCTCGTGCACTTCGGCTGGGCGAAGCCCGTGATGATCAATCCGCGGAACTTCCGCGACATGCGAAAGGGCGAGGTGCTCGTGGCGCTGGCGGGGCCGGCGTCCAATATCGTCGTGGCGTTTCTTGCCATCCTTTTTTTTGCCGTCTACGCGCGCCTCGGTCTGCCCGTATCGCAGGGCTTTCGCATGGTCATAGAGCTCATCGCGCTGATCAACGTCAACTTCGCCGTGTTCAACATGATCCCGCTGCCGCCTCTGGACGGCTCGCGCGTGCTCCTGGCATTTCTGCCGGGGCGCTGGGCGTATGAGCTCATGCGCCTCGAACGCTACACGTTCATCATTTTGATCCTGCTCATCATGGTCGGGCCCTTCACGCGCATCCTCGGCGCCGTCTGCTGGGCGGTCTACTCGACGCTCGCCTCGATCGTTTTGCTGCTCGTCTGATTCATGGACAAGTATACGGTAAGGCTGCAGGCGTTCGAAGGGCCGATGGATCTTCTCATGCACCTCATCGAGAAGAACAAGATCGACATCTACGACATCCCGATGGCGGTCTTGACGGAGCAGTACATGGAATACCTCGGGCAGATGCAGGAGTTTGACATCGAGGTCGCGAGCGAGTTCATCGTCATGGCGGCGACGCTCCTGCAGATCAAGTCGCGCATGATGCTGCCGAAGCCGCCGAAGGAGAAGGAGCAGGAGGAAGAGGCGGATCCGCGGCGCGAGCTCGTGGAGCGCATCCTGGAATACCGGCGCTTTCGCCGCGTCAGCGCGGAGCTCGACGATCTCGCCGAGCTGCAGCAGAGGGTCTTCGCGAGAAAGCCCCTGCCGCTGCCCGCGCGCCGCCTGCCGCCCGAGAACATGTCCGTCGCGCTCCTAATCGACGCCTTCCGCATCGCCATGGAGGTGCGCGAGGAAATCACGATACCGAAGGCGCTCGTGGCACCCGACGCCTACAGCATACAGGGCAAGATGGAGGACATCCTCCTGCTCCTCGACAAGGGCGGCGGGCAGGTGCCGTTTGCCGCCACGTTCCAATCGGGCACGCGCGCGGAGCTCATCGTCTCCTTCCTCGCGCTTTTGGAGCTCATCAAGCTCCGTTCCGTCGTGATCCGGCAGGGCGATCTTTTCGGCGATATTCTTGTTTGTCTAAGGACGAGTGATCACTGATGTTCATGGAAGAAATGCAGGCGCCCCTGGAGGCGCTGCTTTTTGCACGCGGCGAGCCCGTGACGGCGGGGCAGCTCAGGGAGATCCTGCAGGTCGACGAGGAGAGCCTGACGGAGCTTCTGGCGCTTTATGAAAAGACGCTGGCAGAGCGCGGCAGCGGCATTATGCTGCACCGCGTCGCCGGCGGCTTCCAGCTCGTCACGCGCCCCGAGCTTCACACCTATGTGCAGAAGCTCACGGAGGTGCAGGACAGGAAGCTCTCTACGCCGGCTCTCGAAACGCTCTCCATCGTCGCCTTCAAGCAGCCGATCACGAAGCAGGAGGTCGAGCACATCCGCGGCGTGCGCGTCGAGCGCGCGCTGCAGCGGCTCCTAGAAATGGAGCTCATCGAGGAGGTCGGCAGGAAGCCCGTGATCGGGCGGCCGATCCTCTACGGCACGACCGATGTCTTCCTCAAATGCTTCGGGCTCAACGCACTCAGCGATCTGCCCGACCTGCCCGCTTTGGAAGAGGTGATGCAGGAAGGCGATGTGCAGCTGGAGCTGATCGCCGCCGACGAGGCGGTGCAGGGGGAAGTGCCGACGGAAGCTGCGTCAGAAGAGACGGAAAACATGGAAAACGCAGAACCACTCGCAGAAGACTTACATTCGGAGGAAAAAAGTGATTGAATTACTGGCGCCGGCAGGAAGCAGGGAGGCGCTTGCAGCCGCTGTGGAGAGCGGCGCGAACGCCGTCTATCTGGCAGGCAATATGTTCGGCGCGCGCGCCTATGCGGACAATTTTGACGAAGAGGGGCTGCAAGAAGCCATCGCTTTCGCGCACAGCCGCGATGTGCGCGTGCATGTGACGGTCAACACGATCGTGCGCGACGAGGAGCTCGCGGCGCTTTCGCGCTACCTGCGCTTCCTCTATGAAGCGGGCGCGGACGCCGCGCTCGTGCAGGATCTCGGCGCCTATCGTCTCGCGCGCCGCGCGGCGCCCGATCTGCCGCTGCACGCGAGCACGCAGATGACCGTGCACAACCTCGAAGGCGTGCTCGCGCTTGAGGCGATGGGCTTCGAGCGCGTCGTGCTTTCGCGCGAGCTTTCCCTCGATGATATACGCTACATCACGGCACACAGCCGCGTGGAGATCGAGACGTTCGTGCACGGGGCGCTCTGCGTCTGTTACTCGGGTCAGTGTCTGATGAGCAGCATGATCGGCGGCAGGAGCGGCAACCGCGGGCGCTGCGCGCAGCCGTGCCGCCTGCCCTACACGCTTGTCGATGAAACGGGTGCTGAGGTCAGGGCGAAGGACGCGGGGCAGTTTCTGCTCTCGCCCAAGGATCTGAAGACCATCGAGCTATTGCCCGAGCTTCTGGCGAGCGGCATCACCTCGCTGAAGATCGAGGGACGCATGAAGCGCCCCGAGTACGTCGCCGTCGTCGTCGACGCCTACCGCCGCGCCATTGACGCCATTGAGCGCGGCGAGGAGCCGCCGACTGCCGCAGACGACGAGAAGGCGCTCGCACAGATCTTCAACCGCGACTTCACGACCGCCTATCTCAAGGGGCGTCCGGGGCGCGCGATGATGAGCGATCTGCGCCCGAACAACCGCGGCCTGCTCGTCGGGCGCGTCCTCGCAAATGACAGGGCGGCGGGGCGCGTGACGCTGAAGCTCTCGGGCGATCTCGCCGAGGGCGACCAGGTGGATTTCTGGGTCAAGGTCGGCGGCAGGAAAGCGGCGACGGTGACGGATATGCGCGACAAGAAGGGACGCGTCTGTCCGCAGGCGCAGGCGGGAGCGGAGGTCACGCTGCCGCTCGAGGCGCCCGTGAAGCCGCACGACCGCGTGTTCAAGGTCTTCGACGCGCGCCTCATGGAGAAGGCGCGCGGCTTCTTCCGCACGGGCGCGCCCGTGCGCCGCGTGCCCGTCGCCGCGCATGTGCGCGTGCGCCTCGGCGAGCCGCTTTCGATCTCGCTGCGCGACCGGGACGGCTTCACGGCGGAGGCGGCGACGGATTTCCTCGCCGAGCGCGCGAAGAAGCGGCCTTTGGAGGCGGCGGCGGTCGAAAAGCAGCTGCAGCGCATCGGCACGACGATCTTCTCATTGGAAGATGTGAGCATGGATCTGGCGCCCGACGTGATGGTTCCCGTCAGCGAGATCAACGAGGCGAGGCGCAGGGCGTTTGCGCTTTTGCAGGAAAAGCGTCTGGCGCGCTACCGCCGCGCCGCCCTGCCTGCCTTCCGCTACGAGGAAATGCGCGCGCACACAAAGAGTCGTGGTGAGGCGCGCATCGTAGCGGCGGCGGCGACGCTCGCGGCGGTGCGAGAAGCCCTGCACGCAGGCGCCGACGAGATTCTCTTCGGCGGCGATTCCTACCATCATCGCACGATCTCTCTGCGCGACTACGAGGAGGCGGCGCATCTTGCGCGCGCTGCGGGGCGCGCCATCGTCTTCAATACGCCGCGCCTCGTCCTGCGCCGCGACATGGCGGCGTGGCGAAAGCTCGTCGAGGGCTTCGTGCGCCTTTCGCCCGACGCCGTCAGCGTCCACAACTTCGGCACGCTCGCTGTCGCGCGCGAGGCGGGGCTGACCGTGCACGCCGACGCGTCGCTTCCCGTCCTCAACCACTGGGCGCTCGCCGGGCTGCAAGAGCTCGGCGCCCGCCGCGCCGTGCTCTCGCCCGAGCTTACATTGGAGCAGGCGATAGAGCTTGCGGCGCGCGCCCCCTTTCCCGTCGAGTGTCTCGTCGAGGGCAGGCTTGAGCTCATGGTGTCCGAATACTGCGCCGTCGGCAGCTTCCTCGGCGACCTCGCTTCGGGCTCATGTTCCATGCCGTGCTGCAAGGGGAAGAAGCGCTACGCGCTTCTGGACAGGAAGGGCATGAGCTTCCCGCTCGTCTTCGACCAGTCGTGCCACATGCACGTCCTGAACAGCAAGCGATTGACGATGCTGCTGCATGCGATGGAATTCGCGCCGCGCGGCATATCGTACCTGCGCATCGACGGGCGCTTCATGGAAGCGGCGGAGCTTGGGCGAAGCGTGCGCCTCTACAAGGAATGGAGCCGCTTTTCGGGCACGCTGCTCAAGGAGCAGGAAGACTATCTGAAGGAGCTCGAAGGCAAGGATACGACGCGCGGTCACTACTTCCGCGGCGTGCAGTAAAGATAAAATTATAGAAAGGTTTTTTATGGAAAAGGAAACACTCGACACGCTTGAGTACGATAAGATACGCGCCATGCTCGAAGCGAGGGCGGGCTCCGTCCTGGGCAAGGAGAAGGCGCGCGCCGTCCTGCCCGCGAGTGATTTTGACGAGGTAGCGGAGCGCCTTGCTGAGACGGAGGAGGCAGTGCGCCTCGCGGCGTTCTCCTCGCCGCCTATGGGCGGCATCTTCGACATCCGCGAGGCGCTGGGCAAGGCGGAGCGCGGCGCCGTGCTCGATCTCGGCGAGTTCACCGATCTTCTGAGCACGATGCGCGCCATGCGCGCTGTCAAGCAGTTCTTCAAGGGTGTGGAAATCGACGTGCCGCTCCTCAAGGAGCAGGCGAGAGGCATCGAGATTCTCGGACAGCTCGAACGCCGTCTGGAAAACAGCGTCGATGAGCATGGCAGCCTGCGCGACGACGCGAGCGTCGAGCTTTCGCGCATACGGCGCGAGCTTAGAGCGGGCAATCGCCGGGCGAAGGAGCAGATGGAAGCCATCCTGCACCGCACGGAGTATCAGAAGTTTTTTCAGGACGCCATCATCACGCAGCGCGCGGAGCGCAACGTCATCCCAATCAAGCAGGAGTATCGCCAGAGCTTCCCGGGCATCGTCCACGATCAGTCGGCGAGCGGCGCGACGCTCTTCATCGAGCCGCTCGCGCTCGTCGGTCTCAACAATGACCTCAAGCAGCTCGCGCTCGCGGAAAAGAGCGAGGTCGAGCGCCTCCTGCGCCTGCTCTCGCAGGAAGTCGCCAAGGACGGCGCCGTTCTCAGGGAGAACTGCACCATCCTCGCTGCTCTTGACTTCATCTTCGCGCGCGCGAAGCTCGCTGTCGCCATGCAGGCGGTGCGCCCCGCAATCAACCGCGAGGGCAGGACGAAGCTCCTCGCCGCGCGCCACCCGCTGATCGCGGCGGAGAAGGTCGTGCCCATCGACCTCACACTCGGGGACGCGTACAGCATGATGCTCATCACGGGACCGAATACGGGCGGCAAGACGGTCAGCCTGAAGACGCTCGGTCTGCTCGCGCTCATGGCGCAGTCAGGCTGCTACATCCCCGCCGCCGCCGGCTCGGAAATCGCCGTCTACCCGCATGTCTACACGGTCATCGGCGACGAGCAGAGCATCGAGCAGAGCCTCAGCACCTTTTCCGCGCACATGTCGCATATCGTGCGGCTCTTGGAGCGCGTCGAAGGCGACGACCTGCTGCTGCTCGACGAGATCGGCGCGGGCACCGACCCCGAGGAAGGGGCGGCGCTCGCCATGGCGATCCTGGAGCAGTTCCTCGCGCGCGGCACGAGGACGTTGGTGACGACGCATTATTCGGAGCTCAAGACCTTCGCCTTCACGCGCGAGGGCATCGAGAACGCCTGCGTGGAGTTCGATGTCGAGACATTGCGCCCGACGTACCGCCTTCTGACAGGCATGCCGGGCGCGAGCAACGCCTTCGCCATCAGCCGCCGCCTCGGCCTTTCGGAGGCGGCGATCCTGCGCGCGCAGCAATTCATCAATGCCGATCACGCGCAGTTTGAGAAGGTCGTAAACCAGCTCGAAAGCGAAAAGCTCATGTACGAGCAGCGAAACGCCGACATTCTTGAAAGGCAGCAGCGCGTGACGAAGCTTGAGGAAAAGACGCGCGCGCTGCAGGAAGAGCTCCGGGCGAAGAAGGAAGAGATGCTCCGGAAGGCGCGCAAGGAAAGCGCGGCGCTCGTGCGGCGCACGCGGCGCGAGTCGGAGGAGATCATCAAGAGCCTCAAGGAACAGTTCGACGACCTCGGCATCCATAGCCGCCAGCGCGCCATACAGGCGGCGCGCGAGAAGCTGCAGGAGGCGGCGGAGCGCTCGCGCACGGGGATAGCCCCGGGCAAGGCGTACAAAGAGAAGATCGACATGAAGAAGCTCGCCGTCGGCGACATCGTCTATGTGCGAAAGCTCGACCAGAAGGCGACGGTGCTCAAGGTGCAGGGCGCGAGCATCGAGGTGCAGCTCGGCAACCTCAAGACGTATGTCAAGGCGGGCGACTGCCGCTTCGTCGAGAGCGCGAAAAAGGCGAAGCCCGAGCCGAGAAAGAGCGGCGGCGCGAAGGGCGCGGGCTCTCTCCTGCAGAAGACGGCGAGTTTGCACCGCGAGATCGATGTGCGCGGGCTCATGGTCGACGAGGCGGAGCAGGTGCTCGGCAAGTTTCTCGACGACGCCGTCATCGGCGGTCTCGGGCAGGTGCTCATCATCCACGGCAAGGGCACGGGCGCGCTTCGCAAGGGCATCCACGATTATCTGAAGCATCACAGGAACGTCCTGCGCTACAACTTCGCCGACATGAGCGAAGGCGGCACGGGCGCGACACTCGTCGACTTGCAGTGAGTGCGGCAGGTTTGGCTTGCCCTCATACATCCGTTGCAGTATAATGAAAGGCGTATCATTGAATAGGACTGAGTAGGAGGAGCTTCTTCATGGAAAAACGTACCGATGCGACGCGCGCTTCGCGGCAGGAACTGCAAAGGCGCCTGGCACCGAAGTCGAATCCGAAGCCGCCGAAGAAGAAAAGCAGCGGCGGCAAGATCGTGCGCGCTCTCGTGGGTTTCCTCATCGTCGTCGTCGTCATGCTCGTCGGCATCGGCTGCGGCTTCTTGACCGCGAGCATGAATACGAAGGACAATCTTGTCGAGGATATACGGCCGCCGGCGTCCTCTCATATCTATGACATCAACGGCAACGAGATCGCGAATGTTCACGCGACGGAGAACCGTGAGCCCGTCAAGCTCTCACAGATTCCGAAGAATCTGCAGAATGCCTTCATCGCCGTCGAGGACAACCGCTTCTACGAGCACATGGGCGTCGACCTGCGCGGCATCCTGCGCGCCGTCTACGCCAATCTCACGGATCGCACGATCGCTGAGGGCGGCTCGACGATCACGCAGCAGCTCGCGAAGAACGCCTATCTGACGCAGGATCGCACGATGAAGCGCAAGATACAGGAGATCTTCCTTGCCCTGCAGATCGAGCGCCAATACACGAAGCAGGAGATCTTAGAGCTTTACCTGAACCAGATCTACTTCGGGCAGGGCGCTTACGGCGTGCAGGCGGCGGCGCAGACGTACTTCGGCAAGAACGTCGAGGATCTTGATCTCAACGAGTGCGCGATGCTCGCGGGCATCCCCAAGAGCCCCAACTATTATTCGCCGCTCAACAACTTCAACGCCGCACAGGAGCGCAAGGAAGTCGTGCTCGAGCAGATGGAAAAGTACGGCTATATCAACCACGCGACGGCGCTCAAAACGAGCGAGGAGAAGCCAAAGCTCGTGAGCAACACGCAGGCGAAGGACTCTACGGGCGCCTACTTCATCGACTACATCACGCAGAAGGTCATCGACAAATACGGCGCCGACGCCATCTACAAGGAAGGTCTGAAAATCTACACGACGATCGACATGACGATGCAGAAGGCGGCGGAGGAGGCGGCGCATGAGCTGCCCGTGCAACGCACGGACGGCAACGGCGTCGAGCAGCCGCAGATGGCGCTCGTCGCCATTGATCCGCACACGGGTTACATCAAGGCGATGGTCGGAGGCCGCGGCACGGATCAGTTCAACCGCGCGACGATGGCGGAGCGCCAGCCGGGCTCCTCGTTTAAGCCCTTTGTCTTTGCGGCGGCGCTCGAAGCGGACTATTCGCCCGACACCATCATCGAGGACAGCCCCGTCACGATCGGCGGCTGGTCGCCGAAGAACTACAGCGGCAATTTCAGCGGCAGTGTGACGCTGCGCACCGTAGCGCGCTACTCGCTCAACGTGCCGACGGTCAAGATCGCCCAGAAGCTCGGCATTGACAAGCCGATCTATTACGCGCAGGAAATGGGTATAACGACCTTCGTGCTCGACGGCGAGCGCAACGACAGGAACTTCTCGACGGCGCTCGGCGGACTCACGAAGGGCGTGACGCCGCTCGAACTGACGAGCGCCTACGGGACGTTCGCGAACAAGGGCATCCACGTTGAGCCCGTAGCTATCGTCAAGATCCTCGACCGCAACGGCAAGGTGCTCGAACAGGCGGAACTCAAGCAAAAGAGCGTCATCAAGGAGAGCAGCGCGGCGGCTCTGACGAGCATGCTGCAGGATGTCGTGCAGCGCGGCACGGGCACGCGCGCCAATATCGGCCGCCCTGCTGCGGGCAAGACGGGAACGACGGACGATTACCACGATGCGTGGTTCGTCGGCTACACGCCCGACCTCGTGGCGGGCGGCTGGGGCGGCAACGATGACAACACGTCGCTCGGCGTGATGTCGGGCGGCATGGCGCCCGCCGAGATATGGAAGGCGTTCATGCAGAAGGTCGTCGTCGGCACGCCCGCGAAAAACTTTGACGGTGTCGCATATACGGGCGGCGTCAGCGAGATCAAAGAGGATAATTCCACGAAGGAAACGAAACCTGCCGGCAAGAAGGAAAAGGATGCGAAAGATGCGAAGGAGGCGCCGTCTCCCCACGCGGCGGGAAGGACGATGGGCGAAGGCGTATCGCAGCCCGCCTCCGCACCCGCGTCGACGCCTGCCGCGCCGACGCCGGGAGGCGGCCCCGAGCCCGGCGACGGCGTTGCCAAGGGCAGGGATTGACGTGTTTTTGAAGATGAGATGAGAAGGGAAGAGTTCGTTGGCAAATGTTTTTGATGTTTTGAAAGAGCGCGGCTTCCTCGCCCAATGCACCGATGAGGAGGGCGTGCGCGAGCTGCTCGGCACGGAGAGCGTGACCTTCTACATAGGCTTCGATCCGACGGCGGACAGCCTGCACGTCGGCCATTTCCTCGGGCTCATGGCGATGTCGCACATGCAGCGTGCCGGACACCGTCCCGTCTGCCTCGTGGGCGGCGGCACGGGAACGGTCGGCGATCCTTCGGGGCGCACGGACATGCGCAAGATGCTGACCGATGCGGACATCGAGCATAACTGCAACTGCTTCAAGAAGCAGATCGCGCGCTTCATCGACTTCGCCGACGGCAAGGCGCTGATGGTCAACAACGGCGAATGGCTACGGAAGCTTAACTACATCGAACTTCTGCGCGAAGTCGGCGCACACTTCACCGTCAACCGCATGTTGGCTGCCGAGGCTTACAAGTCGCGCTGGGAAAAGGGTCTGACCTTCCTCGAATTCAACTACATGGTCATGCAGGCATACGACTTTTTGGAGCTAAGTCATCGCTGCGGCTGCAAGCTGCAGATGGGCGGCGACGACCAGTGGTCGAACATCATCGCGGGCGTCGAGCTCATCCGCCGCAAGGAAAGTAAGCCTGCCTACGGCCTGACCTTTACGCTGCTCACGAAGAGCGACGGGCAGAAGATGGGTAAGACGGCGGGCGGCGCGCTGTGGCTCGACGCGGAGAAGACCTCGCCCTACGACTTCTACCAATACTGGCGCAACATCGACGACGCCGATGTCGAAAAGTGCCTCGCTCTCCTGACCTTCCTGCCGATGGAGGAAGTGCGCCGCCTGGGCGCGCTCAGGGATGCGGCGATCAACGAGGCGAAGAAGGTGCTCGCCTACGAAGTCACGAAGCTCGTGCACGGCGAGGCGGAGGCAGAGAAGGCGCAGGCGGGTGCCGAGGCGATGTTCGGCGGCGGCGCGGCGGCGGCAGATATACCGACCTTCGCAATCTCCGCTGAAGATATGGGCAAAAAGCTCGTCGACATTCTCGCAAAGCACGGCGCCTTCGCTTCGAAGAGCGAGGGCAGGCGGCTCATCGCGCAGGGCGGCATTACACTGGGCGACGTGCGGGTAACGGACGTCGATTACTGCCTGCAGGAAGCAGATTTCACGGACGGCGCGGCGCTCGTCAAGAAGGGCAAGAAAAAGCACTATCGGCTTCAGAAATTTTGAAGCAGAATATACATTTATTAAGGAGTTGCAAGGGTTCATGTCAGGACATTCCAAATGGGCGAACATCAAGAGAAAAAAGGGCGCGAATGATGCGATTCGCGGCAAGATCACGACGAAGATCGGCAGGGAGATCACGATCGCCGTGCGCATGGGCGGCGGCGACCCGACGGGCAACATGCGCCTGAAACTGGCGCTCTCGAAGGCGAAGGCGAACAATATCCCGAAGGACAACATCCAGCGCGCCATACAGAAGGGGCTCGGCGCCGCCGAGGGCAGCAACTACGAGGAGCTGACCTACGAGGGCTATGGCCCGGCAGGCTCCGCCATCATGCTCGACATCCTGACGGACAACCGCAACCGCAGCGCCGCCGACGTGCGCCATATCTTCTCGAAGTACGGTGGCAACCTCGGCGAGACGGGCTGCGTCGGCTGGATGTTCAAGCAGAAGGCCGTGTTCATCGTGGAGAAGG
>ERZ773009.910-NODE-910-length-21278-cov-24.133252_pt1 | contig 21278 bp, 20 predicted proteins | sample MGYA00580663_ERZ773009 | MGnify/ENA primary metagenome ERZ773009 (study PRJEB29015, sample SAMEA2737969) | human oral metagenome | biome: human oral; feature: human-associated habitat; material: dental | place: China | collected 2026 ... | reverse complement strand
GGACGTCTCAAAAGCTAAAATATATCTATCTTTCATGGATCTCTCTTTTCATGACTATCGCGTCTTCCACCGGCGCATGGTAGTAGGCCTTTCGCCGCGCAATCTCTTCAAATCTTTCTTTTTTGTAAAATAGCAGAGCTGGCTTGTTGGACTCTCTCACTTCGAGGAATATTTCCTTGTCGGCAGGCAAAAAGTCAAACAAGGCTGTCGCGATTTTCTGCCCCTGATAGTTAGGCAATACAGCAATCTGCAGAACTTCTGCTTCAAAGTCTGTATCCTGCCAGACTAAAAAGCCGACAAGCTGACTCCCATCTTCTGCTAGCGCACATCTATTCACATTCGAGAGCAGGACCTCTTCCAATTGACCCACAGTCCAAGGGCTGACCGCATAGACTGCAAGTAAGAGCTGTTCCAGCTCTTCTGCTAGAACTGCCACGTCCACATCCGAGCTGTCGCTCCATTTTCTCAACTTAATCATAGGCGCTGAATGTAAGAATTACTGGATTCCTGATGGGTCTTGAGCCAATTTTCCTCAGCCTCTACCCGCTTGAGGTAGTTAGGAACAAAGTCATGAATGGACTGGGCTGGCAAGTCTAGACCGAGACGACCAACAGCTACGGCATCTGGCAAGCTTGGCTGAATGGCAGCCTGAGGAAGAGCCGCTTCAATCTGCTCCGTAAAAGCTGTCGTTTCTCCGACAAAGGTGACTGATTGGTTAGCAGCGCCAGCCATTTCCAACACCTCTGCCAAAGACAAATGAGCTTCCGGCCGCACAGCCTGACCAGACTGATAAAAACCAGCATAGACATTATTGCGGCGGGCATCCATGACAGGAATGACCAAGCCTTCCGCCTGCTCTGGGACTAAAGCCAGCAGACTAGACACACCGACCAGCTCAATCTTGAGGGTATGAGCCAGAGTCTTGGCTGTCGCCACCGCAATTCTCAGACCTGTGTAGCTGCCCGGACCCTGAGCAACTACGATACGATCTAAATCCGTCGGCTTCATGTCCAGACTATTCATCAGAAAATCAATAGCCGGCATCAGGGTAATGCTGTGGTTTTTCTTTATATTTAAAGTCATCTGCGCCAGCAAGGTCTCGTCCTCTAAAATCGCGAGCGTCAGCGCCTTACTTGACGTATCAAAAGCTGCAATCTTCATGCTTATCCTCTATTTTTCCTCTTGCCGCCAAAGTGAGCGGCGTTTTAATTTGTCTTCGTAGAAACTATCTACCAAAAATTCCTCTAAAATCTGGCTAAAAGCCTCCAAATTAGGCACTTGCTGCGCCAAGTGTTTTCCAAAAATCGCTTCTTGCTCAGCAATCTTGGGCAGCAAATCCGCTCCAGCAGCAGTCAAGCTCAAGCGAGAACTGCGCTTGTCCTTGCTAGAAATTTCCTTCTTGACCAAGCCTTTTTTAATCAAAGCCTGCACCAAGCGACTAGGGCTTTTTTCCTCACAAATCAGGGATTCCCCCAAGCCCTTGAGAGACAGCGGAGCATGCTCGCCCAAAACGAGCAAGACCTCGCTTTGATTGGGCGTAATTCCCAAAGGCTCTAGCAACTTCCCATATTCTCTCGTCGCTAAGCTCTCTGCACTTCTAAATAAATAGCCAAATCGAATTCCTTCTGCTACCACGCTGCTCTCCTTTCAAAAATCACTTCTATACTATTTTACACTAGATTAGGTAAATTGTTGACAATTTTAGTTAAAAAATATAAAATCTTAAATAGATGATATATCATCTATTTGCAAAAGGAGGAAAAACGGATGACCCCAAACCCTACAAATCAAAAACCAGCTAGAACAATGACCCACGCTTTTGTGACTGGTGCGACCGGTCTTTTAGGAAATAATCTCGTGCGTGCTCTGCTAAAAGAAAACATTCAAGTGACCGCTCTCGTTCGCTCCGAGGAAAAAGCGCGCAAACAATTTGCCGACCTGCCTATCCAGATTGTCAAGGGGGATATTTTAGAGCCCGAAAGCTATCGTGACTATCTAGCAGGCTGCGACAGCCTCTTTCATACCGCTGCTTTTTTCCGCGATAATTATAAAGGCGGCAAGCACTGGCAGGAGCTCTACGACACTAATATTATAGGCACAAATAACCTCCTAGAAGCTGCTTACGAGGCTGGTATCCGCCAATTTGTCCATACTTCCTCCTGTGTCGTACTGGAAGGTGAGGCCAATCAGCTAATCGATGAAAGCATGTCTCGCTCAAAAGATACTCCTTTTGATTACTATCGCAGCAAGATTTTGAGTGAAGAGGCCGTTCGTGATTTCTTGGACAAGCATTCAGATGTTTTCGGTTGCTTTATCTTGCCGAGTGTAATGTTGGGTCCTAGAGACCTTGGTCCGACCTCCAGTGGGCAGCTGATTATCAATTTTGTAGAGCAAAAACTTCCAGGTATCTTAAAGGCTAGCTATAATATGGTGGATGCTAGAGATGTAGCAGATATTCATCTCCGCGCCATGAAATACGGACGCTCAAAGGAGCGCTATCTGGCAGTTGGACGGCAAGTGACCATGACAGAATTGTACCAAATACTGGAAAAAATCACTGGCGTTCCCGCCCCCAAGCGCAAGATCTCCCCTCTTTTCGTCAAAATCTATGCCCAAGCAAGTGAGCTCTACCACCGGCTCACCAAAAAACCAATTTTGGTTACCAATGAGCTCGCTCATCTCATGGCCAAAGAATATCTCAAAAGTAATTTTAGCTTTGCCAAAACCGAGAGCGAGCTAGGCGGACAGCATCGCCCTCTCGAAGAAAGCTTAGCTGACGTGGTAGATTGGTACCGCAAGCACGGCTATTTCGCCAAATAAGCAGCCCTCAAAATCAAGTGACCAAATGTTCATCGCTTGATTTTTCTTTTTGTCAAGCCGCTTTGGCTGAAAAACCGTCTCTGAAATTCACCGTCCCGACTTGCTTCCTAAGCTCATTCTATGGTATAATTACAATAATAATTAAACATCAGGTCAATTTCATTACTCTTACTTTTCCATAAGATACAAGGCTAAAACAGCATTTTAGCCTCTTCATTTGAGTAAGCCCTATCAGAAGTCACAGCAATCGCTCACTTTCCATTTATCATTTTTAATTTATCATGTGAAGAAATGCGCTAACGCCTGCCTTCTTTTATTTTTTAGACCTTATCACAGAAAGGAATCTTATGATTTACAAAGTTTTTTATCAGGAAACAAAAGAGCGCAGCCCGCGCCGTGAAAAGACACGTGCCCTTTATTTAGAGGTCGAAGCAGCTAATGAATTGGAAGGCCGCATTCAGGCTCGTAAGCTCATCGAAGAAAATACCCCTTACAATATTGAATTTATCGAGCTCTTGTCTGACAAACACCTCGAATACGAAAAAGAGTCAGGCACTTTTGAATTAACGGAGTTCTAACCCATGGCATATACCTTAAAACCCAAAGAAGTTGGCGTTTTTGCGATTGGTGGGTTAGGCGAAATCGGTAAAAACACCTACGGGATTGAATACCAAAATGAAATCATCATCGTGGATGCCGGTATCAAATTCCCAGAAGACGACCTATTAGGAATCGACTATGTCATTCCCGACTACTCTTATATCGTGGAAAATATTGACCGCGTAAAAGCTGTCCTCATTACCCACGGGCACGAGGACCATATCGGCGGTATTCCTTTCCTGCTCAAGCAAGCCAATGTTCCTATCTATGCTGGTCCTCTGGCTCTTGCTCTCATTCGCGGCAAGCTAGAAGAGCATGGTCTATTGCGCGATGCCAAGCTCTATGAAATCAATCAAAACACAGAACTGCAGTTCAAGCATCTGAAAGCTACTTTCTTCCGGACAACCCACTCTATTCCAGAGCCTTTGGGAATTGTCATCCATACCCCGCAGGGTAAGATTGTCTGTACAGGTGACTTCAAGTTTGACTTTACACCAGTCGGTGAGCCGGCAGACTTGCACCGTATGGCTGCTCTGGGCGAGGAAGGCGTTCTCTGTCTCCTATCTGACTCGACCAATGCTGAAGTTCCGACTTTTACCAATTCCGAAAAAGTGGTCGGACAGTCTATCATGAAGATTATTGAAGGCATTCATGGACGGATTATTTTCGCCTCCTTTGCCTCAAACATCTTCCGGCTCCAGCAGGCAGCAGATGCTGCTGTCAAGACCGGTCGTAAGATTGCGGTCTTTGGCCGCTCCATGGAAAAGGCTATTGTCAACGGGATTGAGCTGGGCTATATCAAGGTTCCCAAAGATACCTTCATCGAGCCAAATGAACTCAAGGACTATCCGGCTGGCGAAGTACTGATTATGTGTACCGGAAGTCAGGGTGAGCCGATGGCAGCCCTGTCTCGGATTGCCAATGGTACTCACCGTCAGGTTCAGCTGCAGCCTGGAGATACGGTCATCTTCTCATCCAGTCCTATCCCTGGTAATACGACCAGCGTTAACAAGCTGATTAACATCATTTCTGAGGCCGGTGTAGAAGTGATTCACGGTAAGATTAACAACATCCACACCTCTGGACACGGTGGCCAACAAGAGCAGAAACTCATGCTCCGCTTGATCAAGCCTAAATATTTCATGCCTGTCCATGGTGAATACCGTATGCAGAAAGTCCATGCAGGCCTAGCCGTTGATACTGGAGTACCAAAAGACAATATCTTCATCATGAGCAATGGTGACGTGCTTGCTCTAACAGCTGACTCAGCTCGTATTGCTGGCAGCTTCAACGCTCAGGATATCTATGTCGATGGGAACCGCATTGGTGAAATCGGAGCTGCAGTCCTGCGCGACCGTAAAGACCTGTCAGAGGATGGTGTTGTTCTGGCTGTTGCGACAGTTGACTTTGAGTCCAAAATGATTTTAGCCGGTCCAGATATTCTCAGCCGTGGCTTTATCTACATGCGCGAATCAGGTGACCTCATTCGCCAAAGCCAGCGCATCCTCTTCAATGCCATTCGCATTGCACTCAAGAATAAAGATGCCAGCGTCCAATCTGTCAGCGGCGCTATCGTCAATGCCTTGCGTCCTTTCCTCTACGAAAGCACCGAGCGCGAACCTATTATTATTCCGATGGTGCTTACACCAGACGAAGATAACTAAAAACAAGCTTTGCTAGACTAGCAAGGCTTGTTTAGTTATTTAGAACCAAACTTATTATTTCTCATCCAGCTTCTGATAATAACTCCGATTTTCATGATAGCGTTGTTCAAGTATATCATCTATCATTCCATTGTACTCTTTTCGATAATCATGTAGATTTTCTTCTAATTTGTAAAGATAGGGGCTAGCTGATGCATCTGGAACTGCTCGAAAAGCTTCCATCACCTTTTCCATTAATCCATGTGAATGTTGCTCAAACTCCTCCATCTGACTGTCTAGAATCACCTCAGCCCGAAAAAACTGCTTTAATCGTAAATCATGTGCATCGTCTAACTTTTGACGTTCCTTCCTATCCAACATAAAACACTCCTATCACTTGATTGGACTCTGCAGATTTGGGGTCTTTAAAGATGCAAGATAATCTTTAGCAGCATCGCCTGCCGTACCAGAAAATCCCCCCTCAATATTAGTTGAATAAGTAGTAGCATGCTCTTTCATCAAAGTTGCCTGAAGCTTTAAACTTATATTCAACATAGCTCCCATCGCATGAATTTCCATACTTTTTGCCAATAAAAACGCTCGTATAGCTTCTCGTTCTTGGCTTTTCATTTTTTCTATGTGAGCTTCATTCAAGCGTCGCTCAAAACTCTCATTGAGTACTATCATTACCATGGCGTCCTCCATACATTCTTTGTTTCTTCTAGCAATGCATTGAAACTCTCTGCACTCTGACTATCCACTTTATTAAGTAAAGAAGCTCCTCTAACCAGCGTCACAGATAACTGATCAATACTATTTCTAAAATTTGTTGATTCAGCTTTTGTATCTGTATAAACACCCTCATCCCAAAAATTGTCAATTGTAAAGTCTGACAGCATCTGATCTACTTCTGATCGGCTGAGGTGAGTCGCCATACTATAAGCTGTTTCAGTAGCTTGACTAACTGTAGTCTGCAGTTTTTCTTTGGCATCATCTAAAAGTTTTCCTACCCGCACATCGCAATCCTCAACCCCAAAGGAGGCTAGCTGAGCGGCTGTTTGTAATAATTTAGTTTGTAGCTCAATTCTTTTTTCACCAGTAAGTTTACTATTTGAAAGCTGATTTTTGTAATCAGCGATGGCCTTTTTATCCCACTCTATGGATTCCTTACGTGCCTCACTAATAATCCTTCCATACTCTTCTACGAACTGACGACTTTCTATTGCTAATTCGGAACTTTCCAAAGCAGTCATGGTGGGTGACACTATCATCTGAGTCAACTTCGTCACCATAGTTAGAGCAACATTGTCAGAATATCCTTTTGAACGCAGAGAATTCAGAAATTTTTGTTCTAACCGCGCTAGCTTTTCCCCCGCTTTTAGTAGCTCAGGATGGAAATCTTTTGAGGCAACCAGATAATTCCCAGAGGTATCCATCTGCATCACGCCAAAATCATGAGAGCTTTCATCCATCTTAAAAAAAGCAGTATAATGCAGAGGAACAACAACGCGGGCAGTTCCAAGTGGCTTTTCGAGTGGTTCTTGATTTGGGTTCTCCAGATTATAAATTGTATTTTCACGATTGAGCATACTCACGATGTCAAAGGGATTAAGATAATAGGTGATACGCGCATTTAACTCGTCGTAAACCTCCTTAGATACATTCATATTTTTTAAACTTTTCCTTGTATCCGGTCCATCAAGAAGAACAACTTGACCAATGGTTTTAAGCTCTTCCACACTTAAACCTGCCAAGCCTTGGACAGAAACCATAGTACCTAAGGAATGAGCTGCAACATCCATTTTTACATTATCAGGTGCCTTTTCCTTTATCTCCTTAATCCGTTCCTTCATAGCAACCGTTGCTAACTTGGCTTGAGGTATATGAGAGTGGTTGAAGGCAAAGTTGGCGTCATTATCAACCCAGTCATTCCAAGTCTCTAGCCTCATACCATCACTACCTCGAATAGCCATGTAGGCTTTGGTTGTCTTAGAACCCAACTCTTCTGAATCCGTCAGAAAATACGAGTTAAAACCAGCCTTTTCGTCTGTCATCAAGCCTTTTTGATAGCTATTAGTAATATATGTTCCTTTTACTGTATGCAAATCTGGATCAGGATGCAGATAAACCTTGCCCTCATGAACCAAATCTTTCCCACCGCCAATAACTTCCCTTTCAACTTCAACTTCAGCGCCGGTTACTGGATCTTTTTCTGTTTGTTTATATTTTTTATTTTTAGAAAAATCATACTCAACGGACTTACCTGAATCCAATTGTTTACGCATTTCCTTAGATTGCGAATCATAAGGAAACTTTATTGGTCTCCCATGATAAGCCGACTGCGCCAAATCTGCATAAAAATTATCAAAGGTTTTTAAATTACTATTACTCAAAAATCCTACCTCCTACATATAAATCATTTGCTAAAGACATTGAATTTGGAACTACCTCATTATCTTTTACTAAAAAGGTGACATTCCAAGAAGAATTTTCAATATGATTGAATCTCCCATATATATTAACAATTTCTCCAGCGCCCCATGGTGTTCCGTTGCCAATTTCTTCCCAATTCGTTTCCTCCCAATTGATTTCCACTGATTCAATTTTCGGATTTTGTGACTTCACAAATTTTTTAATCTCTTCCTCTTGTGACTTTAAATAATCTAGCTGTTTCTCTTTTATGGATTGCAAATTAGCTTTGCCATCTGAAAACAAATTCCCTTGACTGAACATATATAGACTTCCTCCTCCAATAAAAAGGGCGATTAATACCAACCAAATCATTTTATGCTTCTTCATTTTCTTCCTCCTAGACAGTAGAAGTTACATATATTATAACACAGAGTTACATGAAAAGACGCGTCAAATCTACATAAAAATTATCAAAAGACTTTAAATTACTATTACTCAAATTCATCTCCATCAACACTTAAATAATTTACCAATGTCATGGCACCTATATTGAATTCTCCCTCAGGTATATCTATCATGACATGACAACCAGAATTTTCAATATGATTGAACCTTCCATAAACATCAATAATATCTCCCCCGCCTTGGGGAGTGCCATTTCCGACTTGATTCCACTGCGTTTCTTCCCAATCAATTTGTACTGATTCAATCTTAGAATTTTGTGACTTGATAAAATTCTTTATTTCATCTTGATGCTTCTTCAAAAAATCTAGCTGTTTCTCTTTTATGGATTGTAAATTAGCTTTGCCATCTGAAAACAAATTACTCTGTTTTAACATATGTAGACTACCTACTCCAATAACAAGGGCAATTAGTACCAACCAAATGATTTTATATTTCTTCATTCTCTTACTCCTAGACCTTAGAAGTTACAAATGCTGTAATGCATGACCGCTGAAAGGGACATGTTAAATTTACATAGAAATTATAACATATTTTTAAATTGCTATCACTCAAAAATCTCTCCTCCTGCTCGTAGAGGACTACCTTGCATGATAGAATCGATATCCGCTTTCCCATTTTCTACATCAACTAAAACACTCCAACTCGAGTCTTCGATATGGTTAAATCCTCCAAAAATTCTTATCACTTCTCCTCCTCCCCATAGAGTACCATTGCCTACTTCTTCCCAGTTTGTCTGGTTCCAATCCACCTGAACAGATTCAATCTTAGGATTTTGTGACTTGATAAAATCTTTAATTTCTTCCTCATGCTTTTTCAATTCATCTAACTGCTCTTCCTTTATCGTTTGCAAGTTTGGCTTTTTGGCTATACTTTTATTTAAGCTCTCCTGATTTCCAAGAAAAAAAGCTCCACCGATAATTCCTAGACTTACTAAAGCTATGGCTATTGTTTTCTGCCTTTTCATTTCCTATTCCTTTTAACAGTCATTGCTATTATTATAGCATAAAAAAACAGAAGCCAAATTGGCTTCCGTCTATTTGAGAATGGCTTCGTTTAATCGCTTGATAAAATGATATTTGGTAATGCCCTTTTGCGGAACATCTGTTAGAATGGCGTAGATTTCATAACCTTGTTTGATGTAAAAATCCTTGGCTTGATAAGATTTTGTGGACAAGGTAATGCTAGTTACTCCTGCTTCTGTAGCCTTTTCTTCTAATTCTGCCAGCAGACTGGCTCCCAGGCCTTTTTTCTGATGTTCTCTATCCACCACCAAAGCTTTGATATGAATATTTTCCAAAACCTGTTGGGCATGGAGCAAGGCAATTAACTGGCCATCTTCCTCCCGCCTTAGATAATAATCTTGAGGTTCAAGTTTTTCAAGCATACCTGGACCAAAATAGGCTTCATATTGCTCATCGAAAACCCGCTTGATAAAATCATGAAATTTTTCCATCTTTCTCCTCCACGAAAAAGCAGGGGATACGCGACTCCTCCTGCTCTAAGTTTAGTATAAATCGAGATAATTATCTACTTCCCATTGGGAGACAAAGGTTGCATAGCTAGCCCACTCGATACGCTTAGCTTCTAAGAAGCTCGTATAGATATGCTCGCCAAGAGCCGCTTTCACAACTTCATCTTCTGTCAAGGCCTTCAAAGCATTGTGAAGAGTAGACGGCAGGTCTGTAATTCCAGCTTCCTTCCGCTCCTCTGGAGTCATGATATAGATATTCTCTTCGATTGGTGCTGGAGCTTCGATTTTATTTTCGACACCGTGCAGGCCAACTTCCAAGAGAACTGCCATAGCGATATATGGATTGGCCATCGGGTCAACGGAGCGCAACTCCAAGCGAGTACCCATACCACGAGAAGCCGGCACGCGCACCAACGGTGAACGATTGCGTCCCGCCCAAGCGATATAAACTGGTGCTTCATAGCCAGGAACCAGACGTTTGTATGAGTTAACCGTTGGGTTCATGATAGCTGTGTAGTTATAGGCATGGTTAATCAAACCACCCAAGAAATGGTAGGCTGTTTCTGACAGCTGCATACCTTTTGGATCTTCTGGATCGAAGAAGGCATTATTACCGTCTTGATCAAAGAGGGACATGTTACAGTGCATACCAGATCCCGCAATACCAAACTTCGGCTTAGCCATAAAGGTCGCATACAGACCATGCTTACGAGCAATAGTTTTCACAACCAGCTTAAAAATCTGAATTTTATCACAAGCACGAAGCACTTCATCATATTTAAAGTCAATCTCGTGCTGGCCGACTGCGACCTCATGGTGGCTAGCTTCTACTTCAAAGCCCATCTTGGTTAGGACATTGACGATTTCCCGGCGAGTATTGTCTGCCAAGTCTGTTGGCGCCAAATCAAAATAGCCACCCTTGTCATTTACTTCCAGCGTCGGATCGCCATTTTCATCCAGCTTAAAGAGGAAAAATTCTGGCTCTGGTCCGAGGTTAAAGGACTTGAATCCCAGCTCTTCCATATGCTTGAGGGCGCGCTTGAGGTTGCTGCGAGGATCCCCTAGAAACGGTACATGATCTGTCGTATAAACATCACAAATCAGACCCGCTACACTGCCATTTTCATCCCCCCAGGGAAAGACCGTCCAAGTATCCAAATCAGGATAAAGATACATATCTGATTCATTGATACGGACAAAACCTTCAATGGAAGAACCATCAAACATGGCTTTATTGGATAAGACCTTGTCAAGCTGTTCATCCGTGGCAGGAATTTCCACATTCTTCATAGTTCCTAAAATATCAGAGAACATAAGACGAATAAAGGTAACATTTTTCTCTTTTACTTCGCGACGGATATCAGCTGCTGAAATAGACATTAAATTTCTCCTTGTAATTCAAACAAAATAGCTATGGTCGACGCATCTGACCAAAGGTTGGCAGAGAAGAAGCAAAACGGCCTTGCTGCAAGATGTCATGATGCAGGGCACGGCGGACATCTTTGTCACTAATAGTCTTGCGGGACTTGGCTTCACGCTCGGCATATTTCCTCTTAATCGCAGCGATATTATAACCTTCTGAAATATAATCCTTAATTTCTAAAAGGCGGTCCATATCATTCAGAGAATACATCCGACGATTGCCCTCATTCCGAGCAGGGGTAATCAGATTCTGGTCTTCATAATAACGGATCTGACGGGCAGATAGGTCCGTCAGTTTCATAACACTGCCGATGGGAAAGACTGCCATGTTTCGGCGAAACTCTTTTTCCTTCATTCAAATTCCTCTCTACGCACTATTATAGGACGAAATAAATCTTATGTCAAGAAATAATGTCAGATTTTCTTACACGGATTTTATTTTTTCTTTTCAAAGATGGCTCGCAGCCGATCTATATCAGAATTTACCAGAATTGCAACAAATACTCCCATGAAGGTTTCAAATATTCTGGCAAAGACATACAAGATGGTATCTTCCGGCCGAATGGACAGGGTAATAATCAGCATGGCAGATACTCCACCAATGACTCCAGCCTTGTTGTTCATGGCGACATTGGTCATGATTGTCAGCATGGTACAGACCGGCACCAAAAGGAGGGTGACCCAATACTGCTCCTTAAAAACACTATTGACAATGAAAAATAGCAGAGCGTAAAAACCACCGATGCTGTTTCCCAAGATTCGCGATGTTCCGAAGTGGACACTCTTATCAAAATCCTCACGAAGACTAAAGACTGCCGTCAAAGCACCGATTTGCAGGCCTTTCCAACCAAAAAGCCCAAAGAGCAGTAGAATGATGAAAACAGCCAGACCGGTTTTAAAGGTACGCATGCCCAGACGAAATTTCGATTTATCAAACTTGTACTTATTGAAATAACTCATTAGTCTCCTTCCAGGAAATCCTCCCTCTCTTCATTTTAACATATTTCGCCTCAAAAAAACTCTTTCTGCTTAGGAGATTTCCCACACAAAGAAAAAGCCCTATCAGCTAGCGCATCAAGAGCTATCGACTATTTAAAAGCTGAGACATTTTTTGTCCCAGCCTATTTTCATAATCTTTAGTTTGGATAGATATAGGTAACTCCACCCATAAATTCATTCGGATTAAAGTAGCCACGATAGTTGTTAATCTGCTTTTGGCGATTGTAGTTCGCTTCCAAGACTTGGATAGAGCTGTCGCTTTGCACATCTGTCACATAAGCAACGTGTCCATATTCACCGCCATCCCAAACTGCAATAGCGCCTGCTACTGGGACATTTCCTGTTGCATAACCCTGAGCACCAGCATTGATCGCCCAAGTATTAGCATTGCCCCACCAGTTGCTTGCCCAAGGAGCCATTTCTTTCACGCCCCAAGTACATTGGCCGATTGGGTAAGAATTGCCATAGTCAGTTGGTGTATTTAAGACAACATCTTCAGTATCAGATACCAAAGCAGCATCGCTTGTCGCTTCATAAGCTGGAGCACTGTATGGATTGTAAGTCTGTGCCAAAGCTGTACCATTTACTTGCAGCACATCTCCTGGGTTAATCGTATCAAAAATTGATTTTCCATTATTGGCAGCAAGTTCGTAAGGATTCATCCCATTGGCGCTAGCAATGGCAAAAAAAGAGTCCCCTTGCTGGACAACGTAAGAATCTGCATTGACAGCTTGAGCGCCGATTGTCGCCAAAAAAGCTGTAGAAGTTAAACCAAGAGTTGCTTTAGCAAATGCTTTTTTCATAACTGTTTTTCTCCGTATAATTTGTTGATAAAAAAATCATACCTCATTTACATGTCAGTTTTTTTAGAGTTATGTTTTTGTCATGTTACAAATGATTTAGACTTTTGCTACATGAGATTTAGCAGTATTTTTAAAGATAAAAGAGGCTGGGACAAAAGTCCTAGCCTCTCAATTGTCTTTGGATTGTCGAGCAAGACGCAGTGGTTGAGTGGGCTCTACTACGCTGATTTCATCAGCTTTTACAGCCCTACTCAACTGTGCGGAGGTGGGACGACGAAATCGAATTCTAACGAATTCCCGATTTCTGTCCCACTCTCCATCTATTATCAGTCTTCTTTACCTTTCAATTTTCCTAGACCTAAAGCACCAATAATGGCTGCTAAACCTAGATATGGCAGATAGACTGTGTCTTTGGCTCCCGTTTCTGGAAGAAGAGAAACAGGAATCTTTTTAGCCACTGAAGTTGGATTAGCTCTTCTTGGATCGTTTATATCCGAAACAAGCAGATGCTGTGCCTTAGGAGTGACTGTTGTAACTGTATTTGAAGCATAGACCACACGATTGACAGTATTGATGTAGGTATTTTCAAAAGTACCCGCAGCAATCCGCTTCATCTGTAGATAGGTTTCAGCCTGAAAAGCTGAATCCAGAGAAATGGTCTCTAAGAATTCTTCCTTGAAACGAATAGAAATCAAGCCTTTCTCAAGATCAAGATTCGCAGCTGTATACTCAGTCAAATCTGTACCAGCCTTTATCACCTTACCATCTTTGAGCGTGATGTCCACTTTGGCAAAGGTTTTGTAAACACCCGTGTACTCATCTCCTTGTTGGTCATAATCATCCACAAAGCTATAGTCTGTCAAACCTTCAGAGTGGTTAGCAGGGATCAAGCCTCCGATGAGACGATAGTTAAAATGCCGTCCCAAAGTCAGTTCCTTGCCATCCAAGTTCTCTGCACTTGTTGGATCCAGGCTCAATGTAACATCCTTTTCAGGGCTGATTTTTGGAACGTTGTTCACGACTACCTCAGTCGCATAACCATTTCCAAAGTCAATCTGATAAGCTCGGTTCTCAAACTTGCCACCTGTGCGGCCCATTCCTTCTTTGACCGCCATAGGACTTGTAATGGTCAAAGATTTACCTGTTACGACATATTGGTCATAAAATGCTTGAGCATCGTCTGCTGCAAAGAGTTGGAAGGAGCCTTTAACAGTGATACTGGCCTTTTGAAGGAGCTCCCGAACTGCTGCAGGGGCTTTTTCAAGGCTCTCGTAGTGGGTCACTGACACACCTGCTACAGCCTTGCCATCCGCATCCACTAGCTTGACTAATTCCGGACGAAGTTCAAGTGCTTCTTCCGGATAGTCATCTACATAGTAGAAACCTTTTTGAATCGTGCTCTTAGCTGACTTGTCACCCTTATACTGATCCAAATCCCAAGTCAGCTCGTAGTAATTGGTCGAACCAGCCAAGACTTCCTTACCATCAATCACCAATCCTGCCTTGTTTTTATTGACCTTGGTTGGCTTGATGTAATTATTGCTAGGATTGTCTGAATCGTCTGGCTTGCCTGGCGTAGTCACGCGTACTACGTTTGAGCGGACACCATAGGCATCATTGACTGTCAGGGTGAAATTATTAGTATAGGTTGCGCCATCATTGAGTACTCGACCAACCACTGTTGGAAAGAGCGTAGCAACCTCTTTGGTCGTATCAGCGTTATAAGTAGCTAAGGTTGCTGCAGTTGCCTTGAATGTTACTGTGTGACTAGCCTTATCATAGCTGACTTCAAAACCTGCACTAGCAGCTTTTGTTGCTTCTAAGTCAACTTCATAACCACTTGGCAACGGATCAGCAATGACAAAAGAAGTCGTCTCGCTGCGTCCAGCTGGAAGAGCTTCTGTCTTTAAGGCAAACTGAACGACAGACTGCTTAGCCACAAGAGTCTTATCAATATTGGTGCCTTGGTCATTTTGAATCTCTTTGTTAATCTGCGGTTGAGATTGCAAGAGATGATAATGATAATGCACAGTCGGAGCTACGGGCGCTGCTGGCTCTTTTTGATAAACAGGCTCTGCTGGTAAGGTTGGCAGCGGGCTATAAGTTGGTTCTACCGGCTTATTAGGCTCTGGTGTATCTGGTGTAGGTGTTGGCGCTTCCGGCTCCTTCTCATAAGTCGGTGCTACCGGAGGTGTTGGCTCCTTTTCATAGGTCGGTTCTACCACTGCTGGCCGGACAGCTTTTTCTACTTCATAGCTTGGCTCTGAAGGCTTACTAGGTTCTGGTGTATCCGGTGTACGCGTCGGTGGCGTCGGATCTTTTTCATAAGTCGGTGCTGCCGGAGGTGTTGGAAGAGCCTTCGGTGTTGGTGTAGTTGGAGCTGGCTCCAAAGGCTTAAGCGCTTCTTCACTTGGCGCTGCAGGAGCTGTAGGAGCTACTGGCGCTTCCGGTTCTTCTACTGTGATGATTGGCAGATCATTCGCTCGAACATCACCATTAATCGCAAACCAAATATTTGGCTTCTTAGGAGCTAGTTTGTCAGCCCTACGTGGATCAGTAGCCTCTGGCTGGCCTAACACTTCAGAAGAGGAAATTGTTCCAATCGTCATACTGTTGGTTGTGCCAGAAATTTCTACCGCTCCTGCTCCATACCATGAGTTAGGAGCATCTGTAGTGTCCCAGCCTGAGTCCGGCTGAGCATTCTTATACATGGTAAAGCGAGATCCGCCAACTCCTTTTTTGAAGTTTTCAGACTCAGTCGCATAAATTTGGCCGTTCTTTTCACCAATAGATGAACCTGAAATCTTGTTGAAAGTTCCGGTATAATCTTTGGCCATTTCGATAGAATTAGCTTCACGGTTGAGGGAAGCCACGGACATCAAAGCCTGATCAAAATTAATAGGTTGGCCTTTATCATCATAAAAGACAAATTCCGTCTTCACAAAGAGAGAGGTTGCATCTTCAAAATTTCCTGTATAAGCTGAAGCAAAAACTCCCATTGTCGGGTCTTTAAAAATACCTAACCAGGCCTTATCATTGCGGAATTGAGAGCTTGGATCAAGGGTATAAGTATAGACAATTTTAGAAACTTTTTTCCCTCGATAATAAGTCCCCTGGAGATTTGTATAGGTTGCTGTAGCAGACTCACCACGACGCAACAAGACAGAAGACCATTCAGTTGGCCCTTTACCACTTGTTACGTTAGAACTATAGTCTGCATACTTACCAACCGTACCAAAGCTTTCCTGCTGATTGGTCTGATAGTTAGCATTTTGAATATCTGTTACTTTGAAGTTGTCCAACTGGAAGAATTTCTTAGAAAACTCTGCAGTGTTCTTCACAGCGGCTTCCATGCCAGCATAGCTGACGAACTCACCATTTGTAGTCAGTGACAGATCAGCATTAGGTTCTGATTTGAAAACCAGACTTTGCGCAATTGGACGGCTCAAATACCCGTCTTCAGTCTTCTTTGTTTCTGCAAGAGCCAGTCCAGCCTTAATCTTGGCCTGTTCAGCATCATATTTAGCCTTATTTTGCTGATACTTGGCTAATTTTGTGTTATAGACAGCCAAATCAGCATTATACTGGGCCAACTGAGCTTGATAGTTTGCTTGGGCTTGAGCATTACGCTTCTTGATTTCTTCATTTTCAGCTGCTATAGTGGCATTCTTAGCTTGATTCTCTGCTAGCTTTTGCTCATATTCTTTTTGAGCTGCTGCATTTTCAGCTTCAATTTGAGTCTTTTTCGCTTCATAAGCTGCTAAATCTGCTTCATATTGAGCTTTTTTATCTTGATTTTCCTTTTGGATACGGGCCAATTCTGCCTGATAATTTGCCTGAGCCGCTTGATATGCCGCTTCATTATCAGCATTCGTCTTTCGGACAGTTGCTAAATCTGTTTGATATTGGACAAGTGCTGCCTCGTAGGCCGCTTTTGCAGCCGCATTCCGCTGTTTAATAGCTTCATTATCAGCAGCAATCTTAGCATTTGCAGCTTGAGTATCCGCTAAAGCTTTTTCATACCGGGCCTTAGCTGCCGCATTCGCCTTTTGAACACGGTCCAGCTCACTAGCATAAGCCGCCAGAGCTGCATCATAATTAGCCTTTGTTTCTGCGTTCAGTTTTTGGACACGGGCTAATTCTGCATCATAGGCCGCTTTTGCCGCTTGGTAAGCCGCCGCGTTATCCGCATTCGTCTTTTGAACCGCTGCTAAATCTGTTTTGTATTTACTAAGTGCCGCTTCATAATCTGCTTTCAGCTGAGCATTTTCTGCTGTGATCCGAGCTACTTCTGCTTGATGAGCAGCCAAATCTTTAGCGTATTGCTCAGCTATCGCTTTGTTTTCTGCTGTAATCCGAGCTACTTCTGCCTCGTAGGCTGATACTTTTTCTTTGTACTCCTTGACCTTGGCATCAATCTCGGTTACCTGCGCTTGATAATCTGCTGCAATCTCCGCTTTTTTGTCTGCTGTTTCTTGAGCAGTCTGGGCTACTCCATTGTCAACAGCTGGGTCTTTGACCACTGTCAGCCCAGCTTCTTGAGCCTTTTTGACGCTTTCATCTAAACCAGCTGTTGGAACAGTCACTGTCACACCGCCATCTGCCTGACCTGCTCGCGCCTGACTCTCTTGAGATGCCTGACTGGCTGGCCCTTGAGCTTGAGGCAGATTAGTCGCTGCATTTCCAGTACCTACCATTTCAGTATTGACAGGACTATTGGTATCAGATACCACTTCATCTGCTCTTACTTGCATCGTTGACGTTAAAAAAGCCGCACCTAGAACAGCACCGCATAAAGTTTTAACAGCCTTGTTTTTCCGAAAACCAAAAACTTCTTTTTTCTTCATTTTTCTCCTCCCCCTGCTAACTTTTACAGTCTGCAGTTATCCCAAGCCCTCCGAAAATCAAAAAATAATTGAAACCTCCTACTGGAAGCTCCATTCTCATTTTGACTCTCTGTAAGCATCAGAATACATACCTTTATCCTATCAAGTTTTCCCTTGTTTTGCAAGCATTTTTTCCTCAGTTTATTTACCTTTTTTGGACATTAATTGTATAATGTCTATTTATGATTTTCTCTTCCCTCTCCGTTCCACAGATTTTACGTAAAAAAGAAAGGACCAGTCTTTACTAGTCCTTCTCTTATTATAGTTTTATAGAATATTAAATATTCTAGGTTTACTGCTTATTTCTCAGTCAGTGCTGCAAGTCCTGGTAATACTTTACCTTCAAGAAGCTCCATTGAAGCGCCTCCGCCAGTAGAAATCCATGAGAACTTGTCTGCACGGCCAAGGTTGATGGCTGCGGCAGCTGAGTCACCACCACCAATGATTGATTTTACGCCAGGTTGTTTCACGATAGCGTCCATAACACCGATTGTACCAGCTTGGAAGTCTGGGTTTTCAAATACACCCATAGGGCCATTCCAGACAACAGTTTTCGCGCCAGTCAAAGCTTCATCAAATTTAGCAATAGATTTAGGACCGATATCCAATCCAAGGAAGCCTGGATCCACTGCTTCGCCTTCAGTGTCTTTCACTTCAGTGTAATCAGCAAATGCGTTTGCTTCTTTAGAGTCAACTGGCAAGATCAATTTGCCGTTTGCTTTTTCAAGAAGAGCTTTGGCAACATCCAATTTATCTTCTTCTACAAGTGAGTTACCGATTTCGATACCTTTTGCTTTGTAGAATGTATAAGTCATCCCACCACCGATAAGGACTTTATCAGCTTTTTCAAGCAAGTTTTCGATAACACCGATCTTGTCTGAAACTTTTGAACCACCAAGGATAGCCACGAATGGACGTTCTGGAGTTTCAACTGCTTCTTGGATGTAGGCAATTTCGTTTTCAAGAAGGAATCCAGCAACAGCTTTTTCAACGTTTGCTGAGATACCAACGTTAGATGCGTGTGCACGGTGAGCTGTACCGAATGCATCGTTTACGAAGATACCATCTCCAAGTGATGCCCAGTATTTACCAAGTTCAGGATCGTTTTTAGATTCTTTCTTGCCGTCAACATCTTCAAAACGAGTGTTTTCAACCAAAAGAACTTGTCCATCTTCAAGAGCATTGATAGCTGCTTCCAATTCAGCACCACGAGTGACACCTGGGAAAACAACGTCTTGACCCAATTTAGCAGCCAAGTCTGCAGCTACTGGTGCAAGTGATTTACCTTCTTTGTCTGCTTCTTCTTTGACACGTCCAAGGTGAGAGAAGAGAATTGCGCGACCGCCTTGCTCAATGATGTATTTAATAGTTGGAAGAGCAGCAGTGATACGGTTGTCATTTGTAATCACTCCGTCTTTCAATGGTACGTTAAAGTCTACACGAACGAGGACTTTTTTACCTTTCAAATCAACGTCTTTAACAGTAAGTTTTGCCATGTTACAAAAACTCCTTTTCATATTTTATACGCAACTATTATATCATATTTTCCAAAAGTTTTCTTGATATAAAGAAAATTTTCACAAAAAAGAAGTGCCACGCACTTCTTTCTCTCGAACTTTGGAATTAGAGAATGGGAAGAAGGGCTCTGAACTCATTCAGACAATAGTTAAAGCTGGATTTTTCTCTAGATTTGACAACTCAAAAAGCCAGTAAAATTACTGACTTTAACTTTTTCTACTATCTAAATTGCAAATACCTGCCCTACTGCATAGGTGACCGCCATGGTTAGAAGGCCGATTACGAGGTTGCGAATCATAGCATTTTTGAGCGGTGCTTTGCCCAATCTAGCGCTGGTGTAGCCCGTTCCCAAAAGAGCCAAGGCCACAATCAGAACGGTTGCCCAGATACGGATAGTGGCTGGAAGCAGGATAATGGTAATCATAGGAAAAAGCGCACCAATAGCAAAGGCTAAAAAGCTTGATACAGCAGCATGCCAGGGATTAGTGAACTCCTCAATCTCGATTCCATATTTTTCCTGTACCAAAGCCTCCAAAGGATCCTGGAGAAAAGCCCGATTAGTCATGAGCTGGGCAGAAGTCTCACACTCGCCATTTTGAACATAGGCAGCATAGAGAGACTGCCTAGCGATATCTGGATTTTTCTCTAAAAGCTCCCGCTCTCTGGCAACAGCAGCTTCTTCTGTATCCTTTTGAGTAGAAACAGAAACATACTCTCCACCAGCCATAGAAAAGGCACCCGCAAAGACTGCCGCTAAACCAGACAGAAAGATAATCCAGACATCTTCCGTCGCACTAGCCACCCCAATAACCACACCTGCTATAGAAATAATGCCGTCATTAGCTCCTAAAACCCCAGCCCGCAATATATTCAGCCGCCCACTAAAGTTCGTATCAATTTTATGTTCTTCCACGATTTAAAATTTCTCTTTCTATTTATTTATAATGATTATAAATAAAAACCAGAACTAATACAAGAGAAAATCGAAAAATGAGAAAAGTTCTACTATTTAAGACAATATTTCTATTGAAAAAAGAGGAGACCTTTTCACGACTCCTCCTTTATAAGCATACTATAAAAAGTAATTATTTCACCACGATATTAACCAGTTTATTCGGCACACTAATCACTTTGACGATTTCTTTGCCAGCGATTTCGGACTTGATTTTTTCATCTGCCAGAGCGATTTCCTGCAGTTCCTCACGGCTCAAGTCCTTAGCTACGACTAGCTTAGCACGAACTTTACCCTTGATTTGAACTACGATTTCGACCTCTGCTTCGACCAGTTTGCTTTCGTCATAAGTTGGCCAAGCTACATAGGAAATGCTCTCGCCAGTTTGAGCGACTGCCTGCCAGAGTTCTTCAGCCAAGTGCGGTGCAAAAGGCGCCAGCAATTGAATGAAACCTTTAGCATATTCGACATAGAGTTTTTCTTCCTTGTTGGCTGCGTTGACAAAGATCATGAGCTGAGCAATGGCTGTGTTAAACTTGAGCTCCTCAATCTGCTCTGTGACAGACTTGACTGTTTCGTTGTATACCTTGTCGAGAGCACCATTGTTATCCGCAACAATTTCTTTACTTGTAATCAAACGGTAGACCCGATCTAGGAACTTGCGGCTGCCTTCCAGACCTTCCTCGCTCCAAGCGATAGACGCGTCCAACGGCCCCATGAACATTTCATAGACACGCAATGTATCGGCACCATATTGCTCCACTACATCATCTGGATTGACCACATTCTTCAGAGACTTAGACATCTTAGCAGGCGCCTGCTCTAGTTCTTCTCCAGTTTCGATGTTGAAGAAAGAACCATCGCGTTTTTCCACCTTGTCTGTTGCTACTAGAGCACCGCGACTATCACGGTAGCTAGTCCCCAGAATCATCCCTTGGTTAAAGAGTTTTTGGAAAGGCTCTTTGGTCGGTACCACTCCGATATCATAGAGAAACTTGTGCCAGAAGCGAGCGTAGAGGAGGTGGAGCACAGCGTGCTCCGCACCTCCGATGTAAATATCAACTGGAAGCCAAGCCTTAAGCAACTCTTCATCTGCTAATTTCTCATTATTGTGCGGGTCAATGTAACGCAAGTAATACCAGCTAGAACCAGCCCATTGAGGCATAGTGTTGGTTTCACGGCGTCCTTTGACACCATCTTCCCGAGTCACTTCCAGCCAATCAGTCAGATTAGCCAGAGGGCTTTCACCGGTACCAGAAGGGCGGATATCCTTGGTTACAGGCAAGA
>ERZ773009.908-NODE-908-length-21291-cov-7.289414_pt1 | contig 21291 bp, 13 predicted proteins | sample MGYA00580663_ERZ773009 | MGnify/ENA primary metagenome ERZ773009 (study PRJEB29015, sample SAMEA2737969) | human oral metagenome | biome: human oral; feature: human-associated habitat; material: dental | place: China | collected 2026 ... | reverse complement strand
TATGGCCATATTCACGCAAAACCCGCCGAGGATTCGATGAATATGGCCATATCTACGCAAAACCCGCCGAGGATGGGGTGAATATGCCCACAGCTATCGGATCCTTGCCGGGGTTGGGATAAAGTACGTATCGAGCTTTGTCCTCTTTGGCGAGGATAGGAATGTCTACGCGAAGATCTTCCTTAAACTGGGCAAGGATAGGAAAGTGGGCGGGTGGATCCGCCCTAACCGTGGCAAGAAAAAGAAGGTATGAGCGTGGATTTTTCTCCCCCTCGACAAAAAAAGTAAGCAAAGTGTATGGTGGTTAGAAAAAACGACGTATGTTTGCAGGCGTATATAAAACACATCTATGAAAAAGACGGTTATTATTAGAAAGCCCGGAATGAAGAAGTTAGACAACTCCTTGCATTCGAAGTTCCACAGCTCCGCGTATGACCTCGTTACCGCGGCAGACATTACCAAGCTTGGCATCCCCTCTGAACTGATGACGGAATGGGATGGCAACAATGCGCTCGAGACAGACATTACCAAGGTGTCGCAAGCCAGCGACGAGACGCGCCTGATGAAGGAAAAGAATAAGGAGCGCGACCGCCTGGTGACTTACATCATGGGCACGATTCGCAATGCACAGTTCCTCCCGGATCAAGACATGATCGAGGCGTCCATGCGTCTGACGGCAGTGGTCAAGCCCTATGTGGGTGTACAAAACGAGTCGTTCGACCGCGAGACAGCCGACATCAAGGGACTATTGGCCGACCTGAGGAAGACGGAAAACTCGGCCGACGTCACGAAGCTGGGGCTATCGCCTATCCTCACCAAGTTAGAATCGGCTAATAAGGCCTTCGACGCCTTGTTTACCAAGCGCATGACGGCTAACACCGGCGCTAAGCTACCGCCCGCCAGCAAGGTGCGGCTGGAATCGGACGCTATCTACGATCGCGTGATCTTGATGCTCCAGTGGAACTACCTCTTTGGCGCAACCCCGATCGATCAGAAAGCCATCGAGACGCTGGCAGAGAATCTTTGCCGGCTGGCCGACCGCATTGACAAGGGCTATAACCAAAGCGTCGCGCAAAGGAGGGCCGCGGCCGAGAAGAAGAAAAAGCCGACCGATCCTAAGGATCCCCATGCGCCCAAGGATCCCAAACCGAGCGAGCCGAAGGATCCCAAGACGCCCAAGGATCCCCAACCGAAGAAGCCGAAGGATGACGGGAAGCCCGACATTCATCTTCCCGAAGGGGATCCGTCGAAGCAGCCCGGAGGCAGCGATGGCTCGGGCAAGCAACCCGAAGGCGGTAGTGGCAAGCAGCCTGAAGGTGGCGGCGGCGCGGGTAGCGGTGACACGGGCGGTTCGGGCAATCCCGATATTCACCTGCCGACAGAGTAAGACAAGCGAACTAAAAGCAAGGTCCCCAGAGGCCGTTTGTGGGCGCAACAGCATACGTCCCACGAACGGTTCCGTCAGGGGTCGAATGAATCCCATCCCAACCCATTTTTAGGGTACCGGTGTAGGGGCGTATCGCATACGCCCCACAAATGCCCATGACAATGGGCAAATGATTTGCAAACCTGGTACGCGCTGGGGCGTATGCAATACGCCCCTACCCATACGGACAAAAAATTGGGTGGTCTCTTGGCTGATGATTCACCCACCCGGTACGCGCTGGGGCGTATGCCATACGCCCCTACCCATACGGGCGAAAAATTGGATGGCCTCTTGGCTGATGATTCGTCTGCTCGGTACGTGCTGGGGCGTACGCTGTTGCGCCCTACCCTAACGGATCAAAAATTGGATTCCATTTTATCCATTGAATCAAAAACCCGGTACGCGCGGGTACGTATTTAATAGGTACATACCGGGAATGACCTTGATCGGGTAGGTGGGGTACTTTGTCTTTCTTTTTCTGTTTTTCGTTTCCATGCTCCGCTTGGGGCACATTGCAAAATCACTACATATAGTGATTGCCGCAGAGGGGAGGTTTGCCGTCCTTTGCGGCCACGAAAAGGAACGAATGGCGGGCTATGCGTCTCACGCCGTGCTTACGCTGCATTTACTCATGACGAAGAAAATTCACCGATTGGCGCTTATGCTATGCGCCCTCTGCCTAACCGAAATGGGCTGGGCAAGCGATGGCCACCCCCAAACGGATGGCGACACGATCAAGACGTACGACATCGACGAGATCGTGATCACTTCCTCGCGCAAGGAAACGAATCGCACCGAGCAACTGCCCGGCGCACTGACCGTCCTTTCGCCGCGGCAGGCCGACCTCCGACAGATCGGCTCCGTGAAGCGCCTGAGCGCCTTCATACCGAATCTCTACATCCCCGATTATGGGTCGCGCGGCACCTCGGCCATCTATATCCGTGGCGTGGGAGCCAGAAGCAGCGGCCAGACGGTAGGCCTTTACGTCGATGATGTGCCGTACCCCGACAAGGGCTCTTTCGATTTTGAACTGCCTGACATTCGCCGCATCGAGGTCTTACGCGGACCGCAAGGAACGCTCTATGGCCGTAACGCGATGGGTGGTATCATTCACGTGCATACCTTCTCCCCCCTCGAGCACCAAGGCACACGCGTCGGGGTGACGTATGGCAACTACGGCAACCTCGGTCTCCGCGCCTCGCACGCCATGCGTCTCGGCGACCGCACCGGCCTACAGGTCGGGGGATACTATCGGCGGCACACGGGCTTCTTCGAAAACGTCTTTGATGGCACAAGGGCCGACGGCGAGCAGACCATCGGCGGCAATGTGAAGCTAGTGCGCCGCTTCTCGAATGCCCTCACCGCCACGTTGGCCATAGTCGGGAGCTACACGAATCAAGGCGCCTTCCCGTACGGCCTGCGCAACGACAGCACGGGTCGCATCGAGCCCGTGAATCTGAATGACCCCTCGTCGTACCGCCGCACCACGACCAATAGCAGCCTAACGCTCAAGTACGTGACTCCGCAATTCGTCGCCACATACACCACCGGATGGCAGTTCCTACACGACCGCATGGAGATGGATCAGGACTTTATGCCCCTCTCTCTCTTTACGCTCGATCAACGCCGTCGCCACCACGCCCTGAACCAAGAACTTTCCGTCACGGGCACAGTCGGGCGCTACCGCTGGACCGTCGGCGCCTGCGGTTTCTATGACCATCTGCGGACGAATGCCGACGTGACCTTCAAAGAGGAAGGCATCCGCGCGGCCATGCAAAAAGCCTTCGACGGAATGCGGGCCAAGAACCCGCGCATGCCTCGCCTGCGTGTGACGGACAATCGTCTGGAGCTGCCCTCTGCCTTCGACGAATCGTCGCTCGGAATGGCCATCTACCACCAGTCTACACTCGACAATTTTCTCCTGCCCGGCCTCTCGCTCACCGCCGGACTGCGTATGGATATCGAGCGCCGGCGGCTGCACTACGAAGCCAGTGGCAAGATGAACCTGGCTATCCTCATGCCTCCCGTATACCCGAAGGAGACGGATATCAGCGCGCTCTACCCCGCCTCATCCTTCGATGAACATCTCTCGTCGGACGAGTGGCAAGTGCTTCCCCGACTGGCTTTGCGATACGCCTGGACACCGCGCACGAGCCTCTATGCGGCTGTGGCTAAGGGCTACAAGACGGGCGGCTACAACGTGCAGATGTCGGCAGACCTGATGCAGTCACGTATGCAAAACGACATCATGGACGCATTCCGCCACATCGTGCCTACGCTCCCCCACTTCGATAAGATACAGCCCAAGGAGGCCCTCGCCTATCGCCCGGAAAACGCCTGGTGCTATGAGGCAGGGATCAAGTCCGAGCCGGTGCGCGACCGATTGCACACCGAGCTTACTGTCTTCTACATGGACATTCGCGACTTGCAGCTGACGCATTTTACCGCCAGCGGCACAGGACGCATGCTCAGCAACGCCGGCCGTGCCGTCAGCTGCGGCATTGAGGCCTCCCTCAGCGCACGCATTGCCTCCGGGCTCACGGCCGACGTGAACTGGGGCTACACGCATGCCACCTTTCGCAACTATAACGATGGCCGCACGGACTACCGCGGAAAATTTATCCCTTATGCCCCGCGCCATACCGTCAGCCTCGGTATCCATTACGAGCGACGGCTGCACAGCCGCCTGATCGACCGTATTTTTGCCGCGGCGCAGTATAACGGCGTCGGCCCGATTCACTGGACCGAGGCGAACGACATTCGCCAGCCCTTCTACCACACCCTCGACGCCCGCGCCGGCATAGGTCGCGGCGCCCTCACATGCTCCCTCGGCGGCCAAAACTTGACCGGGACGGACTATGCTGCTTTTTATTTCCGTTCTTTCGGTCGCAGCTTCATCCAGAAGGGTCGACCCGCCCAGGTGGCCATTCGTCTTGAATACGCTTTCTAAAAACCCATACAAGCAACAATAATCACAATGGAATTCCTTACTACTTACAACCTTTGGGGCCTAGTCATAGGCGTGGCCACTTTCCTCATTATCGGGCTTTTCCATCCCCTCGTCGTCAAGGCTGAATATTATTTCGGCGCAGGCATTTGGTGGGCCTTCCTCTTAGCCGGACTCGTCTTTATGGGCCTGTCCGTGATGGTGCACCACCTCATTCTGTCCACGATTTTCGGAGTCATCGCCTTCTCCTCCTTCTGGTCGATCCTGGAAGTGAGAGACCAAGAGAAGCGCGTAGAAAAAGGCTGGTTTCCGGCCAATCCCAAACGCGCGGCCAAGAAAAAACAGAAGTGATCGCCCATTCGCCATCGGTCGAGCTGTCGTTTCCTCGGTAAGAATCCGATGCACCTTCGCCCCGACCTCCCCTTCCTTCGTCCGTCAGGGTAGGGGCGTATCGCATACACCCCCGAATGTACTGGGTAAGCGAATCATTTGCCCTTTGTCATAGACATTTGTGGAGCGTATGCTTTTGCGCCCTACCCTACCGGTCGAAATTTTATCGAGGATGGGTAGGTCGATTCATCGATGAATCCCATCCTTGCCAAGCATAGGATTCAATAAATACGTATTTAAGAGGTACTTATCGGGGATCAGATAGTCCGGCAGGAGGCAACTGTCATCCTTGGCAATAAGACCTATGTCACCCATGTGACAATTCGTAGACTGGTCAAGGATTACATTTGCAGCGTCATCATTAATCGTTTCACAGTAATAATTTTCCTTCTTATGAGCACATTTGAGAAAGCAACCGTTATTGCCCTCGAGCCGTCGATCGACTATGCTCCTGGATCAGTCATTAGCAAGCAAGTCACCATCAACCGCGCTGGAAACGTCACCCTTTTCTCCTTTGACAAAGGCCAAGGCCTGACTGAACACACCGCGAATTTCGATGCCCTTGTGCAGATCCTCGATGGCGAGGCCGAGATCCGTATTGACGGAACGCCGCACCGCCTGAAAGCTGGCGACTGCATCATCATGCCCGCCAATCACCCCCACGCCTTGCAAGCTGTTGAGCGCTTCAAGATGCTGCTTACGATGATCAAAGGCGGCGAATGATCCGCCTGCCAATCTGTTCTGTATAAACCGAGCCGCCCCTCGAAGTCCCTGAGAAGGACTTACCGAGGGGCGGCTCATTTTGTTTGGTCGGGCACGCGTCGTTACCCAACCGCGAGGCGTCGGATCTCGTCCGGCGAGTCGACTATGTGTCGCGCGCCACATTCCTCAAGCTCCGTACGCGGACGAAAGCCCCACGTGACGCCGATCGAAACGAGTCCGCCGTTGGCTGCCGTTTGCATGTCGACGCCGGAATCGCCCACGTAGAGCGTCTCCTCCGCCGTGCAACCGGTGATCTGCAACACGTCTCTGACTACGGTCGGATCGGGCTTTGTGGGTATGCCCTCGCGCTGCCCAAAGACAGCCGCGAAACGAATGTCTGGGAAGTACTGTCGGACTAACTTCTCCGTGGCGCGTTGATACTTGTTCGAGGCTACGGCCAGCGCCATCCCGTCGGCTTGCAGTTGGCTGAGTAGCTCGGGAATGCCGGGATAGGGAGCAGTGTAATCCGCGTTGTGGGCGTCATAGTACGTCAAGAAAGCGCTGCGAATGCGGGCGATGTTCTCCTGCGTACGCTCGCCCTCGGGCAGAGCACGTTCGAAGAGCTTATTGATACCATTGCCAACGAAATACTTGTACGCCTCGATGGCATGCGTCGGAAAGCCAGATTTTTCCAGCGCGTAGTTCGTGCTATGGGCGAGATCGGCAATGGTGTTGAGCAACGTCCCGTCCAGATCGAAAATAAGGGAGTGAATAGGATTCATAATGCGTAATGAATATCGATATAGGGGCAGGCGTTCGATGTCTGCCCGTCATTGTATGCCAAAATGAGGGGGCAAAGTTATGCACGGGGAGGTGCCAGCATTCATCTTGGTCAGTGTAGCCTTCGCCTTTACTCGCCTCTCCCTTTTCTTCCCTTGATAGAAGAAAAGGAAGCAAAAGAAGATCAAGGCACCGAGGGTGCCGCCATGCTTGCCGGATAGACGGATCGTTTTCACGCCTCTTCTTTGGATCCCCTCTGTACGAGGAACCCTTTACGCAGCATCGGGCTCGATGTGCTCCACCTCGGTCAGGCAACGCACGGCGGCGGCAACGCTCGCCACGTTACGGATCAGGATGCTCCGCTTGGCGTTTTGCTCGCGTAGGACGCAGCTTTTCGGATGTCGGCCGATGTAACCGAGCAGACGGCCAAAGGCTATGCTTTGATAGTAGGGGCTGTCGCTGTCGGAGGGTAGGTAAAGGGCCATCGCGCCACGTTTGAGGACAACTTTCTCGATGCCTAACCGACGTGCCATGCGTCTGAGACTCACGACACGAATCAGTTCCTCGCCCTCGGTCGGGATACGTCCGAAACGGTCTTGGAGCGACGCAACAAAGCGCGATAAAGCCTCGTCGGTCTCGATCGTATCCAGTTCGCGATAGATGCCGACGCGCTCCGAGTCGTTGGGAATGTACGTCGGGGGGAACATTAGCTCCAGATCGCTCTCGACAAACGTTTCGCGGACGTAGTTGTCGCCCGTGTTGGGTGTGCCCTCGTCGTCCCCGGCGTAGAGATCGGCGAACTCGTCTGTTTTTAGCTCATCCACGGCTTCTTCGAGGATCTTTTGGTACGTCTCATAGCCGAGATCGGCGATGAAACCGCTCTGCTCGGCCCCGAGCATGTTGCCCGCGCCACGGATGTCGAGGTCCTGCATGGCGATATGCATGCCACTGCCCAGTTCGGCAAAGCTCTCGATGGCCTGAAGCCGACGACGGGCTTCCGCCGTTAGCGTGGAGAGCGGTGGCGCCAACAAGTAGCAGAATGCCTTGCGATTGCTCCGGCCGACCCGTCCGCGCAGCTGGTGCAGCTCCGAAAGGCCGAACTGATGGGCGTTGTTGACGATGATCGTATTCGCGTTCGATACGTCGATGCCATTCTCGACGATGGTGGTAGCCACAAGCACGTCGTATTCGTAATTCACGAAGTCTAAGATGATCCGTTCCAGTTTGTCCGGCTCCATCTGGCCGTGTCCGACGGCCACGCGCACTCCGGGCACCTCACGTCGAATCAGGTTCTCGATCTCGTAAATGTTCTGAATGCGATTGTTGATGAAAAAGACTTGCCCGTTGCGACTCATCTCAAATTCGATGGCCTCGCGGATAATGTCGGCGTTGAAGCGCTCCAATTCCGTCTGCACCGGGTATCGGTTGGGCGGCGGCGTAGTGATGTTGCTCAGGTCGCGGGCTCCCATGAGTGAAAACTGAAGCGTGCGCGGGATGGGTGTGGCGGTCAGGGTGAGCGTGTCTACGTTCGTCCGGAGCTGGCGGAGCTTCTCTTTGACCGAGACACCGAATTTCTGCTCCTCGTCGATGATCAGCAGCCCCAAGTCATTGAATTTGACGTCGCGGCCGACGATGCGATGCGTCCCGATAAGGATATTCAGCTCGCCCGAGGCTAAGCGTTTGAGGATGTCTTTCACTTCCGCGGTCGATCGGGCGCGACTGATGTAATCGATGGTGCAAGGAAAGTCCTTGAGACGCTCCCGAAACGTCTGGTAATGCTGAAACGCGAGCACGGTGGTGGGCACAAGCACTGCGACCTGCTTATTATCGGCCACTGCCTTGAAAGCCGCCCGCATAGCCACCTCCGTCTTGCCAAATCCGACATCGCCACAGACCAGGCGATCCATCGGCCGCTCACGTTCCATATCCGCCTTCACTTCCGCAGTGGCGCGCATTTGGTCGGGGGTATCCTCATAGATAAAGCTGGCCTCTAACTCGTCCTGCATGAAGCTATCCGGACTGAAGGCATAGCCTTTCTCGCCGCGGCGGGTGGCGTAAAGGCGGATCAGATCGCGCGCTATGTCCTTGACTTTCTTCTTCGTGCGATCCTTCATCCGTTCCCAGGTGCCGCTGCCGAGCTTGTTCAGTGCGGGCGGTTCGCCGCCGTCCTTGCCCTTGTACTTCGAGAGTTTATGCAGCGCGTGAATGCTGACGAAGAGGATGTCGTTGTTACGATAAATCAGTTTCACGGCCTCTTGCACCTTGCCGTTCACCTCGGTACGCACCAAGCCGCCAAATTGTCCCACGCCGTGGTCGATGTGTACGATAAAATCGCCGGGGGTGAACTGGTTCAGCTCCTTGAGCGTCAGGGCCATCTTTCCGCTGCGTGTGCGGTCGCTCTTGAGATTATATTTGTGGAAGCGGCCGAATAGCTGGTGATCCGTGAAAAAACAACTGCGCAGCGTATGGTCTGTAAAGCCCTCGTGCAGAGTCCGACTGACGGCCGTAAAGGGTATCGCCTCGCCCCGGTCTTTGAAAATATCCCGAATACGAGCTGCCTGTTTCTCGCTGTCAGTCAATAAATAAAGGGTATAGCCATCCGTCAGATATTGGCGAAAGGTTTGACTGACAAGGTCGAAGTTCTTTTGGAAGAGCGGCTGCGGCGACGTGTCGAATCGGAAGACAGCCGCCGTGTCGCCATCGCGCGCCATGAGGTGAATCGAGATAAAACGTGCTGCAGCTACCGAAAAAGCCTCCGCGCCGATCAACTTACGGCGCATAGCCTCCCGATCCGCGAAACCTTCGTCGTCCTTATTCACCGGCTCCTCGTCCCAGAGGGAGGCGATCCGCTCGCGGCACCACATCGCATCGTGCGTCACGACGAGGGCGTCCTTCGGCAGCAGGTCGAGCAGCGAACTATCGGCATCATCGTAGCGACTGATCTCCGGGACAATCCGGATCGCGTCCAGTTTTTCCTGCGACAGCTGCGTCTCTACGTCAAACGTGCGGATAGACTCGATCTCGTTGCCAAAAAAGTCCACGCGATAGGGCCGTTCGTGGGAAAAAGAGAAGATGTCTAAGATACTCCCGCGGACGGCGTACTGCCCCGGCTCATAGACATAGTCAGTCTGCTCAAAGTGGTAATTATCAAGCACATCGGAAACAAAAATCGGGTCCACTTTTTCGCTTACGTGAAGCTCCAGCGTGTTCTCCTTGAGCACATTTTTCGATAGCACACGCTCAGCGATAGCATCCGGATAGGAGACGATGATCACGTCCGGCTTGTCTGATTGCAGCGTGGCCAACGTCTCCGTTCGCAGCACCTCATTGGCCGCGTCCGTGTGGCCATATTTGATATGTCGGTGGTAGGCGGAGGGGAAAAAGCTGACGCTGGCCTCGCCCACCAGTTGCACTAAGTCATTATAGAAATATCCGGCCTCCTCGAGGTCGTTCATCAAGCAAAGCAGACACCCGCCACGCTTGCGAAAGAGTGCCGCTAAGCACACCGCAGCGCTTGACCCCTGCAACCCTGCCCAATGCATGCTGTGCACATCGCCTCGATCGATCAGCGACGTCAGGGCTACCATTTGCGGGTGCGCCGCGTAAATATTTTGTAAGTCTTTAATGTCCATGAGACCGTTAATCAGTAAGTCAGGAGGAGAAGGAAAGGGAGAATCGGAGAAAGGGGAGATCGCAACGATCCCCCCATACAAAGGGCCGCAAAAGTGTACCCAATTCGCGAAAAACCGAACATCATCCTCGATTTATTTTCGATCACGCCCCACATCCCCAAGCCCCCGTATGCCATTTCATACACTATCTATAGATAAAAGAAGCCCATCCCCGCCAAAACACACCTTCCCCGACCGACGGCGGACAAAAAACACGCCCCCTTTTCGTCCGTCAGGGTAGGGGCGTATTGCATACGTCCCCATAGTTCTATCAGAAAATAGCGGGAGCACATATTAATTCGCCCGTTCCTCGTCACGTAAAAATATCTGTACCTAAACATCTCCAATTTTCATCTTCCCAACAAATAAAAGAAGTCCATCCCCGCCAATCCACCCCATCTCCGACCGACGACGGACAAAGAAAATGCCCCCTTTTCGTCCGTCAGGGTAGGGACGTATTGCATACGCCCCCATAGTTCCATCAAAAAGTAGCGGGGGAACATATTGATCCGCCCGTTCTCCGTCACGTAAAAATATCTGCAACCAAACACCTCCAATTTTCATCTTCCCAACATATCAAAGAAGCTCGCACCCGCCAAGCCACCCCTTCTCCGACCAACAACGGACAAAGAAAATGCCCCCTGCGGGGGCTTGACTTTCTTTTGTCTCTTTTCCCCCAGTCAAGACAAGAAAAGGAGAAAGAGGCGCAAGAAAAACACCTCCAATTTTCCTAATCCAAAAGAATTAGAGAAGCCACCCCCGCCAAGCCACCCCTTCCCCGACCAACGGCGGACAAAGAAATCGTCACGATTTTGATCCGTTCGGCCTCCGATATGTTCATTCGTAGGGCGTATGCCATACGCCCCTACCCTGACGGACGAAAAATCGCCATGATTCCGATCCATTCGGCCCATAATGATCAAAAAACCGCCACGATTTTGATTCGTTTATCGCAAAACAGCCTCAAAATCGCCACGATTTTGATTCACTGACAAAAAATGATCCATAAACCCATCGAGGCAAGCTATCCCCGGGCAATTAGGAAGATAAATCCCGACGCATATACGTTTCTTTTCGTATAAAAGAGGAGATTACGCGCTGCATAAAGCTATCTCCCGCAATGAAAGAGGTGAATATGCGACGCATATAGAATCATTCGAATATGAAAGAAAAGCATCTGCATTGCAGATTGAATCTTCATAAAACAAAAGAAGATGATATGCAACGCAAATATGATCTTCACGAATCAGGGAGATTCTATCTGCATTGCAGATTACATACTATCACACCGATAGCTATCGATATGCAATGCGTCGACTATGCTCCTACTGCGATAGAACCGTATATGCAATGCATGTAGTATCTTTTTCACCCATAGGAAAAGAATATGCGGCGCAGATTATATCTTCCCGAAATAAAAGCAGACTATATGCAACGCATAAGATCTTCTTTCGGTCCATGAGTATAGATTTTGCAACGCAGATATGCTTCTATTGGGTCGAGAAGATTACATTTGCAACGCGGATTATGATCTTTCATAGTGGGAGATCATGATTTGCGTCGGGTTTTTACCTTTGTGGGGCTCGGGGATTGGAAATCTTGGCGGGTATGATCTACGCGGAGGCGTTTGGATTGAAAAACCGACCTAAAACGGGTATCCCGGACGGTCGGGGATTGGAATATTTGATAAGAATGGCCTGCGATGAGACACGGGGAATGGTGGCCTCGGCGGAGATGGGGTTCTCTGAATCGTGAGGAAGATGAAAATTGAGAGCGTCTTTCTTACGCCTCTTTCTCCTTTTCTTGTCTTGACACAAGAAAAGGAGACAAAAGAAAGTCAAGCCCCCACAGGGGGCATATTCTTTGTCCGTCGTCGGTCGGGGAAGGGGTGTCTTGGCGAGGATGTGTTTTATGTATTTTATGGTGATGTTTTTTGTGATGATGATAGGATGAAACGTGTGATTGAAATTGAGAAACTGGGGCAGTATCGGCTGGATAATTCGCTGCATACTTGGTTCCATGATAAGGTGTGTGAGCGTATCGGCACGGCTGATGGAGAGAAGATCGGTGTGCCGCAGACGATGGTCGAGGAGTATCGGGCGTGTGTCGATGAGGAGTTTGAGATGCTGAAGGAGGTGTCTGGCGAGGAGAATGAAACGAAAGCGATCCTGAAAAAGGATGCGGAATGTGACCGTCTGCTGTCTTTCATTTTGGGCGTGATACGTATTATGCGCCTTTCGCCGCGTCAGGAGGTGGCCGAGGATGCGCAGCATTTGTACGTTTTGACTCACGACAAAAAACGGATACAGTCGGAAGGCATCGGACGCAAACCGGCGCGTATCGATTCACTGCTGAACGACCTCAAAAAGCCTGAACCGGCAGCCATGATTACGCGGCTCGGCCTCGACGAGGCTGTCGGCCTGCTGAAGCAGGCTAACGAGGACGCGAGTCGGCTACAGCGTGAGCGGAGCAATCTGCGCGTAAGGCGAAAACGGCCTTCGATGACGCAAATCCGACCTAAAACAGACGAGGTTTACCATGAGGTGATCCTCCAATTACAATATGCTTACAAAAATAATGTTCCGCCGATCGACCGTGAAGCCATCGCCGAACTGGTCCGCCATCTGAACGAGCACACGGCGCACGCCCGCATGACTTATAAGAAGAGCTTGGCCCAACGGCGGGCCAGACGTAGACAAAAATCGGTGCCCGCAGATGCGGACAATCCTGTATAATCCACGGCTCCGCTTCATTTTATTTATCTTTGTTGCGCTGAAGGGACAAACGACCTCCACCCTCGATCGATGAACGCAAAATACCTCCTTTTCCTGCTCTGCACACTGGCCGTCATCGCCTGCCAGCCCAGCGGCGGGGACGACACGCCCGCCGTGGCCTTCTATTACTGGCGGACGACGTTCGACCTGACGCCTACGGAGCGGCGCGTGCTGGAGGATTGCGATGTGAAACACCTGTATATCCGCTATTTCGACGTCAAAATAGATCCCGCCAGCGGCGCGATCGTACCCGAGGCCCCGGTTCGTTTTCGCAGCCTGCCACCGAAGGGCATCCGCGTCACGCCCGTGGTCTTCATCACCAACCGCGTCATGCTCCGCCGCGAGACAAACGTCGACACGCTGGCTGCGAACATCGCTGCCTACATTCGACGGATCAACCGAGCGGTGGGTCTGCCTGAACCCGACGAGGTGCAGATCGATTGCGACTGGTCGACCGGCAGCCGCGACCGGTTTATGCTATTCATCGACACCTTGAAGCGGCACGGCGGCTTCCGCAACCTTTCGGCCACGATTCGTCTGCACCAAGCTAAGCATCACACCATTACGCGCATCCCTGGGGTCGATCGCGGCGTCCTGATGTACTATAACATGGGCTCCGTGGAGACGGATACGGTCAATTCGATCTATGACCGCAAGATTGCCAAGCGCTACCTCGGCAGCCTCAAGGTTTACCCCCTGCCGATGGACGTCGCACTGCCCATTTATGCCTGGGGCGTACACCTCAGCGAGGGTCGCGTGACCGAGTTGATCAATCGTATCCACCGCGCTGATTTTGAGCAGGACACGAATTTTCTTGTCCCACGCGGTTCGAACCTTATCACGGTCAAACATTCCCTGATCAAAGGCGGACGTTACTACCGCACGGGCGATGAAGTGAGGATAGAGGAAGTGACATCGAAAGACTTATTAGAAATGGCGCGCGATCTGAGTCGGCATATGTCGACACGGCCTCGCGAGGTTATCTTTTTTGACTTGGATGAGCATCATTTCAATAAATACATAACGAACTATGAAAGCGAAACAAATTTCTTTAAGGACGTGGTGCGCTGTTTTTAGCGCTATACTCATCTCGACGGGTCTGGCTTGGGCATGCTTTTACATGGACCTCGACCCGCCGTCGAACTTCAGCCCGGAGCTGATGATGAGGGATGCGGCGGCCTATCGGCCCCTCTTTTATGACCCCAACACGACGTTTTACAACGGACACGATGACCAGCATCCCCGCCGATTCAACGAGGAGGTAACTAACGATTGGTATGACTTTTTGGATGGAAAACTCACTCGGGAACAGATTGCAGCCTTCATGCTCGAGGGTAAAAAGGTCGCGGCCATCGCTAACTCCTCGAGTCCGAAGGTGAAAGCCTTCGAGCGCTTCGTACGCTTAGCCCACCAGGTAGACAACTACGCCTGTACACCGATCGATCCGTGGTCGTATTACAATAACCCGCAGTCTGATACGCCTAAAAAGATGTCTGAGGAGCTGGTCGAGGAAGCTATTCGGGATTACAGAGCCGAAACGAATGCCTTCCTCAAGAATCGCTATGCTTTCCAGGCACTTAAGGCGCTCTTTTACGCTGGGAATCGGGATGCGTTTGAACGTTTTTTCAGCGAAGTTGAGCCGAATATGCCGCGCAATACGCTTTATTATCGTGCCCTTGGCTATCGTGCGGGCTTCTACATCGAGGTGAAGGACTTTTGCAACGCGAATTTGCTTTACGCAGAGGTATTTAACCACGTACCAGCCATGCGACCGGTCGCCGCCACGTCGCTTACGCTGCAAGACGAAAAACAATGGGAGCAATGCCTCCGCGCAGCCTCGCCCGAGCAAAAAACGGCTCTCTGGGCCCTGCTGGCATTCCGGACAGGCGATAACGACCGGGCCATCCGATCCATCTATCAGATCCGCCCTAAGGATCCGCTGCTCAGCCTGCTCGTGATCCGCTTCATCAACGAGAATGAGGATCGCCGATGGTCGCTGATCGGCCCACCGACGGAAGATGCCGATCCGAAGGCCAACTGCATGAAGGAAATATCGCGGGAAACGTTCGATTTGATCCGGCGAATCGCAACGGAGGAGAAGACGGAAAACCCGTTCCTCTGGTATGCGGCGGCGGGCTACATCACGTCTTGGTCGGGCGACTACGATGGCGCTAATTCGCTCTACGATAAGGCCGCAGGACAAATGAAGGCCGGCAACAAAGAGGCGGCCGATCAGCTGCGCTTACTGCGCCTCGTCAACGCCCTGAGTCGGATCACGGAGGTGAAGGGCGACAACATAGAGCGCCTCACGGAGGAGCTCCGATGGCTTTACAAGCAGAACAGCTATCCGGAATATGGGGAAGGTGGCATGCGTTACAAGACGGCCATCGAACAAAGCGCTACCTATCTGTCCACGCTCTACGCCAAGGCCGGTCGGCCGGAGCTGGCAGAGATGCTGGATCATAGCAGCGAGAAGATTGCTCAGCCCGGCGTGGTGGACAAGCTGATCGCCGTGCTCGAAAACCCGCGCACACCGATGGAGAAGCTCATCGTCGACATGTATCCATATACGGCGGAGGAGTTTTACTTCTACAAGGCCCTTCAAGCCCTTCACGCCGATCAATTGATCGAGGCCGAGGCGCTGATGAAGAAAGCGGGCAAGCAGGGGATGACGGAACTCTACACAAATCCCTTTAACGACTACATCCTCGATCCCTTAGACGCCCATACCCGCAAGCATATTAAGGAAGCGAAGGTGAAATACACGCCGATCACGCTTATCCAAAAGATGCGGGAGGGCGAAGCCAAGATTGCGCGCGGTGAGGAGGTGTATAACAACAGCTTACTGGTCGGGAATGCCTTCTACAACATGTCGTTTTACGGCACAAGCGACATTTGGCGCGTTCCGTTGCTGAACGCTTCCATCTTCGAGCTCGTCCCCTGCTATGCCCAAGAGATGGTCATGACCAGCCCCGCCGCGAAAAAGTATTACCGCATGGCGTTGAAGGCCGCTACGACCGATGAACAGCGTGCGAAAGCCGTTTTTCTGTCCATCAAATGCGATCGCAACGACTGCTATTTGGGGCCGATCCGAGGACGTGCCCTCTGTGACAATCAGAGGTATATGAATCAGAGCAACTCCCCCAGTTGGCTCGATCGTGACGGCTTTGGCGAGCTGATGCGTTACGCGAACACGCAGTACTACCGGGATGTGATCCGCGAATGCGGCTACTTCCGGCTCTACGTGGCCAAACACAAGCGATGACCGATGGAGGAGCTGCTTCGTTTGGAGTCTCGGAAGCGGAGACGCGTCGATTTTTCGGATCATTCGGTTGCTGATAAGGCGATTCGTGGGGCGTATGCCATACGTCCCCACACGAATGGCCGGAAATTTGTCGAGGATGATCTTCGTTTTTAGTCACGGAAGCGGAAACTCGCCGGGCGTGAGCTTCGGACGTATTCAGCTTATCTATATGTAATCCATAGTATTCACCACTTTTCAACAGAGAACAATGAATGAACGAATGAAAGCCTTCAGCAAGAGGGCCATGTACGGCGCACTGGCCGGACTGCTCTGGATAGCCACTCCGGCAGCCCGAGCGCAAGACAACATCACCTTGACAGACTCTGCGCAAACGGTGGCACTCGTGGCCGCCGCTAACGATACCTCCGCCTTAGCGCCCATCACAGCGACAAGCGATAGCGTCTTCCTCAAGGATTCGTCGGCCGTGCTGCCCATCAAAGAGGCCATACAGGACGGTGACTTTCGCACCAAGGCCCAGCTGCGCGAAGTGGTCGAGCAATGGAACGCCGCCCTGACTCCGGCCACCGTCGACCGCCTCAAGCAGCTCTATCACGACACCGAGGTGCTCTATTACGGCGGCCGCACCACACCCGACGAGTGCATCAATGACAAACGGGCCTACATGGAGAGCCATCCCGGATACGCCCAAACGTTAGTCGGCGAGATCGTCTACGACTCCATTAATCAGGTCACCTATCGCTGCTCCTTCATCAAACGCGTCAAGCAAAACGATGGCTTTTTCGAATATCCCTCCTACCTCGTCATGATGCGCATGCCCAACGGCTGGCGGATCACGGCCGAGGGCGACGGCGCCACCGACTACAATCGCAAGAAGAGCGAAACGGGCAGCGCACGCGGTAGCGGCATGAACGAGGGCGACTTCAACGGCACGGGGACGAAGGGCTACGTCTGGCTCGAGCCGCCTGTGTTCGCGAAAACGGATGACGAGGACGCCGGTTGCCTCGGCGGCTGCGACGGCACGATCCGCTTCCTCAACCCCTTCATCCCACCCATCAAGGTCCGCCATTGCATCGACGGCACGCCCGATAACCTCGGCGATCTGAACGGTGACGGCGCCGACGAGGTCGGTCTACTGCCCATCTGGTTCAATGGCTGCTGGGCCGACTATCACGTCTGGACGCTGCAAAACGGTCGCTGGATCGAGGCGGTAGAGAGCTTCCCCACCCATTGCGACCAGTGGAAGACGGGGCTGAAGCCCGTCGAAGTCGATCCCAAACGCCCGGGCTACGTCATCATCCGTTACAGCGAGAATGGCAAGAACGGAGGCATCGAGGTCAAGAGCAAGTCCGTGCCCATCCGCGGCGGAAAGGGTGCGGCGACCGATCCCGTCACGTTTCCGAAACTATGAGCACCGAGCGCCCCCTCTCCTCCCCCACACCACCGTCCGCTGCCGCTTCCGTGAGTCCGCTGAAGGCTTGGATCACGGCGGCAAGGCCTCACACCTTGGCGGCCTCGGCCTGCCCCGTGGTCGCTGCGTCGGCGCTGGCCTGGCGGGCGGACACATTTCGGTTCGTGCCCGCTGCGCTCTGCCTGCTTGTAGCCGTGCTGGCGCAGGTGGCCGCCAACCTCTCCAACGACTACTTCGATTATAAAAAGGGAGCCGACACCGATCGGCGTATGGGGCATCAGCGCGCCGTTGCCTCGGGGTGGATAGCCCCGCAGACGATGCTCCGCGCTTCGCTTGTCACACTTGGGCTGGCCCTGGTCTGCGGCCTCTTTCTCCTGGCCTACGGCAACCCCGTCCTGCTCCTCGGTGCGGGTGTAGCCATCGCGCTCTGCGTGCCCGCCTACACCGCCGGCCCCTACCCCTTGGCTTATCGCGGCTGGGGCGACGTCTGCGTGCTGCTCTTCTACGGTGTGATCCCGGTCTGCCTCACGTATTACGTCCAAGCGGGCACCGTGACCGCCACCACTGCGTGGATCTCCGTTGCCCTGGGACTGCTCTCCGTCAACATCCTGCTCGTCAATAACGTCCGCGACCAAGAGCAGGACGCCGCCGCTGGCAAACGCACCACCGTCGTGCGTTTCGGCCGCCGCTTTGGCACGACGCTCTACCTCGTCTGCGCCGTGCTGGCCGTCGCCTGCTCATGGCCCGCCTATTTCTATCGCGGCGCCTACACCTGGTTGCTGTTCCTCATCTTCCTCGCCTTCGAACTGGTGACGTGGCACGATCTGCGTCGCCTCAGCGGCTCCGATCTGAACCGTGTGCTCGGACTCACCGCCCGCAATATCTGGATCTATACCCTGCTGCTCGTTTCGTTGCTGGCCTTCTGAAAGATGCTGAGGCCGTTGCACGGTCCGCCAATCCTCCAAAATCAGATTCTGGGCCGTTGCAAGGGTCTGCAATCCTCCAGAATCAGATTCTGGGCCATTGCAAGGGTCTGCAAAGCGTCAGAATCAGATTCTGGGCCATTGCAACGGTCTGCAAAGCGTCAGAATCAGATTCTGGGCCGTTGCAACAGTCTGCAATCCGTCAGAATCAGATTCTGGGCCTTTGCAACGGTCTGCAATCCTTCAGAATCGGATTCTGAAGAGCCTCCCGAGCGTGAATCTCCCTGTAAACCCTCTTCTTTCCTCTCTTTTCATTGTGCAATTCGCCTCCTTGCCCTCCCTTGAAATGGGGATTGCCGGGCGACGCGCGCGCCTTCATCTTTGCCGCGCTAAAAAATCAAAACAACCATCCATATACAATGAAAAGAATTGCTACGCTTCTCTGCTTCATGATCTGCTGTGCCATGGCCATTTATGCCACTGACGCAAACGTGACCAGACGAACTTACACGGTGAGGGGCACCGTGAAGGATCGCACGAATGCCCCCGTTCCCTATGCCACGGTGATGGTGATCGGCACCAACATCGGGATCGCCGCCGATGCCGACGGCGGTTTTCGCCTCCAATTAGACAAAGGCACCTACCGCCTGCGCTTCTCCTGCACCGGTTACGAGCAGAAGACCGTCGACGTGTTGGCCGAACAGCAGCCCAACCTCGAGGTGACACTCGACGAGGCCAAGAACGGCCTCACCGAGGTGGTCGTCACCGGCACACGAACGGAGCGCATGCTCAAGGATGAGCCCGTCGTCACGCGCGTCATCACGGCCGAGGAGATCAAGAAGCTCGACCCGCAAGACTTCAAGGGACTGTTAGAATACGAGCTGCCCGGCCTACAATTCAACGGTGCAGCGCACGGCTCCGGACTGCCCGACATCTCCTTCCAAGGCATGGATTCCCGCTACCTGCTCTTCCTCATCGACGGCGAACGCATGGCCGGTGAAGGTGCGCTGGACAACATCGACTTCTCCCGCCTCGACGTGGACAACATCGAGCGCATCGAGGTGATCAAGGGCAGCATGTCCACCCTCTACGGCTCGAACGCCCTGGGCGGCGTGGTGAACATCATCACCAAGAAGGCCAACCGCCCGTTCGTGGGCAATGTCTCCGCTCGCACCACCAGCCTGGGCGACCAGAAATACGCGCTCTCTGTGGGTACACGTCAGGAGAAGTTCTCATCGCTCACCTCAGCCTCCTTCAGCCGCCGCAACCCGTACACCATCCGTGACACCAAGCCGATGACGAGCACCTTCAAGCGCCCCGACGGCACCGACTCCACAGCCGTGGATACCACCCGGCGCAGCTTCAACATCAAGGGCTACGAGACCTTCTCCATCGCCCAAAAGTTTGGCTACGACTTCACCGACCGACTCAGCGCTGAGGTCACCGGCAGCTTCTACCAGAACCGACTGCTCTACACCGAAGAGATGAAGCTCCACGAACGCTTCCGCGACTTCACCTTCGGCGGTAAGCTCGGCTACATCCTCAACGAAAACAGTCGGCTGGACCTCTCCTACCACTACGACCACTACTATAAGAACGACATCTTCCCCCAGGCTGGCGACCTCACCACGGTGAAGTATCGCGACATCACCAACAACATCCGACTCAACTACAGCCTCCTCCTGGCCGACCGCCACGCCCTCACCGCCGGCACCGAATACAACACCGAGCGGATGAAGAGCAACTGGTTTCGCGACACCACCTCCTCCCGTTTCTCCAACTGCGTGATCTACGTCCAGGACGACTATCGCGTCACCGACCGCCTGAGCCTCGTCGGCGGCCTCCGCATGGATTACCACTCGGAGTATAAGGCGCACGTCAGCCCGAAACTCTCCGCCATGTATCGCCTCGGGCACGTCACGCTGCGCGGCGGTTACGCGGCCGGTTTCCGCTCCCCGTCGCTCCGCGAGCTGTACGCCGAGTTCGACCACCGCGGCATGTTCAAGATCTACGGCAACGCCGACCTCAAGCCCGAAACGAGCCACCACGCCTCCATCTCGGCCGAGTGGGTCGCCGGCCTCTTCAACGCCTCCGCCACGGGCTACTATAACTGGTTCAACAACCGCATCGTCCGGACGGTGCGCATCGAGGATGGCCCCGCCAAACAGTATCCCGACTACACCTATCAGAACGCCGAAAAGTCCAAGACCTACGGCTTCGACGTCAACGCCCAAGTGCGCCTGCCCTTCGACCTTACCCTGCGCGGCACCTACTCCTACGTCAACGACGACGAGAAGGTGCAGGGCAAACGCAGCTCCTACATCCGCCCCCACACGGCCGTCATGCAAGCCGACTACACGCGCCGCTTCGGCCGTTGCCGCGCCTATATCGGCCTGAACGGGCGCTGGATGGCCGCCACGGACTACTGGTCGTACAGCAGCAGCCAGAAGAGCATGTACAAAATGGAGCTCGAGAGCCGCATGCTCTGGAAGCTGAACGCCGGATGCTACTTCCCGCGCGGCATCGCCCTGAACGTAGGCGTGGACAACCTTTTCAACGCAAGGGATAAGAACATCAGCTACGACGCCAGTTCCGCCACCCTAACCCGGGGCACAGAGTTTATCGCCAACATCTCCGTCAATATCGCAGAGCTGATCGGCAAATGACGGGACGGACACTTGGCACTTTTTTGGGGCACGACACTTCTTGAGGGAGGCGTCGTGTTCCTCTTTTTTTGGCCCCAAGCCCGATAGGTCGGTGCTACCCCAGAAAAAAAGTAGGGCTAAACCCTCAGGGCTCAGTCTTCCCAGAAAAAAAGAAGAGCCAAACCCTCAGGGTTCAGCGCTACTTGAAAAAAAGAAGGGCTAAACCCTCAGGGCTCAGTCTTCCCAGAAAAAAAGAAGAGCTAAACCCTCAGGGTTCAGCGCTACTTGAAAAAAAGAAGGGTCAGACCCTCAGGGTTCAGCGCTACTTGAAAAAAAGAAGGGCTAAACCCTCAGGGTTCA
>ERZ773009.907-NODE-907-length-21301-cov-6.132872_pt1 | contig 21301 bp, 21 predicted proteins | sample MGYA00580663_ERZ773009 | MGnify/ENA primary metagenome ERZ773009 (study PRJEB29015, sample SAMEA2737969) | human oral metagenome | biome: human oral; feature: human-associated habitat; material: dental | place: China | collected 2026 ... | reverse complement strand
CCGCTAGGTTGGCGTTTTCACCGGGGCGTCAACCCACACGAACCCCCGAAGAGCCTTCTTTGACTTGCAAAATTATGAGGACGTCAAAAAGGTCGTTGGCGATTCCGCAGTGGTATTTCCGGGTATCGAAGTAAGTGTCGAGAGCTTCCATGTGCTCGTAATCGCAAATCCCGACACTGCAGACGCGTTCTCGGAACTATGTCAGCAAGTCCCCCAGATTGAGCAGACGGACGAGGCCGGCATGGAGATAGATGCATTCAAGGACATGTTTGGTGATGGGCCATACATTGTGATTCCACACTACAAGAAGAGTCCCAAGATAACCAAGTCAGCTCTGCAGCAGATTGATAGTTTTGTCTCTGCGCTTGAAGTTGCAAGCCAAAAGAAATGGTCTGTTGAGCATGATCAGGTTGATAAGCCTCTCGTGATATTCAGCGATTTCCGGTGCAAGCAAGATGCGAAAAGATGCTCGGGCCGGTACACGTATGTGTCTATTGATGATCTGACATTCAATGCACTTTCCCTAGCTTTCAAGGATAAGACAAAGTTCTCCATCTCGCAAAAGGAAGACCATCTCGAACTTGCTCCAGGTTTGTATACATCGACTGGCCTTAATGTCGTGATTGGCAAGCGGTCTACCGGTAAGACATATTTTCTTGATGGGATAAATGAATCTTGCGACCCAAGTGATGTTGTCTACGTCAAGCAGTTCGGGATAGTTAAAAACGCTGAGGAAAGTGCGTTCAAGCAAAAACTTTCAGCCGATGAATCGGCTATCAAGAGCAGCTACTACGCCCCGATGAAAAGTGTTTCTATTGCAGTGGAAAGCCTGCCTTCAAAGCAGTCTATGCAGAAGGAACTCAAAGACTATCTGGATGACTTGATCAAATATGCAGAAACCACAGCACTAGAAGATGAATATTCGAAGTGTTGCATTTATAGCGAGGCTTCAATGCCAGAGGCAAGCGCGGCGGAAGAAGAAAAGGTAGTCAAAGCGATTCTCGTGTTGCTTGGCGATAATCCGCTATCAGGGGACATTGAAGAGAAGATTGGCTATGGCCCATTAAAAGAGCTCCTGAGAATTGCGATAGAGCGTTACAAGCAAAAGAGACTCCAGGTACTTTGCATCAATGAAGCAAATGCCATTGCCACTCAAATGCGAAGTGCGCTAGCTAAAAAATCCAGCCGTCCAGCATGCCCCGATTCGCCTATGATCAGATTTGCTGGGCGGCAAGCATACATAAAGCGTCTTGCAAACCTGAGACACGTAACGGCTGAGAAAGCGATCGTTGACCAGAAGACATTGGGTGGCAAGTTCACGCGCATCGTGAGTCGAGTCCCTTATAAAAATGCCGCTGCATTAAAGAGAGCGGTAGGTGCTTCCGAGACTCTGGGCGGTGTCTTGCAGCTCGATGATACAAGCTTCGTTGAGAGAATTCTTTCGTCAGATGGGGTGTCTGACATAAGCAAGGCGTTCTTCGATATTGATGTAGAGCTGAAGAACACGCGAGGAGAACAGGTCTCGGGAGGGCAGAAAGCCGAATACCTATTCTTCAAGGCGCTAGATAGCGCCGGAGGCCATGACGTGGTGCTGATTGACGAGCCAGAGTCATCATTTGACAATCCGTTTCTTAGCGGCCCCATCATTGAAGAGCTGAAAAGGATTGCGCAGAGGTCAACAGTATTTATATCGACGCACAATAATGTGCTGGGCGTCTCCATAAGACCAGACGGAATTGTGTATACATGCGTTGATGACGACGGCAATCATTGCGTCTTTACCGGTGATGCTTCAAGCGACGTCTTGGTAGCGGCGAACGGAATACAGCGGAAACGGAGCGAGACTCTTCTGGAACTCATGGAAGCGGGAGAGATGGCTTACGAGGACAGGAGGCCATATTATGGGCTTGCTAACAATTAGGGATAAGGGTGCATTTTTCTGCATACCAGGTGGCACCGAAAAGAATGTGATGGATGTCATTCCCGATGACATCGAGAGTGCGCTTGAGTTTCTAATCAATGATGAAAGCCTCGAAATTGTTGAGGAGGAGGCAGATTCTAATACGATTGCTAATCCTGCTCAAAAAATACTGTACGAACAGCTTAAAAAAGGCTTTGAGGGCGTGCGGGACTCGGCTCCTGCGTTAAAGGAAGAAGTTGACAAGGTTTTTGCTAAGGCAGAGGAAACGTACCTGAATGACTCCAAAGAGCCCGATAAGAATGATGCTGAAGAGCCCGATAAGTAAGTACGCTTTAAAAACTTTCAGGGCTTTACGTCTAAAGACTTAGAGCCAATCGGTACGAACGTCCTGCCCCGAGCCCGAAGGCCCGGGGCAGCTGCTTTAAGGTCATCTCCCGTCGTTGAGGACGTTCATGTGGTGGCGAAGGAGGGCCTTCTCAGAGCCCATCACCAGGAGGCTCCCTTCCTCCCCGCCGTCGGTAGGTGTTCCTGACGGCGGGGAGGGCGGCCGCGGGAGGGCTCGGCTGCGGCCGTGGCGATGAGAAATAGGGACCGCTGGGGTTCTCTCCCAGCGGTCCCTTTCGCGTCGTGAGCGGTATGTTCTTCTGTCCTAGTCCTTGGACCAGCGGCAAACTCCTACGAGGTGGCGCAGATTGGCCTGCCTCTCGCCCGTGATGGCCACGGCCACTACGTCATGGCGTACGGCGCCTACGCGCCCGTGGTCGAGCAGGTGTTAGCGCAGGCACTCGGCTCTCATGTCGGCGGCGTCCACCTCGCTCACGTCCAGCGCGGGCAGGGCGCGCTCGCCGCCGCCGACGCTCGCGGTGACGCACACGAGCACTGCCTCGCCGCCGTCCATGGACACGATGGCTCCGCCTGCACCCCCGTCGTCCACGACCCTCATGCCACGGTGCTCCAGGTAGCCCCTGCACAGCCAGTGCGCCGTGGCCATCACTTCCTCCTGGCTCATGGCCAACTTGCCGGTCTCGGTTGCCTCGTCCATCTCGGTCTCCCTCCGGTCCCGGGGCCTTCTGCCCCGCCATGGCCCTGGATGGCAAGCGCGGCTCGGCTGGCGGGCGCGTCCCTGCGGGCGTGGGCGCGGCGCCCGACGGCCGGGCAGCGCGTCGGGGAGCGGGAAGAGGTGCTTGCCCCCCGTGCCACCCTCGGCCATGGCGGGGAATGGAGACTGTCCTTGGGCGCTTGGCTCTTTCCAAGGGGCGGCTGCCCGAGCCCGAGGGCCCGGGGCAGTCGCTTTAGGGTCATCTCCCGTCGTTGAGGACGTTCTTGTGGTGGCGCAGGAGGGCCTTCTCGGAGCCTGTCACCAGGAGGCTCACGATGTCGTAGCGGATGCTGGTGAGGCCCTCAACCTCGGCCTCGGCGACGCACGCCGCCGCGATGAGCCCGAAGCGCTCCTGGTCGGGCTCCTCGCGGGGCATGTCGTAGCCCCCGCACTTGGTGGCGGTGTCCACGAAGACGAGCTCCTCATCGTTCGCAGCGATGAAGTCGATGCTGTCCGAGCCGTGCGCCCAACCCTCCTCCAGGACCTCGATGCCCCTGTGCCTCAGGTGCGCGCGGATTGCCTCGTGCGACCTCTTGTCGATGCTCTTTCCCATAGCTGTCTGCCTACTCGTGTTGGGGCCCGCCCCCTTGGTGCGCCTTGTGGGGCGGACGATGCCTGCGGGAAAGCGATAGTGCAAGGGGCAATAGTGAAATGCGGATACGCCTGGGTTTTCCGAGGGGCGCTTGCGGCCATCGGAAAAGTTTTTGCAGCCCTTGCGCGGAAGCGACCGTGGGCGAGTTTTCGCTTCCAAGGCGAGGCGGGGTAGGGGCTGCTCGCGGAGGCAGCGTGTGGGAATGCGGCGATGAAGTTGCTACGAGGCGTTGCGTGCCTGGGGCGCTGGGGCGTCTGGTGGAGGTGTGGTATGCTAGTTGGTTACTAGTGGCCTCTTTGGGCGACGGGGTACTCACGTGGATGCCGTGTGGTGTGTGGTAGCCATAACCGTGAGGTGTCTGGTGCGCTTCGTGCCGTCATGGTGCCTGTTGTGGCGTGTGGAGGCCCGGTATCTGCTATGGCATTGTGCCTGGCGACGGGCTGAGAAGGCTGCTCTGCTACCACGTTGATTGTTCCGACGGGAGGTTGGCCTGAGCGGCCGTCCTTCCCTTCGGGCTCGGGGTAGGGCCGGTCGCAGGCGAAAAGACATGGAAGTGGGTACAAGTTGTACCTACTTCCAACAATATTTATCTGCTATTGGCCTACAGGTTTGCCCGCCTACTCTTTGGCATCCTCGATGTCGTGCGCATACGGCTTCCAGAGCGGGCACTCCTGCCAGCCTTTGGTGAAGCCCATGCGGCGGAGCTCACCGAAACTAAGGCCCAAAAGTTTGAAGAGACGCTCACGCCAGAACGTCTCGGGCGCGATGTGCTCCAGCAGATAGCTCAGGATTGTGAGGATGCCAAACATGTTGTCCGACCTCACGCTGAAGGGCTCGTGCCATTCCGGATGCTTCGACCGCTTGGGAATGATTGGTCTGGTGCCGATGCCCCTGTTCCAGAGACGGCCATGGTGCGCGCATATGTTACGCACCGTGTTTATGGTCACGAGCCAAGATTCCAGCACGCGCGAGCTCACGCCCAAGTCGTTTGCGAGCTTGTTCCTGATTTCAGCTGGTGCGCCGTTGAAGAGCCTGAGCATGGTGCCGAAGTCCATCAGGTTGACGAGTATCCAGTAGGGAGGAAGCTCGTGCTCGTCGCTATAGGCCTCTTTGAAGTGGAGGGCGAAGGGCTCACGTGAGCGTCTGAGCTCATCCTTGCAGCGCGCTATGAACTTGTCATACTTGCCCTGCTTGAGCCTTGGCAGGTTGTTAGCGTCGAGGAATCCGAAGGCGCCGGTCTCTCTAGCAAGTTCGTATGCGAGCTGTGTGCGGAAGTAGACCTCCACGCGCTCTATGGCATCGAGTACGACAAGCCTGAACTGTCGGTCGAAGATGTAGAGGCGCCAGATCTGGTCGAATGACGTTCCCTCGATGAAGCGCTCGTCCTGCATGCCATCCTTGTCGCCTTTTGGCTGGCGCTTGAAGATGTACCAGTATCCACTCAAGCGGTAGTAACCGATGTCAGCGAGGTGCCTGATAAGATCGTCACGGTCGGCAACGAGACCACGCTCGTTGATGAGAAGGTCTGCCTGCTGCTCAAAGGACAGCCAAGGTTTCGTGTACGTTCCCACGGTGCTCATGCACCTCCAGACAAAGAAGACCCGCCAGTGTGCATGCTCGGAAGCAGAGGCCAGGCGGGTTTACTGATCACAGTGTATCACATCCATCGTGAGACGGCGCGGAAGAGCCAGCGCACGAAGCGCCAGACGAGCCTAAAGACGCCCGTGTCTAGCCTCCTTCTCCTCTGCGGCGGCGAGCATCGCCTTGAGCTGGTCCACCGAGAAGCTGAGCGCGGGCTCGCGTCGCCTTGGCGCGCCAATGGCGCTGTCCATGATGGCGTCGCCGTGGCCGCTCATCTCGGCGTCGAAGCTCTCCTCGACCTTGCTCACGGCGGCGCGCTTGGCCTCGGGGTCCACGTCGGCATAGATGTCCAGGGTCATGGACACGCTCGCGTGCCCCAGGTAGCTCGCCACGATCCTCACGTCGCAGCCGCCTGCGATCATCATGGTGGCGAAGGTGTGCCTGAGGCCGTGGAAGGTGCACTTGAAGCCGTTCATCTTGCAGAAGGCGGCGAAGTCCTTCCCGAGCTGCGTGGGGTTGTAGGGCCGGCTCTTCTCCTCCTGCGTGCCCAGTATGTAGGGGTCGCCGAAGGGAAGCGCGAACTCGTTGGCGATGCGCACGGCGTCCGCCCGCACCCGGCGCAGCATGTCGAAGGTGCGCCTGGTGAGGGGAATCGTCCTCAGCGAGCTCGAGGTCTTGGGCTCCTTCACGTCGAAGCCGCCGTCGCCGTTTCCCAGGGCGTGGCTCACGGTTATGGTGCCGTCGTCCGAGAGGTCGGACCACCTGAGCGCGCAGACCTCGCCGCGCCTCATGCCCGTGGTGAGCGCGAGCTTAATGGCTATGCCCATAGGCGCTGGCTGTGCGCGCCTCGCCAGCTCGAGCATGCGGGTGCGCTCCTCGCGCGGCAGAGCGTTGATGGGCGTCCTCGCGCGCCTGGGCGGCTTGCAGAAGTCGCAGGGGTTCTTGGTGATGAGGTCCTGCGCCATGCCCCACTTGAGCGCCTGCTTGAGCAGGCGGAAGGGCTTCGACACGCTCTTGGGCGCGTAGCCGTCTGCGCTCATGTCGCGCATCCAGCCCGACACGTCCTCCACGGAGAGGTCGGCCAGGCGGACGTTTCCGATGTAGGAGTCTATTTGGCGTGCCTCGGCGCGGTATCCGCGCACCGTCGAGGGCTCGATGGTGTCCGAGCCCTCCTTGTAGGCGAGGAACTGATCCATGAACTCGCGCACGCTCATCGAGGAGCCGACGGTCCCTCCCTTGCGCTCGAGCTCCAGGATGAGCGCGTCGCGTGCGCGCTCCGCCTGCCTGCGCGTCTTGCCCTCGACTGTATGGAACGTCCTTACTACCTCGCCCGTCACGGAATCGGTGTGCGAGAGTACCGCCTCCCACCGGTCGCCGTTTCTCCGTCTCCTCAGGCCACGGCTGGTGTAGGTAAGGTTCTGCATCTCCACTTCCTTCCGCTCGGTTTTCAACAGCCGTTTCTGACCGACATTGTGACCGCCAAAGTGACCGCCAAAACGAGGTTGGAGATGCAGAAGAAGCAGAATCCTACAGAACGTTGGAGACGCGAAAAACACAAAACACCTGCTCAGCGCAGTGCGTCCAGACGAGGCAGGCGAGGGAGAATTTACGGAACCTCCAGCTTGACTCGCTCATAACCCGGAGGTCGGTGGTTCAAATCCGCCCCCCGCGACCAAAACCACAGCCCTGACCTGCGAAAACAGGTCGGGGTTTTCCTTTGACCGACATTTTACCGCCAAAAACTGAGGCTTCGTGAGTTCGTGTGGGTAGGTGGTTGCGTCGTCGCCCCGGCGACGTGGGCCTCACCGCCCCGGCGGCGACGCAACAGTGTACACAGATCGGTGGAAATGGCCTCTCCGCGCCGTTTTGGGGCATTTGTGTACACTGTTGCGCCTCGCGAGGATCGTTCGAGCGACCGTGGGGACTCGCAGGAGTGTACACAGATCGGCCAAAATGGCCCCTCGTAGCCGTTTTGGGGCATTTGTGTACACTGTTGGGCCGTGGGCTTGGGTTGTGGGTGGCCTTGGGATCGCAATAGTGTACACAAATGGGAGGATCGGGCCTCTCCGCGCCGTTTCGGGACATTTGTGTACACTGTTGCGCCTCGCGAGGATCGTTCGAGCGACCGTGGGGACGCAGGAGTGTACACAGATTGGCTAGAATGGCCTCTCGGATCCGTTTCGGGGCATTCGTGTACACTGTTGCGACGCGAGTCGCGATACGAATTGCGACGCGAGTAGCGTCAGGTGGCACGAGCGCCTCAGCCGCCACGGCGTGCCGGCGGCGCCCCCTCGCTGGCCCCTCCCGCTTGGTCGGGAAGACAGGCTCTGAGCGAGTGGCGCCGCTGCCAGGCTGGCATCTTCGCCAAGGCGTCAACCCACACGAACCCCCGAAGAGCCTCTTATTATCGACAGTTCCTAAGACGAGCGGCGCCGAATCGTTCGAGGTCGGCGGAACGTGGGAGACCTGGCCGACGATCACGCTTGTAGCTGAGGCCAGGAGTGCAGTCTCCGTGGGCGACGGGAGCTCTTCCGTCGCTGCGGAAGGCACCTTCGCCGCCGGCGATGTGGTGGTCATCGACATGGAGTGGCAGGCAGTGACCGCGAACGGGGCCGATGCCACGGCGCGGGTCTCGCTCGAATCTGACTTCTTCGCGCTGGTACCCGGTGAAAATGCCTTGATCTTCTCGGGTTGTTCTTTTCACTCCGTGAGCTGGGTCGAGAGGTGGGCCTGATGGCAGTCCCGACCCTCTACCTCTTCGACCGGTGGGACGAGCGGCTGGGGGTGCTGCCGACCCTGGGCTTCATGACACATACTGAGGGGCTGGGAGGCGAGGACACGTTGGAGTTCGACTGCCTGGTGGCGCCTGAGAAGGGCGACCGGCTGGTGTGGCGGGACCCCGACACCGGGGCCTGGCGCGAGCACGAGGTTGTGAGGACCGACGAGGAGACGGCGGGCATTGCGCACGTCTATGCCGAGAGTTCATTGTGCGAGCTGCTGCGCGATTTCGTGGAAGAGGAGCAGCTGGTAGCCAAGACTGTCTCGCAGGCCATGGCGGCGGTGGTCGCTCACACGCGATGGTCACTGGGCACGGTGAGTTGCGATGATTCCACCAAGCGCGGGGCGCTGCTCTGCCACTCGAACGCCTTGGCAGCCTTGCGCAGGGTCGAGTCCGTCTGGGACGGGGAGCTGGAGTGCTCGTATGAGGTCTCGGACGGCCAGATTTCCAAGCGGACTGTCTCCTTGCGTATGTCCGCGACGACCGAGGGCGTGGGGTTCCAGCACCTCTCGGGCATGACGACCGTGAAGCAGTGCTTCGTCTCGCGCACGGACCTGGAGTCCGTCTACGCCACCTTCTTCGACACGTCGGCGCTCACGGCGGGCTACCAGATGTTCTACGGCTGTCAGAAGTTGGTCGGGGGAACCGATAGGACCGTGGTGGGGAACTTGACCGCCTACTCCATCTGCAAGCTCGGGGAGGGCGGCGTGCTGACGGACCCCGGCAACGACACGAGGCAGTGGTTCTGGGGGACGGTCTACGCGGACGGGTACCTGGAGATCTCGGCGAGCTCGGACGTTACGTGGTCGCGCGGGGTCGCGGGGCGCGGGCGGACCGCGCCTAGGCCAAGTACCAGCTGGCCTCAGGGCTGCCGTGGTCGGACGAGAAGGACCGCCTCACCAAGGTCAAGGTGAAGGCCGACATGGCGACGGCGGGGTTCACAGAACTCAACATGAACTACTGGTTCCATGCATACGGGGACGTGACAAGCTTCGAGGGACTGGGGAGCCTGAGGCCCGTCTCGCGGATGCGGCATGCGTTCTCGTCGTGCACGGCTGTGACGGAGCTCGACCTGACGGGCTTCGACCCCTCCTCGCTCACGGACCTCTTCTACGCCTTCGCGGGGTGCTCGGCGCTCATGACGATCTACGTGGATGCGGACTGGGCCCTGCCCTCCGGCTGCACTGGGAACCAGTGCTTCTACAGCTGCAAGAGCCTCGTGGGCGGGAACGGCACAGCCCGGGCTAGCGGAAAGACCGGGATGGCCTACTGCGTGGTGGACAAGGACGGGCAGGCGGGGTACCTCACGGCGAAGGCCTAGGAGACAGCCTTCTCGACCCACTCGACGAGCTGCTCGTAGGACATGCTGCCGTCGGCGACCGCTAACATCGCCCGCAGGAAGTCGTCGTGGCGGGGCTTGAAGTAGTGGCCGCAGAGGCGCAGGGATGCTCCTAGAAGGGCGGCCCCCGTGCGCTTGTTGCCGTCGGTGAAGGGGTGGCCGCAGATCACGCCGTAGCACAGGCGTCAGGCCTTGGCGACGTCGCCCTCGTAGAGGTCCCGGCCACCGAAGGTCTGCCAGGGCTGGGCCAGGGCCGAGTCGAGCAGGTCCTCGTCGCGCACGCCGGGAAGGCCGCCGAAGCGCGCGATGGCCGCGTCGTGGATGGCGAGGACCTAGTCCTTGGCGACGAGCGGGTCCTGCGGGGCGTTCACTTGGCCAGCTCCCGGAAGATGTCGGCGTACTCGTCCATGAAGTCGACGGCCACGTCCACGGCGTCTGTCTGGGCGGCCCCCGCTGCCGGCTGGATGACGACCCAGGGCCTATTGTTCTTGAGCACGGTGACGGGACGGCCCGTGCGGTTGACCTCGGCCGTGACCTTGGAGAAGTTGTTCTTGGCCTCCGCGAGGCCCATCGTGACGGCAGGCATGGGCGCCCCTTTCCGAGAGTTCTTGTAACTAGCCAGAATTATAGCCATATATGTGGCCTTCTCAAGCGTTTGTGACGGGGTTGGAGGATGAGTGCATTGGATGGCGTCACAGGGAGGGCTTTCTCGTATGGAGTCGGTATTGGTGGCGCTCATTGGAGGCGCGGTGACGCCGGCTGGCGTGGCGGCGTCGAACTCGCGGTCGCGGGCCGTCATGGAGCAGAAGATCGACGAGCTCACGCGGCGCGTGGACAAGCACAACTACCTGATCGAGCGCACCTACCTGCTGGAACGGGACGTGGCCCTGCTGAAGAACGATGCCGAGGACATCGAGCGGAAGGTGGATTTGCATGGCTGAGTTTCTGACGGGCAACGAGTGGTGATGGCGGCTGGCCCGCACGGTGGCGCAGGGCGTCCTGGGCGTTCTGATGGCGAACCTGGACCTGCTCGTGGGGACGCTGGCGCTCGCGCCCGAATGGCGCGCCTTGGTCGTGGCCCTCGTGATGGCGGTGCTGTCGCCGGTGATGGCGGAGGTCGGCAAGCACGTGGCGCCGGCTGGCGAGATCGAGGAGGGCGGTTCCGATGAGTGACGACCTTGAGCGCACGGACGGTTTGGAAGCCGACGGGAGAGGGCCTGATGACGAAGAGTAAGTTGTGCGCCTACACGCACATCACGAGGAACCGCAGTGCCGATCGCGTCGGCTGCAGGGTCTGCAAGATCACGCCGCACTACATGGCGGCCAGGTGGAGTGGCAGGCAGTGCGCGGACTACTTCGCTGGGACGACTCGGCAGGCGTCCTCGAACTACTGCATTGGGGTCGACGGCGACGTGGCCATGAGCATGGACGAGGACGATCGGGCCCGGACGTCGAGCAGCGCTTGGAACGCCAGGCGGGCCATCACCATCGAGTGCGGGAACATCGATAACTCCACGGGCGAGATGAGTCAGAAGACATGGGACGCCTTGGTCGGACTTTGCGCGGACATCTGCACGCGGTACGGGTTTCGGCTCAACTACACGGGCGACCGGAACGGGAGCCTGACCGAGCACCGCATGTTCGCCTCGACCGCCTGCCCGGGGGCGTGGCTGCATGCCCGCATGGGGAAGCTAGCGAGTGAGGTTAACGCGCGGCTGGACGGTGGCTCCACGAAATCGGACAGCAAGTCCGGGAGCTCTGGCGACGTGTGCCTCGTGAAGGTGACCTGCGACGCGCTGAACATCCGCAAGGGGCCCCGGAACGGGCTATGCCGTCGTCGGCTGTATCCGCGACCGAGGGACGTACACCATCGTGGGGACCTCCGGCAACTGGGGCCGCCTGAAGTCCGGCGCGGGCTGGATCTGCCTAGACTACACCTCTTGGGTGGGATCCGCGAAGGCCTCTTCCGCCAAGGCTGCGGACATCGATGCCATGGCTCGCGCCGTGATCCGGGGCGACTACGGCAACGGCGAGGAGCTCAGGTGCCGTCTGGGCGAGAAATACGCGGCGGTGCAGCGGCACGTGAACGAGCTGCTGAAATGAGAGGCCGTCTGCATGAGGAGCTGGCTTGGGGCTTGGCTGACGTTCTGGCCCTTGTGTTCTGCCTGCTTGTCGCTCCGCTGGTGCTGCTGCTTTGGCTCATGTATGGCCGTCATTGACGACAGCGGGGCACGCAGCGCCTCGCTGCCCGCCCTTGCAGGTGCGTGACCGTTGCACGGGTTTCCAACACCGCGCGTCCTTTGCGCGGTGCTGGAAACCCCTCCGGCTTGCCCGTAGGTCCGGCGGCCCAAACCTCGCACGAGTTTTCAATCGCGCGGCGCGGCAGAGGTCCCTGCCTCAAGCTGCAGCCGCGCCGCGCCGTTGGAAACTCTTGGTGGCTGCCTTGGTGGTATGAAGCAGCGTCGTGACCCACTTGGGATGCAGCGCTGCTCTTATCCATGCTGGTTTGTTAACCGCATCTCTCGGCCACGCTATCCTTCGGCTGCTTGTCCTTCGGTCCCCTCCTTGACGTCCGCGTTCTCTTCCCCTGGGTCCAGCCTTACCAGGATTGTTTACACGGTCTCCGAGTCTTCGATCCTCGTGATGCCGAATGCCTTCTTGCCCGCGTCCTTGAGGGATGCACCGACGAGGTAGGTCTCCGTGCCGTCCAGGATGATGAAGCGGTCGTGGAAGGACTCCGTGCGCCTGACCGTAAGTTCGGGGTACTGGGCGTTGAAGGTCTCGATGTCTTTGGCAGTGAGCTTGGCTTTGGGGTGGGTCCAGAGCGTTACGGAGACGCCGTCGTTTTTCTTTGCCAGGATGTTGAGGGTGCCTGCGTCGGTGTAGCCGTCAATCAGGACGATTGATTCCTTTGCCCTCCGGACGAGAGAGACCAAGAGCTCGAAGGCGTCCCAGACCTGGCCCTCGAAGAATACCTTCTGCCTGGGGGCCACGTGCGATTCCATGTAGTCGAAGACGCGCTCGAAGCGCTCGTCGGTCTTCTGCTGGTACTCGATCTGGCGTCGCTCGACGTCGCGGATCTGCTCGAACATGTGGGCGTTGTCGGCGATGAAGTGGCGCATCTCCACGAAAGCATTCATGATGCGGACGCTTACCTCGATGGCGGTCTCACTGCGCAAGATCGCCGAGAGCATGGCCACGCCCTGCTCTGTGAAGACGCGGGGTGGATAGCGCCGCCCGCCGCGACCCTCCTCGTTTGAAATCACAATTTGTGATTTCAAAGACTCGTCCTCTTCTCTTATCAGTCTAAAGCAGAAGCTCTCGGGGAAACATCTCGGGTTTCTGGTAACGGCCTGGTTCAGCGTCCTCGTCTCAACGTCGTAGAGCATAGCGAGGTCTCTGTCGAGCATGACCTGTTGACCCCGGATTGCGTAGATAAGGTCCCTTATCTGGGTATCTGTGGCGGGGACGATGGCGGATTGCTGCGTGTTGGTCGTGTCTTCTCCTGTCTTGTTTTCTTCCTCTGCCATCTCGCCCTTTCCCGTCTTGATGTCGCAAGATGCGACTTCAAGATTGTACCAACGTGCCGTCTCTTCCATCTTTGAGGTCGCAGGTTGCGACCTCAAACCCGGTAAGGTCACAGATCGTGACCTTACGCCGCGCCTGCCTGCTGGGCCTTGGCCTAGGCGAGCATGGTCTCCAGCTGGTCAACCGTGAAGGCGAGGTCCTGGGGCTGCGGGGCGGGCTCGTTGCCGAAGAGGTCGCACTCGATGGGCGAGGCCGCCGTCATGTCCACGTCGAAGCAGTCGTTCACCTTGGAGACCACCGCCTTCTTGGCGTCGGGGTCCACGTCGGCGTAGATGTTGAGGGTCATCGATATGCTCGTATGGCCCAGGTGGCTCGCGACGGTCCTCACGTCGGTGCCTGCCGCGATCATCATGGTGGCGAAGGTGTGCCTGAGGTCGTGGAAGGTGCACCTGAATCCGTTCATCTTGCAGAAGGCGGCGAAGTCCTTGCCGATCTGGGTGGGGTTGTAGGAGCGGCTGTCGGGCTCCTGGGTGCCGAGGACGAAGGGGTCGCCGGAGAGGCCGAAGGCCGCCATCTTCCGGATGGACTCGGCGCGCATGTCGCGCAGCGCCTGCCAGGTGTGCCTGGTGAGGGGGATCGTCCGGCGCGAGCTCTGGGTCTTGGACTCCTTGAGGCAGAAGTCGCCCTCGGCGTTGCCGAGCGCGCGGGAGGCCGTGACCGTGCCGTCGTTGCCCAGGTCGGACCACCTGAGGGCGCAGACCTCGCCCCGGCGCATGCCCGTGGTGAGCGCGAGCTCTATGGACATGCCGAGGGGCGAGGGCTGGGCGGCCACGGCGAGCCCCATCATGCGGGTGCGATCCTCGCGGTTGAGAGCGTTTATCGGAGTCTTCACGTGCTTGGGCGGCTTGCAGAAGTCGCAGGGGTTCTTGGTGATGAGGTCCTAGGCCACCGCCCACTTGAGCGCCTGCTTGAAGAAGCGGAAGGCCTTCGCGCAGGTCTTGGGGGCGTAGCCATCCCCGGTCATGGCCGCCATCCAGTCGTTCACCGTGCCGATGGCCACCGAGGCGAGCTTCTCGGCCCCCAGGTAGCGGGTGATGAGCTTGGACTCCCCTCGATAGCCCTGCACGGTGGAGGGCTCAATCGTGCCGGACTTCTGCTTGTAGTCCAGGAAGCGGTCCATGAACTCGCGCATGGTCATGCCCGTGGCGAGGGCTCCGCCCTTGCGCTCGAGCTCCAGCACGAGCTCGTCGCGCTTCCTGAGGGCCTGCCTGCGGGTCTTGGCCTCAACGGTGTGATAGGTACGCACAGCCTCGCCCGTGATCGGGTCCTTGTGGGAGAAGGTTATCTCCCAGCTGTCCTTCTGGCCGCGCTGCCGCACTCCGCGTGTGGTGTAGGTGAGCTCTGCCATCGTTCCGACTCCTTGTCTCTCGAGGCCCTTGCGCGGAAGCGTCCGTGGGCGGGTCTTCGCTCCCAAGGCGAGACGGGGTGGGGACGTGCTCGCGGAGGCTGCCCGTGGGAATGCGGCGAAGAGGCTGCTGCGAGGTGTTGCGTGCCTGTGCGCTGGGACGTGTGGTGGAGGTGCCGTACGCTGGCCGGTTGCCGACGGCTTCGCCGGGCGACAGCGCGCTTGTGTGGATGACACATGACGCGCGGTGTCCATGCCCGTGAGGTGCCCGGGGCGCTTCGAGACGTCGTGGCGTGTGGAGGCTCCAGTGTCTGCCATGGCGTTGTGCCTGGTGGTGGGTTGAGAAGGTTGCTCCGTACCACGTTGATCGTCTCAACTTGGAGGTAGGCCCATGCGGCTGTTCTTGGCCTTCGGACTCGGGGCAGGGTGTCCTGGCGGAGCATCGTATAAAGAAGACCCGCCAGTGTGCATGCTCGAAAGCAGAGGCCAGACGGGTTTACTGACTACGGTCTATTGCATTTGTCGAATGCTCGGTTGAGTTTGAGGTTCAAGCGCTTTGAGGTCACAGTTTGTGACTTCAGGCTGTGTTAACCCTATTCTGACATGGCGCGGCAACACTCTACTCCCACGTCAACCAATACGGAGAACATGGGGGCAGCTTGGCGAGCAGCTCGATCGGGTCGTCGGAGCGGCAGGCTTCGTGCACCGACGTAAGTCAAAAGAGACAACCGCATCAGAATAGGGTTAACCACAGCTTACCGCCAAAAACTGAGGCTTCGTGAGTTCGTGTGGATGGTTGCGTCACCGCCCCGGCGGCGTGGGCCTCACCGCCAGGGCGACGACGCAACAGTGTACACAGATCGGTGGAAATGGCCTCTCGACGCCGTTTCGGGATATTCGTGTACACTGTTGCACCGCGAGTCGCGATACGAATCGCGACGCGAGTTGCGTCAGGATCAGGTCCGTTAGCACGCGCTCTGCCGCCCGATGCGCCTCCCTCTGCGCCTGATCATAGCGAGCCGCGCACATCTCAAGCAAATAATCATTTATCTGATGCCGAGCCCGACAAATTATGGCCACTTGTCGGGCGTAAAAACTTACGACCCTCAGTTCGAAAAACGTTGCCCCTCGTGTATACAACCCGAAGGGCAACACTGCATCGTGATTCCGTAAAACAAGGCGATAAGCAGGTAAAGCGCGTTCTCAAAAGCCGCTCCTGCTGCGTTTGCAGCCTGTCCCGATGGGGGAATTCGGGAGGATGGTGCTCGCATCGCCCCGAAATCGGGCGTTTTCGAGGTGATGAGTACGGACCCGCTTTATACTCCCAGGCAGCCGATCGGGCATACGAGGACCCCGTCTTCGCGCGGGTAGCTGTATTCGCCTACGGCGGTGAGCACCATGAGGAAGGCGGGCTCGCCCGTCCTCTCGGCATCGACTCTATCGCGAAGGGTGGTGAGGCTTTTCGCCCCCTCCTCGATCAGGGTCTCTCCGCCGAGCTTCACCTCGACGAGGGCGTACTTGCCATCGCGCAGGTGTACCACAGCGTCCGCCTCAAGGCCCGAGCGGTCGCGGTAGTGGTAGACGTCCCCGTCCAGCGCCGCCGAATACACCCGCAAGTCGCGAATGCACATGCTCTCGAAGGCGAGCCCGAAGGTCTTAAGGTCGGCGACGAGGTCGGCCGGCCCCAGGCGGAGGGCGGCCGCGGCAATGGAGGGGTCGGAGAAGTGGCGGGTCGGGGCCGAGCGGATGGCGGTTTTCGACCGGAGGTTCGGATTCCACGCCGAGAGGTCCTCCAACACGAAAATCTTGCGCAGGGCGGCGATATAGTTTCTCAGGCTGCTCTCGCTCATCGCGAATCCCATGCCGCGGACGTCCTCGAGCATTTGGGTTATCTTTCCCTGCGATGCGACCATCCTGCCGTACGAGCGGAGGATGGCTCTGGCCGCTGCGGCGTCTCGCTCGACGCCGTCGACTCTGGAGATGTCGGATTCGCACACCTCGTCGAGGTAGTCGCGGGCCTGTCTGAGCGCCTGTCGCTCCGTCATGCCGATGCTCTGGGGCCACCCCCCGCGGCATACTAGGAAGGCGACGTCGTCGAGCTGCTTGTCAGAGGGCGCCACGGGCATCGGCTCGCCCGAGAAGAGGCTGCCGAGGGAGACCGCTCCCGAGGAATCGCCCGATTCGAGGGAGGACATCGTCCTCATGTGCATGCGGCCAATCCGGCCGGTGCCCGTGTGCGAGTCTTCGGGAAGGTCGGCCGGGACGGCCGATCCCGTGAGCACGAACTGCCCCGTCGACCCCCGCGTGTCCACCTCGAAGCGCACGGCGTCCCAAAGCTGCGGGGCAAGCTGCCATTCGTCTATGAGGCGTGGGGCTTCCCCCGCAAGCAGCGTCTGGGGCGAGATCTCCGCGAGCCGGATGTTCTGCGAGCGGGTCGCGGGGTTTTGCATGTAGAGTACGCTCCGGGCAATCCGCTCGGCGGTTGTCGTCTTGCCGCACCACTTGGGCCCTTCAATAAGAACCGCCCCGCGGACCTCGAGTCGCTCATGGAGCTCGGCATCCGAAATGCGTGGTATGTATTCTCGGTTCAACACGGCTATCACCTGCATGGTTAACGGCATTGGCACATTCATGTTAACGGGATTGGCATGTTTATGATAACGGAATTGGCAAACAATCGCAACCTAGCCGTAAGCACCCTCGAGTCGGCGTAGATGCTGCGTATCTCGCCAATCCGGGGGTGGAACCAGGCCAGCTCATCCCGAGACGCTGCCAGATGCAGCACTATGACCTGAGTCCCAGGACGTCCCTCCGGCAGGACGCGACGTCCACCCTCGCGGGAGCCTCGGGTCCCAGCCCTCGAGCCCCTGCCGGCACTGTGAGCACGGTGCCGGCCCAGGAGTGCGTGACGCTTACTCTGTCCCTGCCGTCGGTCCCGGCAGGCCCCTGCGCTCCCATTGCGCCTTGCGGGCCCTGCAGACCAATTGCGTCGCCGGTGTCGTCTTTCCCATCGAACTCCCCGGCGTCACGGGCCGCCTTAATCTTGGCGGCGATGGCAAGGGCGTCGTCGATCGCTGACTCGTATTTCTTGATGGCCTCCACAAAGAGCGTGAAGCCGTCAGATACCGAGAGCGTTCCCACCAGCGACGTACCCACTTCAGCCCTAAATTCCCAGAGACTTCTCTCTTCCCTTGCTGCATCAACTTTGCTCGTATCCCGCTGTCGCATCACGAGCGGCAGGCCACTCTGCTAGAATCGCCTTCATATGTACTGCACAGCGCATTCTGGACGAAGGGTGGCCCATGAAGTACTCCGACCTGCTCGAATCGGGGGCCACGCAGACCGAGATACAGGCCTTTCCCACAGGATCCGAAAACGTGCCCCTGACCATGTGGATCCCCCGGACGCTTCGCGACTCGGCCAAGGAGGCTGCTGCCCTCAAGGGCGTGAGCCTTGCCGCCTACGTGAAGATGTGCCTCGTCGAGAGGCTCTCTGAGGCGAGGTAGGCATGGGCACTGTCACCCACCCTCCCTTCTTCGACAACCGGGCCAATATCATGAAGGACGATCTGGTGACCACCATCGAGGCGGGGGACCGCGTTTCCGTGGCCGCCGAGGTCTTCTCGATGGATGCCTACCAGGAGCTGAAGGACCAGCTCGACGGACTCGACGAGTTCCGGTTCATCTTCACCTCGCAGGCATTCACGAAGGGGCGCACCAAGAAGCAAGCGCGCGAGTTCTACATTCCGTGCCTCTCGCGCGAGCAGGGGCTCTACGGTATGCGGTTGGAGATCAGGCTGCGCAACGAGCTCACGCAGAAGTCCGTGGCCTCGGAGTGCGCACGCTGGATACGCAGGAGGGCCCGCTTCAAGTCCTTCGGCGTGGAGGACGGGCTGGGCAACAACTTCCTCGTGGTGGACAAGCCCGAGGGTGAGCCCGTGGCCTACCTGCCCTTCAACGGGTTCACGACGACCGAGCTGGGCGTGGAGGCCGACCCTGGCAGGCAGATCATCATCGCCCCCATGGAGGGCGAGGCGGCCCGCAGCTTCCTCGGCAACTTTGACCAGGCCTGGGGCTCCGGCGAGCTCGCTGACGTCACCGACGCCGTCGCCTCCATCGTGGGCGCTAAGGAGGAGTCGGACGTGGACAGCTTCTTTGGGGGCGGGATGACCGGCTTCCTCGAGAACGACATCCCGGGGGCTCGACGACTTCGAGCTGATCTGCTTTTTGGTGGTGAGGTCCAAATGCTAGGCCTGCCGAGCACGACTGAGGTGGGACGGCGCCTGCCCAAGGAGGCCTTCTATCGACACCTCACGCTGGACGCCAAGGCCAGGCGGTCGTTCGTGGACGACATCGGGGCGATCACGGTGGCCAATTCCATCAAGACCGCGACCCGGGGCCTCGCGGACGGGGAGGCCGTCCACGAGATCATGGTGGCGCGGCTGGACCTGAGGGGGGGACGCAGAGCCCACGGGGGCGATCGGGGCCATAGCGGCAGCCAATCCCCACAGGCTCGTGTTCCGCTGCGAGCCCAACGGGAGGACCTACGTGGTCCGGCGGGGCCTGCAAGCCTCCGACAGCATCGACGCGCTCACCCTCACGGGTGAGTCCCTCGACGAGGCATGGGACTCCATCTGCGCCCAGGTGGCCTTCGGGGACACGGACGGGCGTGACATCGACGGCAGGCTCGTTCGCGCCAAGTGCCGGGCGGCCCTGGAGGCGGAGATCTCCGACCTGGACGCCAGGTGCCGCAAGGCCAGGCAGATCAACCGCAGGAACGAGCTCTTCGCGGAACTGAAGCGGAAGCAACAGGAGCTTGAGAAGCTCAGGGAGGAGCGTGACCAACCGTGGGCGACTACATCGAATACAACGACGATGTGCAGGCCATCAAGCAGGCCATACTTCAAAGCCAGTACCAGGCGGCCAGACGCGCAAATGCCCTGCAACTGGGTCTCTACTACAGTGTCTGTGGGTTTGTTTCCGAACGGGTGGAGAGCGGCAGGTGGGGCGAGGGAGCACTCAAGGCCGTAAGCGGGCAGCTCCAGCGGGAGCTTCCGGGTCTACGTGGATTCTCCGAGCGCAACCTCTACTACATGAAGACTTTCTACGAGGTTTGGGCGCCCGTCATAGGCGGGGCGTCGGATTCTGCACTCGCGAGTGCAGAATTGCCGAGTGATGACTTTCTGCACTTGCAAGTGCAGAAAGTGCCGGATTTCCCTGCGAAGGACTTCCTAGGCATTGGCTTCACCCAGCACCGCACGATACTCGAGAAAGTCAAGGACCGCGACGAGCGGTTCTTCTACATACGATGCTGCGCCCGCGAGCACTACCGCGTGGAGGACCTGCGCCGCGCCATCAAGCGCGACGACTACCACCACCAGGGGCAGATGCCCAACAACTTCCTGGCCACCATGCCCAGCTCCCAGCGGGCTTTGCGTGTCATCGAGGCCTTCAAGGACGAGTACCTGCTCGACTACATGAACACCGAGGAGCTGGGCGTGCGCGACCTGGCGGACGTGGACGAGCGCGTGGCGGAGCGGACCATGATCCAGGACGTGAAGAACTTCATCATGGCCTTCGGGCGGGGCTTCACGTTCGTGGGAAACCAGTACCACCTGGACGCCTTCGGCGAGGACCAGTACATTGACCTTCTGTTCTTCAACCGCGATCTCAACTGCCTGGTGGCCGTGGAGCTTAAGTGCGGGCCCTTCAAGACGGCCTACCTGGGCCAGCTCTCGGGCTACCTGGCCGTGCTGGACAAGTTCGAGAAGAAGGAGCACGAGAACCCATCCATTGGCATCGTGCTCTGCAAGGACATGAACAAGGCCTTCGTAAACCTGGTGATACAGAGCTACACGAGCCCCATGGGAGTGGCCACCTACTTGACGCCGGAGGACATCCCGCACGACCTGCAGGAGGCCCTGCCCGACATCGACGACCTGAAGGCCCTGCTGGAAAAGGAAGGCGAGTAAATGACCGAGAAGATGAGCACCACTACCCCTGACATCGAGCGTGAGAACGCGGAGAAGCTGGCAGAGTTGTTCCCTTCCGTGGTGATCGAGGTGGCCGGTGAGGACGGCATCGTGCACGCGGCCATCGATGCCGACGCCCTGCGCGAGCTTGTGGGCGACGTGGCCGAGGGACAGCGTGAGCGCTACCAGTTCACCTGGCCGGGCAAGCGCCAGGCAAAGGCCGAGGCCTACACACCCATTGACCAGACCATGCGGCCCGAGCCCGGGAGGTCCGTGGGCTGGGACACGACCGGCAACCTCTACATCAAGGGAGACAATCTGGATGCCCTCAAGCTCCTGCGTTCCACCTATGCCGGCAAGGTCAAGCTCATCTACATCGACCCGTCCTACAACACGGGCCACGACCTCCTCTACGACGACGACTTCGCGCGTACCCGGGTCGACTACGATGAGGAGGGTGGCCGGCTGGTGGAGAACACCACCTCCAACGGCCGCCTCCATTCCGACTGGCGCTCGATGATCTACCCGAGACTGCTGCTGTTGAGAGACCTGCTTTCCAGCGACGGGGCCATCTTCAGCTCCATCGACGACAACGAGTCCGCCAACCTGCGGAAGATCTGCGACGAGGTATTCGGGGCGGGGTGCTTTGTGGCCTCTCTCCCGCGTGTTACAAAGCGGTCGGGAAAAGATTACGGCACCACTGTCGCCAAGAATCATGATTACGTATATGTTTATGCAAAAAATATTAATTTCCTACATTTGAAAGGCATTGGGGTGGATGACGGAAGCTATCCGCTTGTCGATGATTATGTAAACGAACGTAGTCGGGACTGCGGTGGGAATCTTGGACCGAGACGGGACCGGGAGGAAGACCACATGCACGGCCAGGAGAGGAGAAGGCTCGCGACAGGGACCCTCACTGAACTCGACCATAGCTATGCTGGCGCCATCGCCGAGCTCGGGTACCCGACGAGGTCCGCGCCGCGAACGTGGCGGGACGACTCCGGGGGAGCGGCGCCCGCGCCTGCCCGAGGCGCGCCCGTCCGCCGCGAGCATCGGCCGCGTGTCCGTGGACCGCGCCCGCCC
>ERZ773009.903-NODE-903-length-21371-cov-39.420248_pt1 | contig 21371 bp, 27 predicted proteins | sample MGYA00580663_ERZ773009 | MGnify/ENA primary metagenome ERZ773009 (study PRJEB29015, sample SAMEA2737969) | human oral metagenome | biome: human oral; feature: human-associated habitat; material: dental | place: China | collected 2026 ... | reverse complement strand
GCGAAAGATAACCCTGTGCTGATCCTCGGAATGATCGCAGCCCTCCTGGCCGCCGCCCTCCTCTGAAAAGTCCCGCGTAACACTCGTGCGGTCACCTTGTAGGTGCGCCTACAAACGTTGAAACTAGACGCATTGCGTCGATGTGAGCTGTCGCGCACCAGGGGACTTACGTGCGGAATTATGGAGACAAGCGAGGCCGGGACCTGACCCACCCCTCACAGCGGCGAGCGAGTGGCCGGGCCCCGGCCTCGTCAGTGAATGCGTCGGATCAGGCGTCGGCCTGCGTCGCCGGAGCGCGATGACGCGTCGAGTACGCCTCGCCCTCCAGCTCCGAACCCGACGGCGCGGACGCGGGCGACGCCGCCTCCAGGTTCGTGCCGCGCAGCTTCGAGATCAGGCGCATCCCGTGGTAGATGAGCAGCGCCGCCGCGGTGCCCAGCGCGATCCCGCCGAATGTCATGTCGCCAATGACCCACGTGAAGTTCGCGATCGCGACGATGAGGGCGACCGCGGCGGTGTTCAGGTTCACCGGGTTGGAGAAGTCCACGCGGTTCTGCACCCAGATGCGCACGCCCAGCATGCCGATCATGCCGTACAGAACCGTGCCCGCGCCGCCGAGGACGGCGTGGGGGATCGCCTCGATGAGGGCACCGAACTTTGGCAGCATCGACAGGGCGAACGCGACGCACGCCGCGATCACGTAGGCAGCCGTCGAGTAGACGCGGGTCGCCGCCATGACGCCGATGTTCTCGGCGTAGGTCGTCGTGCCCGAGCCGCCGCCGCTGCCGGCCAGCATCGTGGACAGGCCGTCCGCCATGAGCGCGCGGCCGGTGACGTCGTCCAGGTTCTCGCCCGTCATGGCGGACACGGACTTCACGTGGCCGACGTTCTCGGCGACCAGAACGAACACGACCGGCAGGAACAGGCCGAGGGTCGAGAGGGAGAAGGCGGGGGCGTGGAACTCGGGGAAGCCAAACCAGGCGGCCTTGCCGACGCCGGAGAAGTTGACCTCACCCTGGATGATCGCGGCCACGTAGCCGATCAGAACGCCGATGAGGATCGAGAGGCGGCCGAGAATGCCCTTGAAGAGCACCGTCACCAGGCAGATCGACACGATCGTCACGACGGCAGTGATCGGCCCCTCCTTCACCCAATCCCACGCGTCGGGAGCCAGGTTCAGGCCGATGAGCGCGACGATTGCGCCGGTTACGACCGGAGGCATCGCCGCGTCGATCCAGCGCACGCCCGCGAAGTGGACGATCAGGCCGACGAGCGTCAGCGTTGCGCCCGTGGCGATGATGCCGCCGAGCGCGTAGGAGGATCCCAGAGTGGCCGACACCGCGGTGATCGGCGCGATGAGCGCGAACGAGGAACCCAGGTACGAGGGCAGGCGGCCGGCCGTGATCAGGAAGAACAGCAGGGTGCCGATCGCGGTGAAAAAAAGCGTTGTTGACGGGGGGAAACCTGTCAACAACGGAACGAGGAAGGTCGCGCCACACATCGCGACCACGTGCTGGGCGCCAATGCCGATGGTGCGCGGCCACGAGAGCCTCTCGCCGGGTAGGACGACGTCGCCGGGATTAATGGATGTGCCGTTGCCGTGAAGTTTCCAACGGAACAGCGAGGTCTTCGTTTCGCTCATAAGCGTCAAAATCCGATCAGTTGATGGGCGTGATTGGCCGTACCGGTCGGAACACCAGGGTAGCGCGTCCGGGCGAGGGAGCGGCGTCTTCGCCACGCGAAAAACGCACTTACGTACAAAGTGTGGTGGATGCCCCTTTCGCTGTGGGATAGTTGGGGCATGAGTGTGCCCGCGCCAAACCTCGCCCCCGCGCCCGGCGGCGCCCCGTCGGGCGGCCCGGCGGCCTATCCCGCCACCTCCGGCTTCGTGGATCCGGGCGACCCATACTCCGGCGTAGCCGGAGACCGCTTCGGGTACGCGCCCGTTGCTCCCTCCGCCCCGGCCGCCGCCGAGAGGGCCTTCTTTCCGGGAACCGAATACGTTGACGTGGGTGCCATCTTCTCCGGGGGCCGCTACAACTCTCCCGATCCGATCACCAATCCGATCGCGAAGGTGGCGCTGTGGCTCGCCGTCGCCGGCGTGTTCCTCATTCCCATCCCGGTCAGCGTCGTCCTGGCGATCATCGGCCTCGTGCGCGCCCAGGACCTTCCGGATCGGATTGGCACCCACGAGGCGGTCGCGGCCCTGATCTTTGATGGGATACTCGTCGCCGTCGTGGGGATCATCTACGCCCTCGGCCTGTGACCTGCCCCATTGGGTTGGATTGGCGCGCGGGACGCGTCGTCGCTTATGATTGACGGGCACAGTGTGCACGGAGGATTCGCCTAGTGGCCTATGGCGCACGCTTGGAAAGCGTGTTGGGTGCAAGCCCTCGGGGGTTCGAATCCCCCATCCTCCGCCACGTCACCCCGGGACCTCTTGAGGTTCCGGGGTTTTCTTTGTGTTTGCAAGGAAAAGTCGGCTTGGCCTCGTGGCGAGCTGGCGCGATCCGTGCCTCGTTCGCGGCCTAGACCCCGAGGCCCTCGATGATCTCCGCGCCCGGAAGAGACGCCAGGACCTCGCCCGTCACGAAGAGCTTGGAGCGGCGTAGGCCGGAGCCGATGCAGTTCCAACCCGAGGCGCACGCAGAGTCGATGAGAAGCCTCCACGAGGCGGGCACCCCGACCGGGGTGATGCCGCCGTACTCCATGCCCGAGGCCTCGACCGCGCGCTGCTGTGGCCAGAAGCTTGCCTTGCGAACGTCCAGAAGCTTCTTGACGACGTGGTTGACGTCGGCGTTGGTCGTCGCGCGCACGACGCACGCGGCGATCCTCTCCTCTCCCGAACGCTTGCCTGCGACCAGGATGCAGTTTGACGAGAGTGACAACTCCATGCCGAACGCCTTCGTCATCTCCTCTGTGTCCGCGAGGCTGGGATCGATGGCGGCAACCAGAGCGGACGAAACGGTTGCGACCCCCCGCTCGGCGAGGGCGGATAGCGCCTGTGCGACAGGGGGAGCGAGGAGTTCCGGGTGGTCCAGTGCTGGACATGGCTCCAGCGAGCCGACGCCGGGGATGGTGAGAGTGCTCATGCTCTCAGGGTAGATGTCGTTCGGTGGGAGGGAGAGAGCTGATCGATGGGTAGACGCGTGTAACGGATGCGGCGGCGTTGCCCGCGGGCGGCTGTAGCCGAGTGGAGCGTCCCACATGGTGGGGACCGACGTGCTGGCGTTGCCCGCGGGCGGCTGAGAGGCCTGGCCGCTGCGCGTGAGAGCGGGAAGCGTGTATGCTGGGTTTCGGTCCTCCGCGTGACGGTATCATCCGAACCTCCCCAGGGCAGGAATGCAGCAAGGATAAGGGTGCGCTGCCGGGTGCGCGGAGGATCTTTGTATATGCTGCTCGATCTTGGTCGACTGCAGGATGCATCTCTTCGATGTGGTTCAGGCCATAGCTCTTGATTTTGCATCCTGGCGAAGAGCATGTAAGCTTATATCCAGCCAAACGGCAAGCGCCCGTAGCTCAATGGATAGAGCATCTGATTACGGTTCAGAAGGTTGGGGGTTCGAGTCCCTCCGGGCGCGCAGCGGCCCCCCTCGGTGCGATCCACCGGTGGGGGTTCTGCGTTTCCGGCTCAGTGACGAGCCATGAGACAGGAACATTGAGCACTTGGGCAACGGTGTCAAGCTCGTCTAACTGCCACTTATGCACGCCACGCCAACGTGTCGTGATCTGATTCTGAGACATGCCAAGTGCGCGCCCTAGCGCGCTTTGGCTATATCCCTGGCGCGCCGCTTCGGCGCGAATGTTGCCAGCAACGATATCTCCAGTGGATCGAAGGGCGGTAAGAGTCTGTGCGGTGCTCATGCCACTAGGGTAGTGGATAAGCCAATAAATGACCAGGTTCAAACATTCAGATCATTGATCATCCAGCTTGCTATCTAATGCAAAAAGCATTAAACCTATGGGCATGTCATTGAGTCACTCTCTCGTCAGTAATGAGGTCCGTCGTTATATGGACGCATCTCACATGACGCAAGCCGCTGTTGGCCGCGCACTAGGCATCAGTCAATCTCAGGTATCTGCGCGCCTCCAGGGGCGAATCCGCTGGTCGCTCGATGACATTGATCGGCTCGCCGCTGTTGGCGTGCCGGTTGCCATTACTTCTACTGCCCCTTGGGAGGCCCAATCATGACCACCGACGATGTTGTTTCCTACTTGTTTGAGGCGAAGGAATGGCTGCGTGAGGCGAAAGAGGCGGCCGCCGTCGCGGGGATTGACCGCGACTTCGATGACCTGATTAATCTGGTTGATCTTCGCATTTTCGACGTTCAGACCGACCAAGGGGATCTGTGATGTACCGGGTTGATTGGATTCAGTTCGCGGCCGCGATCGTTGCTCTGGCTGCTTATGGCGTTGTCATCTGGTCGTGTTTTGCGCTCTATCTTCCGTGGCCGGTCTCGACTCCGGCAATGGTCCTGGCCTTCGTGGCTTCCGGCGTGTGGTCGCATCGGCGCGACCTTCACGAGCGTGAGGGAGCGTCCCGTGAGTAAGCGACTCGAAGACAATGTTTCCCCTGGCCTCCTGGCCTCGCTTGATCAGCTCGCAGCGTCCACGGGGGCATTAATCCGTATCTCGCTCGATCGTTCGTTCGCTGACGTGAAGTACTCGCGTATCCCTCCCGCTGATCTCGCGATCATCCTCCGCCAGCTCGCCGATCAGCTGGACGCCCGAGCGAACGGAGAAAGCCGTGATTAGTAGGTCCGACGCAGCAATTGTCCGCTCGCTCCTGCGCAAAGCCCAAGCGGTTAGCCTCCAGCTCGCCGAAGACGCCGCCAACACGGGCGTCCCTGGAGCTAAGCGCCTTCGCCCCAAGGATCGCGCGATCAAGGCAAAGCTCGTGCATTGCTACGTGACCGTGGCCGTTCGCTACATGATCGAAGGGCAGGACTCATGAGGGTTACCCGCGACAAGAATTGCTACTGCCACACGTGCGAGAAAGCCTTTCATTACCTGGGGATCGCGAGCCACCGAGCGGGGCACCGTGAGCGCCGCGAAGACTGCACGATCACCTTCACGTATGGCGAGACAAAGACATGGAAGTACTCGCGTCGCGAACCTTCAGAGTCATCATGAGCGCCGTCACAGCATGGTCGGACGCCGATCGCGCTGACTTCATTGCCGCCGCGCGCGCCGCGATCAGCGGCCCGCGGGCCGAGGATGCCGCCGCCCGCCCGGCGACCGTGCCAGCGCCGAGGGCGCGCGGCGTCCTCAACGCGGGCATGTCGTTTACGTCGATTCTCGCGGCTCTGTCTCGGATCGGGTGGGGGCCGCTTAGGGGCCGTGAGTTTGCGGCCTCGCGGGCGATCCTGGACACCCTCGCACTCCTGGCGCACGACGCTCGCGCCGACCTGTCCGCCGTCGTTCAGACCACGGCGCGCCAGCTCGCCAAGCGCGCCGGTTACTCCCTGCGCCACACGTCACGCTGCCTCCAATGGCTAGAAGACGCTGGCGTCATCGAGTGGCACCGGGGCGGCATCCGCATGGGCGCGCCCACAGTCGGCGTCATCAAGATCATCAAGCGCACGTTGGTCGACTGGGCGCTGGCCTTCCGGCGCGCCTCCGACGCCGAAGACCGCGCCCGAAACGCCGCGACCAGGGCGCGCATCCAGCTCTACCGGCTGCGTCGCAATTCAGCGAGGCCCAAGCCGGTCGACGCGGCCCATGTGGACATGGCGTCACCCCTTCCTTCCCTACGGGATGAGGGGGCCGCATCGGCGTCCCCTCGCTCATCCAGTGAAGAGATCCATTCCGCACCAACAAAGGACATCAAGAACATGAAGTACAAGCCCTCGTACCACAAGTACTTGGCAACCGAGTGCTCACACGGACAGCGGAGCCCTGACCGCTGCAACGCCTGCAAGTACGAAGCAATCATGCGCCAGCAGCGTGTCACCGAGGCCGAGAAAGCCGCCGCCGAGCGGCGGCGCAAAGAGGAAGAGCAAGCAGATCGCGGAGCCACCGGGGCCTCCTGGCCCCCGGCGTTCGTGGAGTACATGCGCGCCGAGTACCCGGACGCCGAGCCCAGGCAGTGGGCACGCCTGACCATCACGGACGCCACGGCGAAGGAACTGATCAATGCCTGAGAACCAGGACGTGCGCCCTCACCTGATCGATGCCGCGAGAGACATCCTCGCGACATGCGACAGGATGCTGGAGCTGTTGAACGCCGGGAGTCCGTACTCGATGAGCCAGGCCCAGTTCGGCGTCGCCATGGACGTGAACTCAATCGGGTTCCTCGCCAAGGAGATCATCGATCAGGTGAGGGCCGGTGAGCACTCGTGAGCTGGGACGGGTCCAAGGTCCGGCGCCTCGCTAACCAAGTGCTCGGCCGGTACGGGTCGGTGTGCTGGCTGTGCGGCAAGCCGATCGACCTGGCCGCGTCCCGCCGCTCGCCCCTCGGCCTGACCGTCGATCACGTTATCCCCCGCTCGAAGGGCGGCACGGACGACATCACCAACCTTCGCCCGGCGCATCACCGCTGCAACACGAGCAGGCAAGCCAGGCCCGCCAGTGACTTCCAGCCGCCCCGGTCCTGGTCTGGCTCTGGCTCCTGGCCTGGCTTGACCGCTCCGAGGTGAGCGCCGTTTTTAGAAGGACCGCCAGTCAGTCCCCGCCCCCAACTGACTGTTCCCCCCGACGCCCAGATAAACCGGCCCGAACCGGGCTGGGCAAGCCACGAAAGGACCCAGACATGCCCGAAATGACCGACGAGCTATTCGCCGTCGCCCCGCCCCCAACGGGGGAGATCGAGGACGCCGTGCGCGAAGCCTTCGATGACCTTGAAGCTAAGGGCGTTCTCGGCCCCATCGAGAAGGCGAAGCGCGCCGCGCTCACCAAAGCCGCCGCCGCCCTGGACCGCAGCCTCAACGGAGGCGCGCCCAGCGTCGCGACCTCCAACGTCCTGAAGAATGTGCTCGAATCACTCGATAGCCTGCCCCGCCCCGCCGAGGGCACTGACCGGGAGCTCGACGCCTTCGACGCGGCACTCGCCGAGCTCACCCGCGATGCCCTGACCCGCTCATGAGCGCCGCCCCCAAGTATGCGACCCGCCGCAACCCGGCTAACCCGACGTTCGGCGCTCGGATCGCCGCTGTCGCCGCCTACCTGGGTGGCTCGCTCATGCCGTGGCAGCGCCAGGTCGCCGACGTTGCTTTGGAACTCGACCCGGACACGCCGGGGGCCTGGAGGTACCCGGTCGTCGTCGTCACCGTCCCAAGGCAGGCAGGCAAGAGCTTCCTCCTGCGCGCCGTCATGGTGGACAGAATGATGGCGTACAACCGTCATGAAATACTCATGACCGCGCAGACTGGCAAAGACGCTCGCAAACGGTGGAAACAGGTCAACACCGCACTGAACGCTGAAAAAAAACCCGGCTACTTCAGGGTCTACGCATCCCAGGGATCAGAGCGCACCGAGTACTTGAAGCGCGGTAGTTTCATCAGCCCGTTCGCGCCAACACCGAAGAGCATCCACGGCGACTCGCTCCACCTCGTGACCGTCGACGAGGCGTGGGCGTTCGACGCCGAGGCGGGCCTGGCCCTGGAGACCGCGATCAACCCTACCCAGCTGACCATCACGGACTCCCAACTGTGGATCGTCTCGACCAAGGGGACGGATAAGTCGGCGTATCTCAACGAGCTGATCCGGCAGGGCAGGAAGTCGGTCGACGATCCCCATAGCCGCATGTGTTTCTTCGAGTGGAGCGCGGATGAGGCGGCCGCCGAGCGTGACCCGTACAGTGACGAAACGCTGTCCTTCCACCCGGCGCTCGGTCACACCCAGACGGCCGATAAGATCAGGGCGCTGCGCTCGGACAACCTGGCCTCGTGGCGTCGCTCGATCCTGAACCTGGAGACCGCCGCCGAGGAAACGGCCGTTGACATCCACCTGTTTAGCTCGCTCATGGACCTGGACCTGGCCGCCCCCGATCCCTCGCGCGTATGCCTGGCCGTCGATCTCGCCGCCGACCGATCAGCCGCGACGATCGCCGCCGCATGGCTCGACGACGAGGGCGACCCGTGCCTGGCGACCGTGATGTCCGGCCCCGGCATCGACTGGGTACGCCCCGCCCTCCACGGCCTTCAGGCCGCTGGCTATGCATGGATCGGATGCGACCCAGCGGGCCCCACGCGCACGCTCGCCGCCGACCTCGAAGCCGAGGGCACGCCCATCACTACCCTTGCCACCCGCGAGTATGCCTCGGCGTGCCAGCTGTTCCTCGATCGAGTCAACGCGAAGCGCCTCACCCATGACGGCAACCAAGAGCTCATCAAAGCCACCGGCGCGGTCGTCCTCCGACAGCTCTCCGGCGTGAGCGCTTTCGACGTTGCCAAATCGCCGCGCCCCATCGACGCCCTACGCGCCGGGGCCGTCGCCGTATGGGCCGCGTGCCAGCCCCGGCCCGGTATCCAAATCTACTGACCAATGGGAGGCCCCCATGCGCATCACCGTCGACGCCTCGGCTTGCACCTTTCTGCCCCTGTGCCAGTGCGGCTGGCGCGGCCTGCCCGCCGCCTCCCATGAGCGCGCCCTCACCCAGGGCTGCGAGCATGAGCGCCGCGCCCACCCCGGCGATAAGAACGCCCGCCGCGCCCTCAACGCCTATTTGTGGCGGCGCTCATAACCGGGGGCGAATACCCCCCGCCGCACAATCGCGGTATGGCCTCCTTTGCTTCCCTGTTCGGCTTCCACCGCCGCGACAACGCCGGGACCCCGGTCCCCGCGGGCGTCATCCCGCCCGCGCGGGATGCCGTGGGGATCACCGAGCGCTCCGCGCTCGCCCTGGACTCGGTTTATCGCGCCGTCACCGTTCTACAGTCCGCCGGGAAGCAGATCAGCCTCGATGCCTGGCGCGACGGCTCCCAGCTCGAAGGCCGCGACATGCCCACCATCGTCGCGACCCCCGGCCCTGACCTGACCCCCACCGCGCTCATTGCCGAGACGATCGCGAGCCTCGCCCTGCGAGGCAACGCCTACTGGCTCATTGGTCGCACCAATGACGGGCGCGCCAACTCCCTGCGCGTCCTGGACCCCACCCAATGCCTGCCCGTCCTGGACCCCAACACGGGCGAACGCACCGTGCAATGGCGATCGCGCACATGGAAACCCGATCAGATCAGACACCTGCGTTTGACCTACGTGCCCGGCCGCGCCGAAGGCCTCGGCCCGATTCAGGCGTGCGCGCGCAGCCTCCAGGGAGCGGCCGACATGGCCTCCTACGCATCCCAGTGGACACACGCCGGCGGCGTGCCCACCGGCGTGCTCTCCACCGACCAGCCGATCACGGCCGCGCAAGCCGCCGACGCGAAGCGCGCATGGAATGAGTCAAACTCCCAGAGCGGCGGCGTCGCCGTCATCGGCGCGGGCCTCAAGTACTCCCCGCTTCACCTCACCCCGAGCGAGATTCAGTTCCTGGAGTCCCGCGCCTTCGACGTTCTTGCCGTCGGCCGCATGTTCGGCATTCCGGCCCACATGCTCCTCGCCGCCGTGAACGGCTCAAGCCTGACCTACCAGAACGTCAACGACGCCGCCACGGACTTCATCCGCTGGACGCTCATGGCGTACCTGCGAGAGATCGAGGACGCACTGACCGCGATCGTCCCTCGCGGCACCACCGTGCGCTTCAACCTCGACGCGCTCCTGCGCGCCAACCCTTCGGCCCGCATGTCCACCCACAAGACCGCGATCGACGCCGGCATCTATAGCGCCGCCTACGCGCGCCGCATCGAAGGCATCACCGACCCCACCGCCGCCACACCGAAGGAACCCGCCCATGAGTGACCTCCAGACCCGAGCCTTCCAGGTCCGCGCCGCCGACGACGCCGCCGAGCCGCGCACCGTGCGCGGCCTGGCCGTCCCCTACGGCGTCGAAATCGAGCTGTTTGACGGGTACTTCGAGACGATCGCGCCCGGCGCTCTCGCTGACCGAGCCGAGGACGCGACCAGCCTGAAGCTGTTCTACCGCCACAACGAACCCATCGGCCTGATCATCTCCATCACCGAAACCGACGAAGGGATCGAGATCGAAGCCCGCTTCTCCGACACTCAAGCCGCCCGGGACGCCTACCAGCTCGTGCGCGACGGCGTGATCGACCGCCTCTCCATCGGCTTCGTCCCGCTGGCCTTCGAGCGAACCGAGGACGAGGCCGGGGTCCACACCACGATTACCAGCCTGGACCTGCGCGAGGTCAGCCTGGTTCCCTTCCCCGCCTACGACGGCGCGACCGTGACCGAAGTCCGCGAACAACCCACCACCCCCACCGAAAGGAACACCCCCACCATGACCGACAACGCCCCCGCCTACGCGCTGGCCTCCGACCTGGACGACCTGCGCGCCGACATCACCGCCATGGAACAGCGCGCCTCCCTCGCCGCTGCCGAGCGCGGCACGGCCCCCGCCGTGGACACGCGCACCCCCGGCGAAGCCCTCAAAGCGATCATCCACGACCCGGAGTACCGCGCGTCCATCGACGCCCTCATGACTCGCGCCTTCGACGGCGCGACCTCCAGCGCAGACGCTACACTCACCCACCCTCAATGGATCAAGGACCTGATCCGCCTCGTTGACAAGCCCAACGTCGTCGCCGGCCTGTTCGCTACTGGCCCCCTGCCCGCCGAAGGCATGAACCTGGACTTCACCGAGCTCGATACCAACAGCCTGTCTGTGAAGGTGCAAGAGAACGAAGGCGACGACCTGCCCCTCGGTAAGGTCACCACGAAGGATCGCACGACGCCTATCAAGACCTTCGGTGGCTACACCAAGCTCACCCGCCAGGCGATCGAACGCACCCGCGTCAACGTCCTGGACGTTCACCTGCGCGGCATGGCCCTCGCAGCCGGGCAGATGAAGGCCGCGTACTTCGCCAGTCAGCTCAACGAGGCCGTCAAGTCTCAGGACGCCAACAAGCTCACCGTCTCCAAGGCCGCGAATGCCCTGACCTGGGCCGACCTCGCTGACCTGTTCATTGACGCCGCCGCCCAGTTCGTCGACCAGGCCCTGACCCTCGACGGCCTCATCGTGGACAAGGCCACCTTCAAGGCCCTCACGGGCCTGACCGGAACCGACGGCCGCCCCCTCATGCGCGTGAACGAGAACCCGGCAAACACGATCGGCACCACCAACGCCCGCGCCCTTACCGGTGTTCTCCTCGACGTTCCCATCACCTGTAACCTGCGCGCCAACGCCGGAGACCTCGGCGAAGGGATCGTCGGCACGTTCTACAACGCCGAGGCCATGCGCACCTACGAAACGCCGCTGACCCAGCTCCAGGACGAGAACATCGTCAACCTGTCAAAGGCGTTCTCGGTCTACCGATACGGCGCGGTCGCCACCGAGTACCCCACCGGGCTCGTGCCCCTCAAGATCGGAGCCTGACCGTGGGAGCCGACCTGACCGCCCGCCTCGCCGCCTACGTCGGCGACGTGCCCGTGGACCAGTACCTCACCAACTGTCTCACCGAGGGCCGCGCACTCGTGGATAGTCAGGTCGGCTCCGCGACCGTCCCGGACGACGTGCGCGAGCGCGCCGTCCTGGAGGTCGCCGCCGAGCTCTACCACCGGCGCAGTGCTCCCAACGGAATCAAGAACTTCGCCGACGGCTTCGACGGCACGGCCGCGATCCGCGTCGCCCGCGACGCCCTCGTGGCCGCCCGTCCCCTCCTTGCCCCCTATCTCCCCCTCGCGATCTCATGACTACCACTGGACCTATCGCCGCCGCGCGCGCCGACCTCGCCGAACTCCTGACCCGCATCACCTCCATCCCCGTCGTCACGTCGATCCCGGAACGGCTCGCCCCGCCGTGCGTCGTCATCACCGAGGGCACACCCCTGTGCGCAGCCGACGAGACCGCGCACGGAGCCGTCACGGTACGGCTCTCAATCACGGTCGCCGTCGCACCGACGACCAACGCCCTGTCCATTGCCCGCCTCGACGAGGCCGTCGACACCATCGTCGTCGGCATGGTCCGAGAAGGCACGTTCGCCGCCGTCGACGCCTACCAGACGATCAATGGGGCGGACGGGCAGGCCTACCTCGCCGCCACCATCACCACCACACTCACCTACACCATCGAAAAGGACCAATCATGACCGTCACTCGCAACACCCGCATTCTCGGCAACAAGCTCGGCTTCAGTATCGCCGGGAAGGACTACTGGTCCGATATCTCCAGCTACGAGCTCGCACCGGAGACCTCCGATAAGGATGTCGTCACCTTCGCAGACGCCCTATCCGGCGCATCCTCGGCCTGGAAGCTCAAGGGCAAGGCGATCGTCTCCTTCGACGCCGGCTCGTTCTGGGACATGCTCTGGACCCAGGCAGGCAAGACCATCGATGTCCTCGTCGCACCCTTCGGCAACAAGACGGCGACCGCGAAGCAACCGCACTTCAAGATCAAGGCAAAGATCGGCACCAAGCCCTCGATCAGCTCCGAGGCTGGCGACGAAAAGGGCTCGACGTTCGACTTCGAGTGGCAGTGCGAAGGCGAACCCGAGAAGCTGATCGCCACCTCCACGCTCGGCACCGGCAACATGGAAGATAACTAAGCCATGCCCGGCATCCGTGACGGCCACGTCCACCTGGACGGCGGCAGCGTCGAAATCACCGGCATCAAGGCACTCCTACGCGACGCCGAAGCGGTAGGCGTGGCCGTCACGGACCTCAAAGACCTGACCCACCGCCTCGCCACCCCTATCGCCGGCCTCGCCCGCACCCTCGCCCCTCACAAGACCGGACGCCTCGCCGCCGGCATCAAGCCCTCCCGCTCCAAGCGGAAAGTCATGGTGAGAGTCGGCTCCAAGTCCCGCCTCCCATACGCGGGCGTGCGCCACTGGGGCCCCGACTCACGCAGCGGCCCCCGCTGGCTCTCCCAAGCCGAAGAAACCCTGCGCCCCCGCACCTTCGCGGGCTTCGGCGAAGGCATCAAGGAACTACTCGACAAACACAACTGGTAAAGGACCCCCCATGAACATGAACAGCCTCACACTCGGCGACCTCGAGTACTACGAACGCAAGACCGGACAGCCCATCACCTCGTTTGACCCAGACGCGGGCGGCGCGCTCGCCACCCCCATGATCGCCATGTGCTCAATCATGCTCTACCGACGCGGCGGCTTTGCCACCCGCGACGACGCATACACGGCCGCCACCGACCTCACCATGGACGAAGCCACCGCCCTCGTGGGCGGCGCAAACACCGACACGGCGGGGGAATGACCGGCGCGCCATCCCTCGGCCCCGTCCTCGCCGTCCTCGCCGTCGACGCCGGGATACCGCCGTGGGAGGCGCGCGAACACCTCACCCTAGAGGACGCTCACGCGATCCTCGACCTCCTCAACGAACGCGCACAAGCACAGAAAGGCTAAACCCCCATGGCTGGCCACGTCGTCAAAGTCTCGGTAGTCGCCGACACGAAGAAGTTTTCGCGCGCCTTCAAGGGCCTTGCGAAGGAAACCGGCCTATCTGGACTGGCCGAAGCCGGTAAAACAGCCGTGACAACCCTCGCGACCGTCGCCGCCGCCGGGGCCGCCGCCATTGGCGTCGCAGGGGCCAAAGCCGTCTCCATGGCCGCCGACCTGGAACAGTCCACCGGCGCTATCGAGGCAGTCTTCAAGTCCGGCGCCGACCAAATGAAAGCCTTCGCCGACACGGCCGCAACCACCGTCGGCCTCACCAAAAACGAGTATCAAGAGCTCGGCACGCTCTTGGGTGCGCAGCTGAAGAACGGCGGCACCTCCATCGACCAGCTTGCCGGCAAAACCAACGAGCTGATCGGCGTCGCCGCCGACCTCGCCGCCCAGTTCGGCGGCTCCACCGCCGACGCGGTAGGCGCGCTCTCATCCGCCCTCAAGGGCGAGCGCGATCCTATCGAGAGATACGGCGTGAGCCTCAAGCAAGCCTCGATCGACGCCAAGGCCGCCGAGCTCGGCTTCCAAAAGGTCGGCGGGTCCTTCGATAACGAGGCCCAGCAGGCCGCGACGCTCGCCCTCATCATGGAACAGACGGCCGACGCCCACGGCGCGTTCGCCCGCGAGGGCGACACGCTCTCTCACCAGATTCAAGTCCTCAAAGCCCATATGGGCGACTTTGCCGCCAAGGCGGGGACGCTGGTCCTTCCCGCCGTAACCGCCCTCGCGTCGGCTGCTATCGAGCATCTTGTGCCCGCCATGGAACATCTCACCACATGGGCGCGCGATGTTGCCGTGCCCGCCCTCCAGGCCTTCGCCGACCAGTTCACCGCGAACGTCGTCCCGAAGGTGAAGGCCGTCGCCGAGGTGTTCCAGACTCAGGTGATGCCGCGCCTTCAGGCGTTCATTGCCTGGATATCGACGACTGCGCCGCCTGTCCTCCAGGCCTTCCTCTCATTCTTCGAGCGCTTCGGCCCGGCAATCGCCGCCGCCGCCGGAGTGATCGCCGCCTTCGTGGCAGGCTTCCAGGCCTTCGCAAAGGTTAAAGCCATTATCGAAGCCTCAAAGGTCGCCTGGGCCGCGCTCAACGCCGTCATGGCCGCTAACCCCATCGTCCTCGTCATCGCTGCGATCGCCGCCCTCGTCGCCATCTTCGTTGCCCTGTACCAGAACAATGAGACATTCAGGAACGCCGTCAATGCCGCGTGGGAGCAAATAAAGGTTGCCGCCGGCGTCGTGGTCGAATGGTTCCAGACGAATGTCCTGCCCGCTCTCCAGCAGACCTGGGCGCAAATCACCGCCACGTGGGAGGCCGTCTGGCCCAAACTCCAGGAAGCCTGGACCACCTACGGGCAACCTGTCGCCGATCTGATCATTAGTATCTTCCAGGGCGTCGCCGCCAACTGGGACACCATCTGGCAAGGAATCTCCGCCGTCGTCTCCGGCGTGTGGCAGGTGATCTCTAGCGTCATCTCCACCGTCATCGGTGTCATCTCCGGCATCATCCAGGTCTGGACCAGCGCTCTGCGTGGCGACTGGCAGGGCGTCTGGGACGGCATCAAGCAGATCGTCTCCAGCGTCTGGGACGGCATCAAGGGCGTCATCAGCGGCGCGCTCAGCATCGTCAAGGGATACATCACCGTCGCCCTGGGCGTGATCTCCGGCGTGTTCTCCGGCGTCTGGGCGTCCATCAGCTCCAGCGTCTCCGGCGCGTGGAACGGGATCACGGCCGCCATCTCATCCGGCGTGGCGACGGCCGTGTCCTACGTGGCATCGCTCCCGTCTCGCGCCCTGAGCGCCCTGGGTAACCTCGGGTCCACCCTATGGAACGCCGGTAAGTCCCTGATTCAGGGCTTTATCAACGGCATCAGTTCAATGATCGGGTCTGTCCGCGACACCCTCGGTTCGCTCACCTCCAGCCTAACGTCATGGAAAGGCCCGGCCGACTATGACGCGGTGCTCCTCACCCCGGCCGGTCGCCTCATCATCGACGGCTTCATCCGTGGCCTCGAATCACGTTACGGGGCCGTGCGCCGCTCACTCGGAGCTCTGACCGGCATGGTCGCCGACACCGACACCGGCGCGCTCGCCCTCCCAGACGCCACCGGCCTTGCCTCCCTGCGTCGCCCCTCAACCGTCCACATCACCGTGAACGCGAACATGCTCCACCCTTCCATCGACGCCGGGCGCGCGATCGCCCAGTCCATCGACCAGTACACCCGCCTCAACGGCGCAGGACGATAAGGCCCGCCATGACCATCACGCTCCCGAACCCCGCCCTCGGCGATTACGCCGGCGCAACCGTCCAGCCCCTGGGCGGCGGCCGCATACGCTTCACACTCGAGCCCGACTCGAGCGACCTCACCATCACCGTGCCCAACCTAGTCCCGGGCCACCGCATCGGCGCACACATCCGCGTGCGCGCGGACAAGCCCGGCAAGACCATCGTCATCCGCATTGGCAATCAGGCCTACAGCTACGGTCCCGGCCCGACCTATATCGGCTCCACAGAGACCACGGACATCGGTACGGAGCTCACCATCGACGTTGCTGGCCTCCGCACCGGCATCATCGAGAAACTCACCGTCTGGGACCGTACCGACCTCCCAGCCAACCCGCGCCCATGCGATGTCCTCAGCCTCCAGGCCCTCTACCCGGTCCCGGGTCAGGGCGGGCTCAAATGGAACCATGACCGATGGAACCGAGGCGCATGGACCACGGGCGTCCCTCGCCCCTGGGCGCTGAGATGGAACCGCAGTACATGGGACACTCGCGCGTGGAATGCCGGCGAAACCATCTCCGACCAATGGCAGGACATCACCGGACCATGCACCCGGCTCGACATCACTCGCGGCGTCACGACGACCGGCCCCGCCATGAGCGCCGCCGTCGGCACCCTCACCGCCCGGGTTGTGAATGCCCTCGACCCCAGAGCTACCGGCATCCACCACGGCACACCAGTGCGACTCATCCACTGGCCCACACGCACCACCGTCTACACCGGGGTCATCACCGACCTCACCGTCACCCCCCACAAACCAGGCGATCGCATCCTCTACGAGGTCACCCTCACCGCGTCCGACACCGTTGCCCGCCTCGCGGCGCTCACCCGGTACGGAGCCAAAGCCAACAGCAGCGACGGATCAGAAGAATGGCTGTCCCGCCTCGATCGACTCATCGACTCCGCCCCGGAACTCACCTACACCCTAGACGCCCGCGACGTGCGCCAAATCATCCCGCCCACCGTGTGGGAAACCAGCCTCGCCCGGCACTTCGACGCACTCATGGCCTCCGTGCATGGGTCATGGAGCGTCACCCGCGACGGGGCAGTCGACGTGAAGGTCAAGCGACCAACCGTACCTACCATGATGTTCACCGACCAGCAGGCCAGCAACCTGCCCGCCCGCATCTGGTCCTACACCGATATCAACGTCGCCTGGGCAGCATCCGACGCGATCGCCCACGTCACGCTCACCAACCACGCCGCCAAATGGGACACCGAACAGAGCTCATGGACGGCCGACGACACCGACATCACCGTCGACGACCCCACCGCCACCTACGCATGGGGCGGCGCGGCCGTCACCATCGACACAGTTCTGCCAGCCAAAGACCTCGAGCGCGCCGCCCGCAAATACATCGCGACCGCCTCAAGCGATCCCACGCCCTCGCGCCTCACGCTCACCGCGGCCCACCATGCCGGTCCTGCCAACCGCGGAGCTCACATGGAAGCCGCCAGCATCATCGACCCCATCACCGCCGCCAACGTCGAGTACATGGGGGAGAGCGTGCCCGTTCTCATCACCCAAGTCACCCACTCGATCACTCCCTACACGTGGACCACCCATCTCAGCCTCACCAACAACAAACAGGAAGGAACCACCCCATGAAAAAGTTCGTACCCGGCGAAATCGCCCGCGCCGAAGACGTCAACGCCAACTTCGACGAACTCAAGCAGGCGATCGACGCACTCACCAACGGCCTGCAGACAGGCCAAATCTCTGTTGGTTCGCTCCAGCCCGGCGAACAGAGCAACTTCTACAAGGTTTCGTTCCCGAAGCGGTTCGCAAAAGCGCCCATGGTCTTTATGCAGTCGCAGAACCAGCGCCTGAATGTGGCCGCGTGGGACATCACGGCCGATGGATTTACCTGGATGGCACACAACAACACATCCGGCGCGTCCGCCTTCGCACAGCTCATGTGGCTGGCCGTCGCCATCTGAGAAAGGACCAACGAATGAGTGTGCAAGAGTTCGCGCGCCGTCTGTACTGGATGTGCGCCGAAGCCGACGGGGGATACTCCCAGCCCAATCGACTCGACGTGCAACGCACGCGCGGCGTGCCCGGCGGCTACTTCACCTTCGAGGCCGATTGTTCCAGCCTCGTCATCGAAGCCGCCAAGCAAGCCGGATACCCCACCGGCGGCGCCACCTACACCGGCGATATGCGCGCCGCTTTCGAGGCCGCCGGATGGACCGTCATCCCCTACGCCGCTACCGCTGGGCTCGCCGCAAACCTCTACACCGGCGACGTGATCCTGTCCGAAGCCGCATCCGGCGGCGTCGGACACGTCGCCGCCTACATTGGCGACAACCGCGTCGCCGAAGCCTGGATAGACGGACAGGGCGACATCATGGGCAGCGCCGAAGGCGACGGCGAAGGCGACGACACCGGGGGCGAAACCCGCGTTGTCCCGTTCTCGTCCCACCCGTACACGCTCGCCGGGTCCTGGACCCACGTCCTACGCCCGCCCGCCTTCACCCCGCCCGCCGGGGCCGACACCACCACAACCACCACAACCACCCCGAAAGGAACCCCCCGCATGTTCACCATTTCCTACAATTCCGTGTACGGCATCAAGGGCTACGCCCTCATCACTGAAACCGCGGGCGCATACGCTCTCGACCGCGTGGGAGCTCAGGTCTACAACGACGTGCTACCCATGACCGAGGTCCCGGCCCACCACGCCGAAATGCTCATCCGCGAAGCCTGGGAACGCCACAACCGCGTCGCCGCAACCGGGGCCGCCGAAACCCGCGTGGACATCGACGAGGCCACCGCCAAGGTCCTCGCCGCCATCAGCAAGGACGGTGGCGACAAGTGAGCGATCCCAAGCACGCCGCCACGCCGCAGCCGATCGCATGGTTCACGCCTCAACGACGGCGCTGGACCTACCGAATCGGAGCCGCCGTAATCGCCCTTCTCATTGCATACGGTGCCCTCGACTCCGTCAAGGCCCCGCTCTGGCTCGCTCTCATCGGAACGATCCTCGGCGCGGGCGCGGTTGATATGCACATTCCTACCGGAGGCGACTCGTGAGCGTCGCCGCCGAGGTCATCACCGCGCTCGGTGGCCTCGGCGGCGCGGCCGCACTCGTGACCAGCGCCGCCACCCTCATCCAAACCCGACGCATCCACGCCCGCGTCAGCCCCAACCACGGCTCCAGCCTCTCCGACGCCACCGCCCGCATCGAGGAAGCCCTCGACGCCCACGGCGAAGCGATCCGCCGCATCGAGGCCGAGCAGACCAGGCAGAGCGCCGACGTGCTCATCGCGCGTCACTCGATCGAAAGCCTGACCCGCGAGGTCAAGGGCATGGGCCACGAAATCGGCGATCTACGCACCACGCGGGATCGCGAACATGCCGACTATGACAAGCGCATCCGCCGCCTCGAGCACCGCTAAAGCCGGCTCAAGCAAAGTTAAACCGCCGCGGTCAACGCCGCCGCCCGCAGCACTCCATCATCGACGGCGACGTACCGCTGCGTCGTCGCAACGCTCGCATGCCCGAGAAGGCGCTGAACGCTCAGAAGGTCCCGCGTCTCTCGATTAACGACAGTCGCGAACCTATGCCGCAGCTGGTGCAAAGTCACACCCTCCGGCAAGCATCGAGAACCGAGCTTCCCGACATGCCGTTCTGTGATGTGCCCGCCACTCGGAGATGGAAGCAGCCAATCGCCCGTCCCGATCCGCTGCATAACCTCGCGCCCAAGCGACGAGGAAAGGGGAACAAACCGCGTCCTATCCCCCTTGCCGTGAACGACAAGGGTAACGCCGCCGAGGTCATCGATAAGGTCCCGCCGTCGCACCCGCGCAATCTCGCCCCGTCGCAGCCCTGCCTCGCCCGCCAGGCGCAAGATCACATGACCACGCCCATCCGCCGCCGCCAGCGCCTCCCTGTACACGCGATCGGTAGCCGGACGCGGGGCCGCTGGCCCCGGCTTAACGGCGGGCAGTGCCGCAGCCGGGTTTTCGTCGACCAACTGAATATCCATGGCCCATGAGTAACACGCGCAAAGATGCGTAATGAGACCTCCTCGTCTCACGCGCCCACTCCTGCCTCCCCGCCCATGCGGTGATCTGCCCTGCGCTCACAGAACCCGGCGTCTCCGCCCCCGTCTGCCTCGCAAATCGACGCATGTGCTCTGTACGTGTCTCGATCGACGCCGCCGACCGCCCAGCCGCACGCAATGCGATCGTCCACTCTTCAATCGCCTCAACCCAGGCATCGGGAACCCAGTACCGTTTCACGGCAACTATGCTGCATGAGGTCCGTACCCAAGCCCAGCATCAATGAGTTTGGCCACATTGTGCGGCGTGTCGCTCACCTCGTCTGCATTATCCTGACCGGCTACTAACCAGAAGGTTGGGGGTTCGAGTCCCTCCGGGCGCGCAGCGGCCCCCCTCGGTGCGATCCACCGGTGGGGGTTCTGCATTTCTACCAAGCACTCCTTCGGGAGTGCTTTTTTCATGCCCATTTCGCGACTGTCACGGTCCCAGCGAGTCGGTTTCCTGTTTGATCCGAAATGACGCTCTCTCCGCAGCGGGTGTGCCCGACTGATGGTGCGACAGAACTCGCCCCACATGTTTCCTTCCGAGAGCCCCGCGACATAGTTCGCCCAATGCTGCCCCTTCAGTGGTGCTCTCGCGAAAAAACTCGCCCTGCTCGACAACAATCACTCATCTTGGGCTTTTTTGAGCGCGCTGGGCGAATTTTGTCGCGTTCTAGGGTGCATCCGTGCTGTGCTGGGCGAGTTTTTTCGCGTTCTGGGGCAACGGAGGCCATCGCTATGAAACCGGTGGCACCTTTGCGAGGGGGTGTGGGCGACTGAATGAAACCGACATCGCCTCTGCGAGCGAGAAACGCGCTCGAAACGGCCGAAAGTGGTGCGCAGAGGTGATGTGGGTTTCAGCGGCAGCGGAGCTTACCCGCGCAAAGGTGCTGTCGGTTTCAATCTGGTGGAAGTGCTCGCCGGTAGGGCGTCGCCGCATTCACCTGAGGTGGCTGCTGTGCCCGTGGGCGGTGTCAGGGTTTGGCCAGGCTTCGAGACGACGCGCCGAACCAGATGACAGCGACCCAGCCCCGCTGGTGTGGAGGGCGCCGGAGGGGCCGGAGGGCGTGGACGGCGAGCGGGCGGGCCGCCGCCCACGGGCACACAGAGCAGCCCGGAACAACCGTGGGCTATAAGCAGCCCGGCCCAGCAGGCATGCGAAGCAAAACCTCAGGAACTGGGAGGTGTTACGACCCACGGCTCGGTTGGCAGGGAACGCAATCCTGAAATCCCCAGGGCATCCGCAATGTCGGAGGCGCAACGCGCCCCGGGCACTCCCAGGGACGACCCGATAAACGAAACGACGTCCTCGGTGGACCAGCCCAGGCCCCGTAGGTCAGAGAGGGTGACGGCGCCGTCACGCTTGGCCAACCTGGCCCCTGAGGGCGCGAGTGCGAGGGGCACGTGCGCATACGTCGGCTCGGGGGCCCCGAGCAAGTGGGCGAGCTGCGCCTGCGCGGGCGCCTGGGAGAGCAGGTCGAAGCCACGCACGACCTGGTCGACGCCCTGGAACGCGTCGTCGATGACGGCCGCCAGGTTGTAGGCGGGCACGCCGTCCGCGCGGCGCACGACGAAGTGG
>ERZ773009.901-NODE-901-length-21397-cov-8.684378_pt1 | contig 21397 bp, 13 predicted proteins | sample MGYA00580663_ERZ773009 | MGnify/ENA primary metagenome ERZ773009 (study PRJEB29015, sample SAMEA2737969) | human oral metagenome | biome: human oral; feature: human-associated habitat; material: dental | place: China | collected 2026 ... | reverse complement strand
TGATGGTTCTCCAGGACGAGGTCCTGCCGGTCCGCCTGGTCCACCAGGGCCTTGAGGATATCGTCGAACCGCAGGAGCATCAGGTCCTCCGCGACCTCCACCTGGCGCCGCCTAAGCAGGCGTTGTGCCACCTCGGACAACGCCCGCTGGAGGACGGGGATGATCTCCAGCAGCAGGAATACCGTTCCCACCGCCCCGGCCATCAGCCCGCGGGTCTTCGCGACGTTCCACCTCCAGGGGGGACGTTTCCTGAACGGCAGTTTCTTCGCCACCTGTTTCGCGGCGTCCTCGTCGGTGAGCAGCTCGTCCAGGCCCTCGATGGGTTCGCTGCTGAGGAGGGCCACCAGCAGCCGGAACGGGAGCTGCGGGCGGGGTGAGAACGGCCAGTCGACCGCTTCGGGGGCGACGGGCAGGTCCGCCAGGAGGGCGTCCACCTGTGTTTCGATCTGCTGGCCCTTCGGTAGGGCGCGCAGCTTCTTGAAGATGGTTTTCTCGATGTCCCGCGAGGTGTTGGCCGTCATGAAGGCGGAGTCCGGGATCGAGACCACGAACGCCTGCAGGTTCACCTCCTGGGTGTCGGCGCTCAGCTTCCGGAACTGTTCGAACAGCGGCGACAGGGGGTTCTTCTGGTCGGTCAGCAGCAGCTGGAGGAAGTAGGCCGCGACGTTCTCGGTCAGCTCGCCGCCGGCGTTGGATCGTTTCCTGAGCAGGCGGGCGGTTCGCCAGTACATCCAGACCAGTCCGAGGCCGTAGTACATCGCGCCGTCGTGCAGGCAGGTCCTGAACAGGTCAACGATGTCCTCGGCCAGGCGCGCAAGTTCCTTGTCGCTCAGGGATCCGGCCTGTGCGGTCCGGTGCTTGAAGAGTTTGATCCGGTTCCGGAAGGATCGTTCCTCCCGCTGCCAGCGGGCCGGGTCGTGCCGCAGGACCTTGAACAGCAGCCGGGGGGCGTGGAAGAACACGCCGGGTTTGAGACGGAAGGGTGAGGGTTTGTCCGCGGCCGCCTTCTTCGCGACCATCGGGTCCGCGTTGGGGTCGGTCCTGGCGTTCAGGTTGGACATCAGGTCGGCCGGTTTCAGGTCGAGGTCGATGCCCGCTGAGCTCACCAGGTCGGTGATGACCTCGGTGACGGTGGTGACGGCGAACTCGTCCAACGGGTACATCACCCAGTCGTCGTCCTGGCCTGGGAGGAGGCTCCTCGGGTCCAGTGACCCGTTGGGGTTCGTCATGGCGTTGATGATCGTTCCTCCCAGCTACCCGTTACCGCTTCCCATTGTGTCAAACCTGCGGGGTGCGCTTGTGTTTTTTGGCTGTTTGCCTGCGCTGTAGCTCTGGCGTCCGGCGGGAGGGCTGGCGTTCACATCGGTAGGGCAGTTTTCGGTGGCCTTCGTCTAGGACATCCCCGTTTGTGGGTTCCCCTGCCCGGAAGGCGAGAAGAGCTTGGCCAGCGAGACGGGGGTCGCGTTGCCGTCCTCCTCCCCGATCTCCGCGGCATTCGCCTGCCTGGCCTGGCGTTCAGCCATTTTCTCGTGGTGCTCCGCGCGGCGTCGGGCGACGAGTTCGTGCTGCGGTTCCCGGCCCAGCAGGCTCTTCGAGATCTCGTCGAACTTGAGGAGGACGAGGTCCTCAGGCGCAGCCACCCTGCGATGTTCCAGCATGCGCCGCGCCACCTCGTCGAATGCCTGGTGGAAGACCGGGACGATCTCCAGCAGCAGGAAGACCGTCCCGACCGCGCCGGTGAGTGTCCGCTGGGTTTTCGTTACGAGCCGGTTCCAGTGCGGGCGTTTCCTGAGCGGTAGTTTCCTCGCCACCCGTTTCGCGACATTCGTTCCGCGGGACGAGCCGTCCAGTCCGTCGACGGGTTCGCTGCTCAGGGCGATGACCAGCAGCCGTGGCGGGAGTTTCATCCGGGGGGAGAACGACCAGTCGAGCTGTTCGAGGGGAACGGGAAGAGCGGAGAGGAAGGCGTCGATCCGCGATTCGAACCTGCGGCCCTTGGGTAGGGTGCGCAGTTTCTCGAGGATCAGGTTCTCGAGGTCTGCCGGGTTCTGGGTCTTCAGCAAGTCGGTTTCCAGGATTTCCTCCACGCGTTCCGGCAGGTGAAGGTGCTGGGCGTCCTCGTTCAGTTCCTGGTATTGCCTGAACAGGGACGACAGGCGGCTCCTGCGTTCGGCCAGCAACTGCAGATAGTAGGTCAGGATGTTGTCCGCCAGGTCGTCGGAGGCATCGGGCCGTTTCCTGAGCAGGCGGTTGGTTCTCCAGTTCGTCCAGGCCAGACCTAGGCCGTAGTACGTCGCGCCGTCGCGCAGGCATTCCTGGAACAGGCCGGTGATGTCGCCGACCAGAGCCAGCAGGTCCTCGTCGTTCAGGGATCCGGCCTGCGCGGCCCGTTGCTGGAGGCGACCGAGCCGGTTCCGGAGGGAACGTTCCTCCCATCGCCAGCGATTCGGGTTGTGCCGCAGGATCTTCAACAGCAGCCGGGGGGCGCGGTGGATCACGCCGGGTTTGAGGCGCAAGGAAGAGGACTCCTTTGCCGCCGCCTCATCCGCAACAGCCGGGTCCGCGTCGGTCTCGGCACCCCAGTTCGCGATCAGGTCGGCCGGGTCCAGGTCGAGGCTGATGCCCGCCGAGCTCACCAGGTCGGTGATGACCTCGGTGACGGTGGTGACGGCGAACTCGTCCAACGGGTACATCACCCAGTCGTCGTTCTGGCCTGGGAGGAGGCTCCTCGGGTTCAGCGACCTCTCGGGGTTCGTCGTGGCGTTGATGCTCGCTCCTCCTCCCTGCCCGTTACCGCCTCCCATTGTGTCAAACCCGAGACCGGAGACTCCGTCTCGAACCCAAGCCGCCGACAGCTTCCGGAGAAAGGTCCCGAAGGGCGTTGCTGGTGTGAGCGAGCCTCAAGCAACTATTCCCCTCAACTTCTCGGGGGATCTTGGGTGGATCCCCGGACCAGCATCATCAATCCACTCGCGATCACCATCTTGGTCCTGTACCTTGCAGCACACCGCACCGACCCTCTCTTCCCCGACGAGCGCTGTTGCTACACCACTATGACACCGCCCATCAACGATAGGCAGCAAAGAAGCGTACAATGAGCGCGGCCGTGCTGCGTGCGTGATGTGCAAGAGCGTTAGCAGATATTGCCGCGTCAGGTTGCTAGATTGGGAGAAACGTGCAGAATCCGGAACTCGTCACCGCCGATGATCTCAATTCTTGGGCGGACAACGACGCCCGCGATGCGCAGGAGAACTTTCCGAGACTCGTCCGGCGTCTTCTGCAAGAAACTCCAGGCGTGTCGGGTGTGTCGGTGCGTGCTGGCAATGGAGTGAGCCAACCGGGCTACGATGGAGTGGCTCAGTCAGATGGGACCGCATCCGTTCTGCCGAGAGGGTCACTTGTCTTCGAATTTGGGACAAGCGAAAATGTCCAAAAAAAGGCGTCGGAGGATTATAGAAAACGGGCCGCGAACACTGATGTCAGTGGCAGTGTTTTCATTTTCGCGACGCCTCGACGCTGGGGCAATAAAGACAAATGGTTGGCAAAACGTCGGAACGAAAACAAATTTGCCGGAGTATGGGTGCTGGATGCTGACGATCTGGAGGGGTGGCTGGAAGTCTTGCCGGTCGCTCATCATTGGATATCTGAGCACCTTGGCCGGCGACCATGCGACGTGCAAACGCTTGAGCGCTGGTGGCAGAAGTTTCACAACGCTACTCAGCCGGAGCTGCCTCTTGGTATGTTTGCTGCTGGACGAGAGAAGACTCGAGAAGACTTCCTGAAGATGCTTGACGAAAATCCGAAGACTGTCACAATCCAGGCGGACTGGCGTGATGACTGTTTGGCGTTCATGCACGCAAGTATCGTCGGTGATCCTGACGACCACTCGAGCAACTCTGTTCCGCCAGCAATTATCGTTAAATCTGCCGCGGCCTGGAATCGAATTGCCCGACATGCTGGGGCATTCATACTGATTCCACTATTCGAGGATGCCGATGAGCAAGTTGCACACGACAACGGTCATCACGTGATTCGGATCGTTGATCGAGGGCGAGTCGCGCTCAGAGCGACAAGTAACTTGCGACTCCCTCGCGTGTCGCGGTTTGATGTGGCAAACATGCTGAACGGCTGCGGTATCAATTCCCGAAAATCCTACCGCCTTGCAGGGCTTGCCAGACGGAATATGCCGTCGTTTGTCCGAGCATTGACGCAAAATGTCTCCATACAAAAACCCGTGTGGGCGACCAACGCGGGTGCGCCAATTCTCGCAGGGCTCGCCTTGGTCGGCGCTTGGGATTCCAGTAACCCCAAGGATACGCAAGCGATAGCTGCCCTCGTCAGCGATGACTACAAAACTGTGACATCCCTCTGTGAACGTCTTTCCGAGGGGAGTGATCCGGTGATGAACCGAGCCGGCCCGGCGTGGAGATTCTCCTCCCTTGAGGAAGCGTTCCTTTGCCTATCTTCAAGAATTGGCGACACCGTCATGGAGAAATGGAAGCAACTGGCACTTGAAGCTCTTCTTGAGGCCAATCCGACATACGGGGTGACCCAAGTAAAAAAAGTTGCTCTATGTTTTAACAAACAGGATTTGCCGCTCCAGTACTCCGAAGAGCTAAAGAGCGGCATCGCGAGGAGTCTTGCCATGGTTGGCGCCATCGAGGCAGACGACGCGCAGCCGCGCAAACTGAAAGACGTTGTTACCAGTATTGTGCAGGAACTCCTCAATCAGGCAGAAACGGATGAGACTGGCCGTGTCTGGAATCTGCTGGCTCCTCGCCTGCCGTCGCTCGCCGAAGCGACGCCACGGCAGTTCATCGACATCGTAATGGACGGTCTGGAGCAAGGCGAATCATCTCTGCTGCGAGCGTTCAATGAGGACAAAGATGATCTATTTTTCGGCGGCCCTTCGTTCCATCCTCATCTGTTGTGGGCCCTAGAAGTGCTTGCCTGGTCCGAAGAATACTTCAGCGATAGCGTTGAATGTTTGGCGCGTTTGGCCGCCCAGCAGCCCGAGAGCAGACAGCGTGGCAACCGGCCTGATGAGAGTTTGGTCGCAGTATTGTGCGGATGGTCCAACGGCACAACCGTATCACACGAGAATAGGCTCAAAGCTATCGCCGACGTTAAGAAGGTATCGCCGGCAACTGGGTGGGATCTTCTGTTCAGGCTGTGGCCTAACTCAGGCTTGGTAATTACGCCCCCAGCCGCGCCACGTTATCGCGAGGACTGGTGCCCACTTACTGACGCGCCGGTGCTGCGGAGTGAGTGGGATGAGTTTCGGCATGGCCTCGTCGAACTCGCGTTTAGTTGGCAGGATTTTGCTCCGTCGCATCTTGAGCAGTTGGTAAAGGGAATCACGGTTGGGTTGTTGCCCGAAGACAGGATAAGAATTTTCGACTATTTGGAGAGACTGGCGATTCGCGGCGATACTGACGAGAACTGCCGTTATCTGGTGTGGCGCGCCTTGAGAGAACTCGCCGTCAAAAACTCGCATCATAGAAACAACTGGTCGTTGCCGAAGAGAGACATCGAGTGCCTGGTGTCGCTGATCGACGAGTGGCAGCCCGCTTCGCTTGTCCTGCGACATGTCTATTTGTTCAATCATAGCCCTGGCTTGCTCGATTGCGCTTTGCACATAGACTATGATCGTTACGAACAAACACTGGAAGAGCGTCGCAAGGACGCGCTCAGCGAGATACTTGCTGCACCGCAGGCCATTGGCAACCTCACGCTGCTTGCCTCGGAAGCCGTCGCTTCAAGGCGGCTGGGGGAAATGCTAGCGGAGCTGCCGCGGCTTGAGTTTTGGGACATAGCGCAATGGATTGATAGTGAGAACGAGAAGTTGGCTACTGTCATGGATGCCTACCTGTGTAGAGTCTTAAATCTCCGTTGCGCATCTTGGTTGAAAGATGTGCTCGATGATTCACGACTCACTGCTTCGCAACGAGCCGCTGTCCTACGGTGGGTGCCAGCCAGACAGGAGTGTTGGGAGATACTGAGACGCAATCGAGAAGATGAGGATGTCTATTGGCGGACTGTCAAGCTTCATGTATTGCCGCCGGAGAATATGCGGTATGCGATCGCGCGTTTGGTTGCTTGTGGACGCGCTTGGGATGCGATCGGTAGTGTCTCATTGTCGATTCATGCTGCAGAACGAGACAGTGTCGCCACTGATTTAACCGTGGACGTGTTGATTGGTCTGCTCCATGTCGCCTGTACTCAGAAGTCGGATCAGGTCTCTTCGCTGTACTATCAGGTTGGTAAATTGCTTGACCATCTTGTTGAGATGAAGGCAGATGTGGGTGATGTCGCAAGACTGGAGCTTCTGTTTTACCCTCTCTTGGGCCATCATCGTGAACCAGTCGCTCTGAACCAGATTCTTGCGACCGATAGTACTTTGTTTGTCAAGCTGGTCGAGGTAGTTCGGGGTGGAGAAACGCTGTTTGAGCTCGATCAGGGAGCGGCGTTTGTGCTTGCAAATAGTGCGGTCGATGGGTGGCGCGGCTGTCCGGGTCTGACGACTGATGGAACGTTTGACGCTTCGGCCATGCGGCAGTGGATGGCATCTGCACGAATAGCATTTGCCAAGGCTGGTCTTTCAGAAGTTGGTGACTTTTACCTTGGTAAGGTGCTTGGGCGTAGCCCCAAAAGTGCAGATGGAGCATGGCCCTTACCTGCCGTATGTGACCTTATCGATGAGATAAATGATGCGCATTTTGATGAAGGTTTAGTTGCCGAGATGTGCAGCGCTCTTTCATCTAGCGTTCGAGGCATCTACGAGGGTGGGCGACAAGAGCGGGAAATCGCGCAGCGCTATTGCACTTGGAGCAAGCAGATACGACCGAGATCACGACACACTGCTCATCTGTTGAAGCAAGCTGCCGAAACGTACGAGAAGAGAGCAGAGCGGGAAGACGAGCAGGCCGAACTGCGAGAAGAAGAATTGTAGAAGCGGTTTGGCCTCCATTGATGCACTCTTGGTGCGGACGCGTCATCCTGTACTGCCATGTCGACACCGCACACGCTTTCCCTGCGCCGCCAATCCACTCGCAAGCGGGTCGTTACATATTTCGTGAGTAGCGAGGCAAGACGGATTCAATCGAACATGTGCGGTATGAGTCCGCGTTATGTTAATCGTGAAGCGCGGTGAGGGTTTCAAACTGCAGATCGTGGCGGTGCCGAATGGTCACGTCCGATCGATAGGGTCATGAGACCTTGTCGTTCTGGCAGCACAAACCGTGAGGATGTTGGGTGCACAAACGATGGAAGCCCCAATCTGGCTTGAAAATTAATGGCGTCTGCGGGGTTCGCTTGCCTTCTGGTCGTTTGCTTGCGCTGTAGCGCTGGCGTTCGACGGGAGGGTTGGCGTTCCCCGTGGAGGGCTGGCGTCGTCCACCCCAGGACCTGACCGTGGTCATATATTGACCACGGTCAGGTTCTGGTCTAGCGTGGACCCATGAGCGATCGAGTGAGCCGCAGGCGCGCCAGGACCCGGGAGAGGATCTTCACCGAGGCCATGCGACTGTTCGCCGAGCGGGGATTCGACGCCGTCACCGTCGCCGACATCACCGAGGCCGCAGACATCGGCAAGGGCACCTTCTTCACGCATTTCCCCAGCAAACGCGACGTCTTCCGGTACCTGGGGGAGCAGGTGGTCCGGGTCGTCCTCGACGCGGATGTGGGCGACGGCACCGCCGAGGAACGCCTCCGACGGATGCTCGACGCCGCCGCCGACTGGCTGGAGGCCCACCCCGAACCGGCCCGGCAGATGGTCAAGGCGCGGTCCTTCAACCTCTCCCTCGACCTCGGTTCGGAGAATCAGAAACGCTTCAACGCGGCCGTCGCGGACATCCTCGCCGCGGGTCGCAGCAGCGGCGAACTGCGCGACGACGTGCCCCTCGGGGCCGCCGCCCTGGCCGTGCAGTGCGGCTACTACGCGTGCGTGATGACGTGGGCCGCGCACCCCGACGGGGAAACCCTGCGCGACCGGTTGGCCACCTCCCTCGACATCATCCTGAACGGACTGAAGTGACCCACCCCACGACGAACCACCGCGCCCTGCTGACCGCCGCGGGCGCGGGCATGGCGGTCTCCGCCATGATGCAGACCCTCCTGGGCAACGCGACCCCCCGGATCGTCGACGAACTGGCCGCGCCGGAGCTGTACGGCTGGGTCGCCGGCAGCTACCTCGTGTGCTCCACCCTCCTGCTGCCGCCGTTCTCCCAGTACACCGACCGCCTGGGAACTCGCCGCGTCCTGGTGGCGGGGCACGCCTGCTTCCTGACCGGCACCCTGCTGATGTCCTGGGCACCCACCATGCCGCTGCTGCTGGCGGCCAGGGCCGTCCAGGGCATCGGCGCGGCCGCCATCACTCCCGCAGTGCTCGCCGCCCTGGGACTGAGCCTCGACGCATCCTCCCGCGCCCGCGCGCTCTCCCGGCTGGCGATCATCCAGCTGGTCGCGAACCTGATCGGCCCGCCGCTGGGCGGCTGGTTCACCGACGGGCCCGGGTGGCGCCTCGGGGTGCTGACCGGGGTACCGCTGTCGCTGGTCGCGCTGCTCGCGGCCCGGAGCTTCCCCACCGCCACCCCACCCGGGGGCTGGTGGCGCATCACGGTGCGCGGATCGTCGCCGCGCGGCGCCGGCCCCGGGGCACTGGTGTGGCTCGCGGCCCTGTCCGGGGTGATCTCGATCGGCGCGATCACCTACGCGCCGCTGGCCCTGCAGACCCTCCACGGCGTCGACGCCACCACCACCGGCTGGTTCCTCATCCCCATGCTCCTCGGGATCGGGGCGGGAACCTTCGCCTCCGGGCGGTGCGCCCCGAGCACGTGGGCGCGTCCCCTCGGCTGGGTCCTGGGGTTTTCCGGGGCGGCCCTGGCGGCCTTCCCCCAGCTCGTCGTCTTCCTGGTGGGCATCACCCTGCTGGGGGTGGGTGTCGGCCTGGTGCTGCCCCTGCTGCTCCTCGACGCGCAGGCAACCGCATCCGAGGAGCGCATGGCGCGGGCCAGCGGAATGGTGCAGTTCGGCCGCAACGCCGGTGCGGCCGCCGGGATCCCCGCCCTGAGCCTGTGGATCATCTCCGGACTCGCTGCGGGCCCCGCCCTGACCGGTCTGTTCGCCACACTGGCCGTCCTCGCCGCCCTCGGGCTGGTGGTGTGGCTCACGCAGGGCGGCACGAAGGAGAAGACATCATGATCATCGGACTTGACCGGGTGCGCGCCACCGACATCCCCCTGGTGGGTGGCAAGGGGGCCAACCTCGGGGAACTGATCGCGGCGGGCCTTCCCGTCCCCGGCGGGTTCTGCGTCACCGCCGAGGCCTACCGGACCGCGATGACCCCACTTCGGGAGGAGATCACCGGATTGCTGGAGACCGGGAACCACGACCGGCTGCGGGAACTCGTCGCGGCCGCCCCGCTGCCCGACGGACTGGCCGACCGGATCCGTACCGCCGCGGGAAACCTCGACGGGCCGGTCGCGGTGCGTTCCTCGGCCACCGCCGAGGACCTCCCGGACGCGTCCTTCGCGGGTCAGCAGGAAACCTATCTGGGGGTGGCCGGCGGGGACGCCGTTGTCGAGGCGGTGCGCCGCTGCTGGGCGTCGCTGTGGAGCGACCGGGCCATCGCCTACCGCGACGAGCAGGGATTCACCCATGACGACGTCGCCCTGGCGGTCGTGGTGCAGCGCATGATCCCGGCCGACGCCGCAGGTGTTGCGTTCACCCTCGATCCGGTCACCGGGCGAAGAAGGGTGGTGATCGAATCCGCCTGGGGGCTCGGCGAGGTCGTCGTCTCGGGTGCGGTCACCCCCGACTCCTTCGCCGTCGAACGCGGCCGCATCGTCGAACGGAACACCGGCGACAAACGCATCCGCATCGACATGACCGCCACCGGCGAAACCGCCACCACCGAGATTTCCGGCGAACAATGCAGCCGGGCATCCCTCGCGGACCGCGACGTGGTCGCGGTGGCGCGGCTCGCCGAGCAGGTCGAGCACCACTACGGCCGGCCGATGGACGTCGAATGGGCCCTGGCCGGCGGGAAGCCGTGGCTGCTCCAGGCCCGGCCCATCACCACCGCGGCCCCGGTGGGGCCGGATCGACGGGTGGGGCGGACAAGTCGCTTCATCCGCAATGACATCATCGAGCACTTTCCGTCGCCGTATCCTCTCGACCTGATGGTGACCCGGATCCTGGTGCGCTGCCTCGACGCCACCACCGGGTTCGCCGGGCTCCGGATGCGGCCCATCGACGGGCTCGTCGAGATGGATGCCGACGGCGCCGTCACCATCGGCCATCCCCGGATCTCGTGGTGGCGGCTGCCCACCGGGATCGTCCGGATCGCCCGGACCCCGTGGCGCGACCCGCGCGGCTGGGATACCGACACCGGCGCCAGGGTGCGACGGTTCACGGCTCGGCTGCGCGACCTGCCCGTCGCGACGCTGCCCGGAGTGGACATCGCCGACGCCCTGGTGGACGCGTCCGGCCAGGTCGAGGCCATGGTGACCTCCCGTTTCGTCGAATACCTCGGCTTCCACGTCCTGCGCGGGGTCCGGCTCCGCGTCCTGCTGCGCCTGGCAAGGGTGAAAACCCGGCCGGAGGACCTCCTCGGCGACCTCGACTACGCCACCGTTGTCGTTGACCGGGAACTCGGCCGGCTCGTCGCAGCCATCCCCGAACCGGTGCGGCGGCTGCTGGCGCAGGACCCCATCGACGTCGACGCCGTCACCCAGCAGGACCCCGAGTGGTGGGGGAGGGCCGAGGACTTCCTCGCGAGGCACGGGGCCCGCACCACCCGCATGTACCAGCCGTTCTCCAGCCGATCGTGGCGCGACGACCTCCCCGCCTTTCTCGGAACGGTCGCGATGATGGCGCACACCGAGCGGCGCGAACCAGTCGCCGCGCGACCCCACACCGACCTGATGGCCGAGGCCACCGGCCGGCTGCCCCGGTTCCTGCGCCGCCGGTTCCTGCGCCTCGTCGACGACTACCGCGCCGGTCATGTCACGCGGGAAGCCGGGGTGGTGGACTTCGAGGAGCTGGGGGAGCAGATGCGCCGCTTGGCCCTCGAGGCGGGACACAGGATGGTGGCGGCCGGGCTGCTGGCCGAGCCGGGGGAGGTCGCGCTGCTCGGTTTCGATGAGCTGCTGGGCTGGCTGCGAGGCGAACCGGTGGACGTAGCGGGGATCGTTGAGCGGCGCCGCCGCGCCCGGCACCGCGCCCTGGCGGCGTGGCAGCCGGAACGCGACCCCGTGAAACCGGGGAGCGGCATGACCGGGGTGGCGGCCAGCCCCGGGATCACCTCGGGGCCGGTGCGGGTCATCTCCGGCCCGGCCGAGTTCAAACGCCTGCGGCCCGGCGACGTTCTGGTCTGCCAGGCCACGGACCCCGCCTGGACCCCGCTGTTCGCCTCCGCCTCCGCGGTGGTCGCGGAAACCGGGGGACTGCTGTCGCACGCCGCCATCGTCGCCCGCGAATACGGCATCCCCGCGGTGCTCGGGGTCCTCGAGGTCACCACCCGCCTCCACGACGGCCAGGTCGTCACGGTCGACGGAAGCGCGGGACGGGTGCGAACGGAAGAAACACCCCGCTCCGTTGCCCGCTGAAACCGGGGACAGCGGTCGGTCGTCTCCACGGTTTCCCGCAGCGCCCCGGCGGTGGGTGATCCTTCTCCCGGGAGTATTCCTGAGGAAAACTCCCGGAGAACCAGTGGCAGCGCTCCGGGAACGGGACGGAACGGGCGTAGGGAAAGACAACGGCATGAACGCGGCTTGAAAGGGTGTTTCTGCATCCTTCTGCTTTTGGTCTATGTTTTCCATCCAAACCGCACTCACTTTGGATAATTCCCGAAATGCGAAGTGGTAACCGGGTTGTAATGTGACGTATACTCCCCGAGTCAATTGAGGAGGGGCATGTTCAGGAGAAGTGGAGCTAGAGGGAGGAGGAAGCCGCTTGCGGTTTTCCTTGCGATCCTGATTGCCGTGGCTGGCCTCATGGTAATTAATCCCGCGGCGAGGGCGGCCGAGGTGAGCGCCATTGATTCGGGAAGCATCCGTGTCACGAAAACCGATCAGGGCGATTCCACGATCTACATGTACAGCAACGTCCGGGTGGATGCGAACTGGAGCATCCCGGACGGCACCGGGCACGCCGGCGACACATTCAAAATGGGTCTGCCCGAGGAACTCGGCGGCATCGTGGGCAGTTTTGAGCTGAAGGGCAAGGAGGGGGATCCGCTGGTCTATGGCACCTGCCAGGTTGCCAGAGCCGAAGTGGTCTGCACCCTCAACGCCACCGTGGAGGGCAAGAACAACGTCGGCGGTTCACTGTGGGTGCGCGCCCAGGTGATCAAAGTCACCGAGGCCGACAAGTTCGTCTTCACCCTTCGTGGCAACGTCAAGGTCGATGTTCCGCTTCCGAACGGGCAGAAGGGCATCGGCTACAACCCCAAACTTCCCACGGACATCGAGAAGAGCGGCTGGTTCGCCAGCGGCGATCCGAAAGGTATTCGCTGGAACATCGTGGTTCCCGGCGCCAAGATCGCCGATCGCTCCCGGACGGTGATCACCGACACCTATGGGGTTCAGGGCACCAAGCTGACCCTCCAGCGGGACAGCATGCAGATCTTCTGGATCCCCAACACCCCGAAGTGCTGGACCGAAATCACCAGCCCGGAGTGCCGCCACAACCTGGATTCCTCGACTACCCCGTCGGTAAACATCGCCCACGACGAAAACAAGGACGTACTTAAGGTCACCGTCGACAACAAGGGTCAGAACTTCCAGGCCGACCGGATCTACGTGCTCAACATGACCGTGAAAACCGACACCAAGATCATCAACGGATCACGGTTCACCAACACCGTGACCGTGGATGGCGAAAAGCGCACGTCCACCGCCGTGAAGAGCGCCTCGGGTGGTGGTACTGGTTCTGGTGACACGGTTGGGCATATCGGTGTGAAGAAAGCTGTGACGAATGGCAATGTTCCTGGTGACACCGTGTTCCCGGTGACCTGGTCATACCAGTACAAGGGCGCCACCCGCACCGGTGAGCTGGCGCTTGGGGCTGATGGGGCTGTGGAGACTTTGAACAATGTTCCTGATGGTGTGGTTGTCACTTTGACTGAGAAGGTGCCTTCGGTTGCCGGGTTTGATTTTGGTGATCCGGTGTTTTCGGGTGCTGGTGTTGCTGATGGGGTTCCGGATGGTAATAGTGCCAAAGTGACTGTTGAGGGTATGAAGACTGTTGAGGTGACTCTCACGAATCAGGTGAATCCGAGGTTGGTTCCTGTCAAGGTGACGCCGGGGGTGTGTGCTCCGGGTGCGTTGGAGCCGTCGGAGCCTACGGTGGAGGTTGGTCCTACTGATGGGATCACGTATTCGGTGCCGGAGTTCTCCAAGGCTGGGGATCAGGTGACGGTGAAGGTGACTGCTACGCCTGCTGCGGGTAGGGAGATTGATGATCAGAACCTGCCGGCGGGGTGGGTTGCCAATGGTGATGGTTCCTTCACTTTCACCACGACGGTCACGCAGCCGAGGTGTGTGACTCCCGTTGCTCCGAGGATTGATGTTGGCGCCTGTCCGGCGGATTCGTTGACGCCGACGCCTCCTTCTGCGGTGTTTGATCCGGTGGAGGGTTTGGAGTTCTCCGAGCCGAAGGTTGAGGTCAGGGACGGGAAGGTGACGGTCACGGCTACTGCTACGGCGAAGCAGGGGTTCCAGATTGGTGGTGTTCTGCCGGAGGGTTGGACGCGGGTGAACGAGATCGCTGCGAAGTTCACCGCTACCAGGGATCAGCCGGTGTGTCAGGCCAAGAAGGTGGTTCCGGTGGCGCCTGTGGTTTCGGCGAGTGTTTGTAGGGTTGGTTCCACCGCGCCTAGTGAGCCTGAGGTTACGTTGCCGACCACGGAGGGCATCGTTTATGCGGTGACCAGTCGTGAGTTTGTGGGTGGGAAGTTCCGGTACACCGTTACTGCTGCTCCGGCTGGTGAGGTGTTCGTGATTGATGCCGACAGGCTTGGTGCGGGTTGGGGTGCTCCTGTGAATGGGGTTTCCACCTACACCGGTGAGGTTGATGTTCCTGCGTGTGTGACTCCGGTTGTTCCGAGGATTGATGTTGGCACCTGCCCGGTCGGGGTAACCACCCCGACGCCTCCTTCTGCTTCGTTTGATCCGGTGGAGGGTTTGGAGTTTTCTGAGCCGAAGATTGAGGTCAAGGATGGGAAGGTGACTGTTACGGCGACTGCTGCGGCGAAGCCGGGTTTCCAGATTGGTGGTGTCCTGCCTGAGGGTTGGACCCGGGTTGACGAAACCACCGCGGAGTTCTCTGCTACTAGGGATCAGCCGGTGTGCGACACCCCGACGCCGACGCCGACGGTTCCTCCGTCGGTGACCCCGACCCCGGCGCCGACGACCACCGTCACCCCGAAGCCGGTCAAACCGGGCCTGCCCAAGACCGGCGCCTGAGCGGCCGAACGGTTCCGCGGAACGGACAGGTCCCCGACCCGGTAAGGTCGGGGACCTGTCCTCCTTTTGGTCGGAGGGCCGACAGCAACCGGACCTCAAGTTCGGGCTGACTAGGGGATTCGTCGTCGAGCAGGTCCCGAAGGGTGGGAAATCCGTCCCGAAACGGCGTCGCCGCTCGCAGGTGAATGACGAAACATAGTAGCTTCATGCTCCCGGCGACCCGGCGCGCGGAAGGAGTGCTAGCAGATTGGGCTGGCACTTCGCAAGGGCTAGCCTAGTTACTGTTCAGGCATTGTACTTGGGACAGGCAAACCCTCTCGACAGGAAGGAGACCCATGAAGTCGCCCTACTGGGATGTCACCATTACGGGTAGAAGCGATGCGACTGTCAATGGGGTATCGGTCGAGATGGTGGTGCCCACCAACGTCTACTCGTCGGTGTTCCAGCACCTCGCCACCGCGGCGCGCCAGGCGGGTCGGCCCGTGCTCGCCCGGGGCGTGGACGAGACCCGCGGTGGCCGGGTGTCGTGGTTCACGGTGGACGCCGACGGACAGGCGGCCGCCGCCCAGCCTCCCGAGGCGATGTCCACCAACAGCCAGGCCGTTGCCCCCAGCAGGGCAGCCCTGCCGACGCCGCGGCGTGCCCCGGTCGCGCACTCGACGCACCCGGAACCCCAGCACGAGGCCCCCGAACCCTCGACCGAGTCGTCACCCGCCCGTGCCCTGGCCAGGCCGGAATCGCAGATGCCCGGACCCAGCGTGCCGGCCTCTCCTGCGCGGGCGCGAATGCCGGAACCCCAGGAAAGCACCATCTCCCCGGTGCCGCCGGACGCACCCCCGCCGCCCGAACCGCCCCGGCAACCGGCGCCGCCCGGGCGTCCGGAACCGCCCCGGCAACTGGAGGCACAGAAAACGCTGCCGCCCGCGATCTCGCCGACCATGCCCCCCAGGCAGGCCCCGCCGCCACCCAAGGCGCCCCAGCGACCGAACTCCTCGCAGCGACCCGACGCGCCCCCCAGGAAGGGCCCACCGCAGCCACCCCCGCGGCCGAAACCGCAGGAGTTCTCCCCGCCGACTGCCTCCCCCGACGTGCCGTTCCGGTCGATCTCGATGAACGTGCCCCCGCCCCAAGCCCCTCCCTCGCAGGAGACACCACCGTCGTCGCTGCTCGTGCGTCCCCCGAAGGCCGTGCCCCAAGGCGGTTTCCGCGGGGCGATGTACCGGTTGACGTCGGGGCGCGTGAACTTCGGTCCCAGCCAAACCCAGATCCGTCTCGCGGAACGGGACTCCCGGATCTCCCGGTCGCTGGAACGCCCCTACAGCACCGTGTTCCTGTCCTTCAAGGGTGGCATCGGCAAGACATCGACGGCGGTCGGGGTGGGCCTGGCCCTCGCCCAAGCGCGTGGCGTGCCCCCCATCGCCATCGACGCCGACCCGGACTCAGGGGACCTGGCCGAGCGGCTGCTCGGGGAGGAGGAGATGCTGCGCGTCCGTCCCCGCAGCATCACCGATCTGGTGCGAGACATCCCCAACGTGCGGACCTGGACGGACCTGTCCGGCTACATCACCCAGGTCGACCGGCTGCACGTCGTCGCGGGCGAACAGGACCCCGCGGTTTCGGACAGTCTCACGGCCGAGGGCTACAAACGCGTCCACGACCTGGTGCAGAACTTCTTCTCCGTGATCCTCACCGACTGCGGCACCGGCGTGACCCACAACGCCATGAGCGGGATTCTCTCCAAAGCCGACAGTGTCGTGATCGCCACCGGCTACGCCTTCTCCGGGGTCAAGAGGGCCGTCAGCACCATCGACTGGCTCTCGCAACACGGCTACGAAAAACTGGCCCAGGAAGCGATCGTCGTCCTCACCGACAAGGACAACGTGTCGATCCGGGTGCAGAAGGACATGGTGCGCACCCACCTGGCCACCCACAGCAGGCAGGTGTTCGTGGTCCCGAACGACCAGGCCGTCGCCGACGGCGACCGCATAAACCTGGAACGGGTCCAACCCCGCACGAGGGAGGCATGGGCGGAGGTCGCCGCGGCCCTGATCGACGGCTACCAGTAGCCGTCGTGTGAGAAAAAGTCTCAGCGAAGACCTTCTTTCGGGGCGCCGTCCAGATCCGGGGAGGAGGGCGCCCCGGATGAGTAGGGCCACCCTGCTGTCGTCCAAACGGTTTGATTCCCCGAGGGAGAACCATGCGTCGCGCCGGGCGTCATGCCCTTACGCTGCAAACCCAGAACCGGCGGATGACCGCGGGAGATGGTAAAGAACTCGATGCAGCAGCTCTCCGCAAGATGTACCAGGGGTACCCGACGACGCTGAATGCGCTGCGCGCGGCGCTGGACCGGGGATGGCGGGTGTGCAAATTAGGCCATGGCGTCAAAATATTCTGCCCTCGCTCCACGCGGGATGGGTGCACGCGCTCGGTGGCCGGGAGCCCGCGCAGCGATGGCAACGAGGCGAAACGCCTCCGGCGCTTTCTGGAGAGCTGTGTCCATGAAATGGATTCCGGAACTGATTGATCTACGGGTAGGGTTGACTGTGGTCAACCGGTGGTTGTGAAGTGATAGCCGAGGACAGGAGAAGCTCATGCAGCGCGACTACGTTGTGAAGTTTCTGGTCGAGGACGTACCTCGGGACGTTGAGGAAGCACTGCTGTCCGACGGGCGTTTCGCCGTCTCGCGACGGTGCGGTCGGACCGTGATCGAGGGCGAGGACTCCGCGACCGATGCCGGCGCCGCGGCCAAGGCCATGGCCGAGCACCTGCGACTCGGCGGCGTGAGCGTACGCTCGGTCATGCCGGAGCTGGTCACGATGGCAGACATCCATCGCAGGGCGGGTGTGTCCAAGCAGGCCGTGTCGAAATGGGTGAACAACCCGAGGGACAACGAGTTTCCGGAGCCCTACTGCTTCACCGACAGCTCGCCGTTGTGGCTGTGGCAGCTCGTCAACGAATGGCTGCGGGCCAAGGGGCATCAACACGACGACTGGGACGTCCCGACGGAGGGGGAGGTGGCACGGATCAACGAATGGCTTGCCACATCCCTTGACCCGAGGCGCCCCGCGGATCATCGCCCGACCATCGTCCGGCAGGGGGAACCGCTCATGGCCACCACGCGGCCGTACAGGTATGGCAGTGTTTCGGTCTGAGACGCGGGTGAAGTTCGTCCTGCACCTGTGCTCGTTCGCCCAGGAGGCAAACGGGCTGCTCACGATCGTGGGTGCCGGAACCAACACGCACGTGCCCGGAGCGCCCCTGTATCTCGCGGGTTTCATCCATGGCACGCCTACCCAGCTCTGCGCTTCCGACCTGGTCGTCGAGGTGAGCGGCCCGAACCACCGAAGTGAGCTGCTGCGCGTGCCGCCTCCGCCCTCGGAGGCTTTCGAGGATGCGGGCGAGGACGAGGAAATGCGCATCACCCTGGCATTCGACATGAGTCAATGGGATGTGACGGACCTTCAGGCGGGAGAATACGAGGTCCGCGTGAGCATCGGGGAAGAAGCGGAGGCGATGCTCCTGTTCTTCAATCGTCCGCAGGGAATGGAAGCGTAGATGGTGACGCGATCCCGCGGCCCGGGAAAACGAGGTCGTCACGGTGTCGTCCTCGACGACGTCCAACGACGAAATCGGCGTTCCCGTTGCTAGGCTGAGGTCGTCCGATACCACGAAAGGACTGAGACGATGGAGTTCATTCCTGGAGCAGGCGCCTGCCTGGCCACCCGCAACGTCATCGAGGAGAAGGGGCTTGTGCGCTGGATGGTGCGGGGCGAGTCGAAGGCTCCCGCCGACAACGGCTGGCAGATCATGAGCCACATCGACACCTCCGAGTACCTCAACGACACGTCGAACTGGCAGATCGTCGACTTCAACGACCTGTGTGCCATCGAACCCGCCCTCATCGGCATCTGGGACCTACCCGTCGGCTCCGACCTGCAGATCGTGCGCGACGAACTGGGCATCCGAATCGTCGACACCCCCACGGGCCGCGAGATCCCGGTCGAGAACCTCTACGTCCCCCCGTCCCAGCGCGCGAAGTGACGGGTCGCTGCTGACCCCCGTGCGGGGGTCAGCCGGGCGGAGGTGGGTTCGACATGGACCCTCCTTCGTCGCGGTCCGGCTCAACCGGCTTCAAGGGGGCCCGAAGCGACGAGACGCCGTGTGCCCGACCGCCGGTCGGACGCACAGCGCCTCGTTCCCGCGTCAGCTCCTAGCTCCTGGTGTAGTGCGCCACGTAGTCGATCTGGATGTCGGAGACCTGCGGGGTGAGATCCCCCGGAACACCGCCGTCGACGGTCTCGGTGTGGCTCTCCTTGCCGTTGGGATCCATCGCCCCGGTTTGGAAACCGCAGAACATCTGCGTGTCGGTGATGTTCGGCTGGTCGATCCGGCCCCACTCCTTGCCGTCGAGAGTGAAGATGATGTGGTCCTGCTCCACGATCGCGCCGTAGGTGTGCCAACCACCCATGTCCTCGTGATCGACGAACTTGTGGTCCTGCTTGTCGTCGGAATCCCAGTGGTAGGTTCCCATGATCTCGGGTCCGTTGACCCGCCCCTCGGCGAAGTCGATCTCCGGCGGCCAGCCCTGGTCCTTCGGCCACAGCAGGAAGACGTAGCCGATTCCCTTGGCCCTCGGGAACTTTGCGCGAACCTCCCAGCGACCACGCGAGGCCGAGAAGACCTTCTCCGTGCTGGTACCGCCGGCGTGCCACTTGCCGTCCTTGTACTCGGTGCGCACGATCAGCTCGCCGTCGCGCACGAACGTGTTCTTGTCGGACATCACCCCCATGGCTCCGTGCCCGACCTCGGGATCGCCCCAACCGTAATGCTCCCAGCCCAGCTCCTCGAGGGATGTGTCGAAGCCCTCGAAGTAGTCGATGTTCCAGCCGTTGATCTCGGCATCGGAGCGGTTCTGGCCGGATGATCCCCCGGAGACCTGCTGCGGCGCTGCGGACTCGGCCGCCGAGGACTGGGTGGACGCGACCGGGGTGTTCAGGGGCGAACGTTCACCCGAGGCCCTCGACACGGAGGACTTCTCCGCGGCCGGGGATTCACTCGCCGACGATGCCGACGTGGAAGTTCCGGGCGACGATGATTCGGCTGCTGCTGACGATGTTGATGATCCGCTCGCTGTGGGTGCGCTTTCGCTACTCGTAATTTCTGATGTCGGCGTAACTGTTGCCTGCGCGTCGACGAGCCCGCTCGGGCTGGGCGATGCTGCTTTCGGAGTGACCCTGCTGGAGCGGAGAGAAGCCGGGTTCGCGGTCACATCCTGGTTCGTGCCGTGGGGTTGTAAAAACAACCCACCTGTGATCGTCGCGGCGGCAAGTCCCAGAGCCATCAGGGGTCCAGTTATTCGGTTTGGTTTCAAGATCCCTCCCTTGAACGGTACGGAAGAACCCTAACTTGCGATCGTCCATCGCCCAACCCCAATCGACACCGGAAATGTGTGCGATCCCCACCGGACGGGAGCGACACGCTACGATTCAGGAACAAGCGGGTCGGGGGGTCGGTACGGCACCCGCAGGTTCTTTAGGAGCCCGGTGAACAGCTGATGAAACCGCACATTTCTGTTTGCATCCCGGTCTATCAGGGAGCGTCAACCCTGGCGGCGACCCTGCGGTCGGTGCTGGCCAGCGAGCGCGCCGACTTCGAGGTGGTGGTCCGGGACAACGGCTCGACCGACGGCACCAGCGACGTGATCGCCGGGTTCGACGACCCGCGCATCCGACACATCCGATCCGAGGAAACCCTTCCGCTGCCGGCCAACTGGCGCGCGACCGTCGAGCAGGCCCACGGGGAGCTGATCAAGGTGGTGTGCGCCGACGATCTCATTCGCCCGGAGTGCCTCGCCTCCCAGGCCGCGCTCCTGGAGGATCCGACGGTCGCTCTCGTCGCGTGCCGCCGCGACTTCATCGACGGCAACGGCGACGTCCTGACCCGCAACGCGGGCCTACCGGGCCTGCTGGGGCGTCACGGTGTCTCCGAGGTCGCCAGGGTGGCGGTGCGATTCGGGATCAACCCGGTCGGTGAGCCCGCGTGCGTGATGTTCCGCCGCAGGGACTACGACGCCATCGGCGGGTTCGACGGCACGATCGTGTTCGCGATGGACATCGACGCCTGGCTGCGGATCCTCACCCGCGGCGACATGATCGGCCAACCCGAGGCGCACGCTTCATTCCGCATGTGGACGGAGTCGTTCTCCAACAGCCACAACCGGCAGCAACTCGGCGAACACCTCCGGTTCTTCAAACAGGTCGCGAACAACCCCCGCTACGAGATCCCGACCGTCCTGCGTCACCTCAGCCCCGCGACGGCTCGCGTCTCCTGGCGTGCCTGGGCGGTGCGGCAGTGGTTGTGGGGCAGGAGGGCAGCTCGGGGTCAGGCCGTTTGGAGGCGTCGCAAACCCAGGAAGAACGGCACCAAACAGCAGCAAGAGAACGCGAACCGACCTATCCTCCAGACCGGCTCCTGCGGGGCCAGGATCGATGCGACACAGCCCACCACTGCGACGACGATCAACGCCACCACCGACCAAGCAACCCGGACCGGGGCGTGACGTCGCGTCACTGCGAACCGCAGCACCACCGCCTGTGAGAACAACGCCAAGAAAGTCGCGGCTGCCGTGCCATCGAGCCCGAACGGCACGATGAGCGCGAAGGTCGCAGCGATCTTGACCACCACGGCCACCACCGAGGCCCACGCCAAGGGCACCGACCAGCGGATCGTGATGAGCATCTGGCTGCTCGCCGCCGCCGCCGCGACCGGGAAAGCGGCCAACCCGATCAACGCGACCACCGAGACCAGGTCCTCCTGCGCGTAGGTGTCAGGAGCGAAGATCTGCAACAGCGTAGGGGCCGAGACGGTGACGCCGAGCACCGCCCACGCCACCAGCGAGAACACGCCGTCGCGGGAGGTTGCGATCACCC
>ERZ773009.899-NODE-899-length-21404-cov-5.142021_pt1 | contig 21404 bp, 22 predicted proteins | sample MGYA00580663_ERZ773009 | MGnify/ENA primary metagenome ERZ773009 (study PRJEB29015, sample SAMEA2737969) | human oral metagenome | biome: human oral; feature: human-associated habitat; material: dental | place: China | collected 2026 ... | reverse complement strand
CCTCCTGCAGCAGGCGCGCCGTCAATGTACTGTCGACACCGCCGGACATGGCGACAACGACTTTCTTTTTTTCTGTCATGGAAGAATCCTTTCTGCAGGCATTTCCTTCTGAAATACCCGAACCATCATTCGCAGGAAATATCCTGTCAATCTCAGCGGAGTGAAAGTCCGAAGGAATGCATACATTATAGCACAGCGGGCAAGCGTCAAGTGCCTGCAGGAAAGGATATCGGAGTTCATAATCTGTTGGCTGTGAGTTGGTAACCGGTAGCCGGCTGACAGAAGTTGTCCGCGGTATTCCGAGACCGGCAGCTATTTTTGTTTTTTATAAAACGGTGTGGTGTAATTATTATTTTCCCTTGAAGTCCGCGGGGCGTTTTTCAAGGAATGCTGTAATTCCCTCTTTGAAATCTTCGCTTGATGAGCACTGGCCAAGATAAATTTCTTCTGCCGCCATAAAGGTTTCAAAATCTTTGTTGTCTAAAATCTTGGCGCACAATTGAGCTAACTTATATGCAGATATAATATTTGGAGCTTGAGCATATTTTGATATATTTCTTGTTTTAATGTCAATAATTTCATATTTACCATCTTTTACAACTAGAATATCAGCAGTATCATTCTGTTTCTCTTCAAATAGATTTTCAGTACTCCATTTGTCAGTGGCATTCTTGCCTCTACTCAATAAGAATAATACAGTTGGGGAATCAAATAACTGTTCTTTCTCTGCCCTTGATTTTGCGTCAAGATTTTTAGTAAACAAAAAATTCAAAGTTGCAAAAGGTACAGTAAATATTATCATAATAAGCACATACGTCAAATACGGTATATCAATGTGGAATATTCTATCAATAAAATAAACCGTTACAGTCAGTGTGGTAATGAACATAAAACATACCAAATATATCAGACAGTGCTTAAAAAAGTTTTCTTTGATAGAAATACAGGAAAAAATAAAATATACGATAAAAAAAGAGACCCTGAATGCTCCGCTGTTTTCTATTTCAAGAAAACTACCGTTTTTTTCTATTTTTATAAAAATATAAATATTCAGAAGTACAAGCAATGAAAACATAATAATTGTTTTTAGTTTGGAAAAACGCAATTTATCCAAGAAAGGATAGTATCTGATGTAAGCAAAAGGCACTATCCCGAGTGCTATATAAAGAGAAGCAATCAATACTTCAAAAATATATCGGCTATCCATTTTTATTTCTCCTTAGTGTACATTAGCACTTATTACTGCTTTGCAAATAAATTAACAAAGATGTCCATTGACAAAGTAGTAATAAGTCCGGATATCAAGGTTACACTACATTGGTTTATCATAAGTATATCATAGCAAAAGCCCCTGTGTCCTGTACATATCATAGTACTTTTTATGCTTATTTATAAGCTCCTCATGTGTGCCGCTTTCTATTACCTTCCCCTTTTCAAGCATATATATCCTGTCGGCACTTCTTATGGTTGAGAGTCTGTGTGCTATGATAAATGTAGTTCTGCCCTTCATAAGTACCTGCATGGCTTTTTGTATTATTTGCTCGGTTTCGGTATCTACGGAGCTTGTCGCCTCATCAAGTATAAGTATTTTCGGGTCATAGGCTAAGGCTCTGGCAAATGATATAAGCTGTCTTTGACCTGCGGAAAGTGTCTGGCCTCTTTCTACCACCGGAGTATCTATGCCCTCTTTTAATGAACTTATAAAATCTCCCGCTCCCAAAAGTTCAAGTGACTCAAGTGCTTTTTCTCTTGTTATATTTTCATTTCCCAGTGTTATATTGCTTAGTATGCTACCGGTAAAAAGAAAAGGCTCTTGCAATACTATTGCCATAAACTTTCTTACAGACTTTTCATTAAGCTCTTTAAGATCTGTATCATCTATGTAGATCTCTCCTTTTTGCGGACTGTAAAACTTAAGCAAAAGGTTCATGATAGAGCTTTTACCCGATCCGGTATGTCCGACCAAGGCTATGGTTTCACCTTTTTTTGCCTCTATATTAATATCTTTTAATACATACTCGCCTTCTTTATAGTAAAAACTTACGGACTTGAAACTGACAGCCCCCTTAATATCACTAACTTCTTTACTTCCGGGAATTATTGATTTTTTATCAAGCAGTTCAAATACATGAGTGGCAGCAACACCGGACTTTTCCATTTCCGAGATCTGCTCCATTATCTGTGTAAGATGATGAAAATATATACCTATATAGCCTATATACACATAGAGCATACCTACAGAAGTAGGTGATTTGGTACTTAGGAAAAGTCTTCCGAAGTAATATATCATAATCACATAGGCTATATTCTTGATTATACCGACTCCTGTATAAGTAGAGCTTGCATTAAGCTTTAGCAGTTTTTCTTTTTGTCTGTAACTTTCTTTGGTAATTTCATCAAAGTCTTTTTTAAGTTTCTCCTGCTTTCCGAACACTTGCACTATGGACATACCCTGTATGGCTTCATTGATAAAGGCATTCATACTTCCAAGCTTATTTCTTATGATATTGTTATACTGTTTTGCCTTCTTGTTATAAAAATATACTAAAAATATGATCAAAGGCAAAATCATAAGTATACTTAAGGCAAAGCCCGTACTTATAATAAATAATGCTATGTGTACTCCTATGATATAGCATATACTGATCATGATCTGACCCATAACCTTGACATACAGATTTTGCACCGCCTCGGTATCGTTCATGATTTTGGATACTATCTGCCCTCCGGCACTGTTATCAAAAAAACTAAGCTCCAGACTTTGTATTTTTTTATAAAGATCTATTCTCATCTTTGATACTATCTTCATAGCCGTAATTCTAAGCTGTACTCCGCTAAAGTACTGAAAAGCGGACTCCAATGCTGTAAGCAGTATATAAATTCCGGAAAGTTTAATAACCAAGCTTATAACTATAGGCTCTTTAACCAGCTCATGATCCATTATATTTCTTATGACTATAGGCGCTAAAAGCTGTGCAAGCATGGCAATAAGTAAAAATATAAGTCCGAAGCAAAGATTTTTCTTAAAGTACAGAGCATAAGCTGCCAGTCTTTTTACATCAAGCTTTATTGCTTTTTCCTTACCTTCTTTTTTATCAGTCATCATCTTCCTCTTCCAATTCCTGTATTCTGTACTGCTTTGCATACCATGTATCTTTGTTTATAAGCTGCAGGTGTGTTCCTTCCTCTGTTATAACTCCCTTATCGAGTACTATAATATTATCCGCATTAACAAGTACCAATAGTCTGTGGCTTGTTATAATATTGGTTTTACCCTGTCTGTGTTCGTAAATATTTTTTATGATTCTGCTTTCAGTCTTTGCATCAACCGCAGACAGGCAGTCATCCAAAATCAAAAGCTCGGCATCTTTTATAAGTGCTCTTGCTATGGCAACTCTTTGTCTTTGACCTCCCGAAAGGCTTACTCCTCTTTCTCCTATTATCGTATCTTCCTTATCGCTAAAGCCTTCTATATCACTTTCAAGCCCTGCAAGGTTTATTGCTCTTTTTAATTCTTTTTCTGTAGCAAACTCTCTTCCGAACAATATATTCTCTTTAATACTTCCCGAAAATAAAATGTTATCTTGAGATACATAGGCTATTTTTTTCATAAACTCGGGTTTTAAAAGGCTTTCTATATTAACTTGGTTTACTGAAAGCTCTCCGCTTCCTATCGGATACTCCTGCAAAAGTTGTCTTATAAGCGTTGTCTTTCCCGAACCGGTTCTTCCTGCAATCCCTAAAGTCCTTCCCCTGCTTATCTGCAAATTGATATTTTTTAAGTTCACTTCCTTAGACTGAGGATACTTAAAGCTGTAGTCTGCAAACCTTATATGATTTAACTCATCTTTTATAAGCCTTCCTTTATGGATTTTTTCATCTTCTTCCTCAAGGACTTCATAAATTCTTTCAGTAGAAGCCGCACCTCTATGTGCCACATTTATAAACTCTCCTATAGCATACATGGGCCAGATAAGATAGGATAAGTAAATATTAAATGTTACCATATCTCCAAGTGTTATGGCTTTTGAACTTATCAGACCTGCGCCGCAGATCAAAGATATGGCATAGCTGATTGCTATAAATACATTGGATACGGGCCAAAAAGAAGCCGTAACCATCTCGGCTTTTAGGGTCTTTTCATATACATCCTTTGTACTTTCTTCAAAATCTTTAAGGCTGCTTTCTTCAAGTACATAAGCCCTTACCAGCCTCACTCCGTTAATATACTCAAGTACTTTGGCACTCATGTTGCTTCCGGCTTCCTGCTGCCTTACAAAAAATGCATAGATATATTTCCCGGCATAGTTAGTCATAAAAGCAACTATTGTAAGCGGTATGGTACAGTAAAGTGTCAAGATCCAAGACACTCTTATACCCATTACTATCAGTATAAGCGGCAAATAAAACAGTGCGTCAAAAAGTGCCAAAAGACCGAAACCGCTAAAAGTACCGACTGCCTCTATATCGCTGCTTGCTCGGTTCATCAAGTCTCCGGAGCCGAACTTTTCAAAAAATGTCCTCGGCATCTTAAGTATCTTATTCATTAAATAAGTTGACAGTCTGTATTCAAGTATTCTTGCATTCTTAAATAATATATATGACCATATACAGGAAAGTATGTATTCACTCACTGCCAACGCACTAAGTTTAAGCACACAGCTCATAAGCAGTTTTGTTGTGATCTCTCCTGTGGATATGCTGTCAACCGCCGCTCCAAGTACTAAAGGTCCTGCTATGGTTATGAAATTAACTATAAGCAATATTATAAGGGCAATAATATTTATTACTGCCCTTTCTTTAAAGTACCAAGATAGTTTTGATAATTTTTTAAGCATACTTTTTACAACCTATATAAGACCGAGCTTAACGCAGGCGTTGTACACTCCGTCTTTGTCTATATCATCAGTTACCATATCCGCCACTTCTTTAAGCTTATCATGTGCATTACCCATAGCAACTCCTACACCGGCTCTTTTAAGTATCTCTACGTCATTCATGGCATCTCCGAAAGATATCGTATCTTTAATATCTATATTATAGTGCTTACTAAGTCTTAACAGTCCCGACTCCTTACTTACATCTCCTTCTATAACATCCGCACCGAGTCCTCCTGCAAAAAGCGGACAGCGTATACTTTCAAAATTCGACTCTATATCACTTGCTCCCACTTGAGTACCTATGTAAGCCAGAGTACCTACTTCCATTTCAAAAATCCTATTGGGGTCTCCGAATTTTCTTTGAGACATGCCCCACTGTTTTTTATCCCACTCTACAAGCTTTTCCTGATTAAAATAATAATCCGTATCATTTTCTGCAAGTCCTATAGTATATCCCTTATCCAAGCAAAATTTTATCAAATCACATAAAACTTTCTCATTAAATAAATGCCTGTATACGGTTTCTTTGTCTATCGTAACCTTAGTTCCGTTAAGCTCTATGGTTGCGTGCGGATTGATTTTATCTATAAAGCTCGGTCCGTCATGGTTTTCAAGGTTTCTTCCGGTTGCTATTGCAACTATATGTCCGTTTTCTCTAAGTTTTTTCACTGCCTCAAGTGCAGACTCCGGTATGGTATAGTCCGCATGGTTTAACAGTGTCATATCCAAATCAAAGGTTATTAACTTCTTCAAATCTTTTCTCCTATTTTTTCTATCATCTAAACTTCTATAACAACTAATATCTGCAATTTATAACTCATTAAAACACTGTATTTTTTCATTTTATTGCCGCTTTTAATTAGTGATGAATTGTATTGTTAATCTATTACACTTTACTTATCTGTAAACTGCCGATTATGTACCAAGCGAAGTCTTATTTTTACAGACCTGCTGAACAGATGTCTTTACAGGTATTTACTTTTAAAGTCTATGCAGTAAGTGACTTAAAGCAAAGTATTGTTTTTAATACATTTACGGCGATTTTTATATATTGTTCTCATCAAGTACTATTGTAAAAGGTCCGTCATTGATAAGCTCTACCTGCATATCGGCTCCGAACTCTCCCTGTGCCGTCTCTATGCCCTGCTCTTTGGCACGACTTACCATGTATTCATAAAGCCTTTTTGCTTCTTTAGGGTCTCCTGCCCCTATAAAGCTCGGTCTGTTGCCGTCTTTACAGCTTGCAAGCAGGGTGAACTGTGATACCAGTAAAAGACTTCCACCCACATCCCTTATGGATTTATTGGTTTTACCGGCTTCATCCTCAAAAATTCTAAGTTTTATAAGTTTATTAAGATACTTATCGACTATAGTCTCATCATCACTGCCTGCCACTCCGACTAAAACCATAAGCCCTTTCTCTATGCTACTTACTACCTTGTTCTCTATACTTACACTTGCCTTACTTACTCTTTGTATAACCAACCTCATATCTTTTCTCCTAAAATTTTCTTATTTCATCATCTTCATCATCCAAGACAACTGATTTTATCTGCACATAGTATGAAACCTTGTCCGATATAACGACCTTTACTCTATCTCCAGCTTTTTTACCTATCAATGCTTTTCCCAGAGGAGATTCTATACTTATACGACCGTCAAGCGAAGCCCCTCTTATCGGAGTTACAAGCTTTACAGTCATCTCTTCCTCATCATTTTCAAAATATAATTCCACAAGCTTGTTAAGACCTGCCTCGTCCATACCGCTCTCATCTTCCACAACTTCGGAAAATCTGAGCATTTTATCCAAATACCTGATACGGCTTTCATTGATATTCTTCTCTCTTTTTGCCGCATAGTATTCAAAGTTTTCGGATAAGTCTCCGTGGGATCTTGCCTCCTTGACCGCCGCTATCAAATCTTTTCTAAGCACAAGCTTTCTGTGCCTTATCTCTTCTTCTATCTTTTCTATATCTTTTTTAGTTAATTTTTCTCCCAAATCCAATGTCCTCTTCTATGCACCTATGCTTAATCTAAATAAGTATATCTTATAAAACAACTTACTACAATACAATAAGTATCACAAAAAAGCTGTAGTAAAATATTGATTTTTATAGAATATTGTCCACTTAATATCAAATAAGAAACAACTATAAAATCTATTTTACTACAGCTTTTTAAGATAGCCTATCTTTATTTTAATATGTTCCGTCCTTAACTCCCAGTCTTACAAGCGCCTTCTTTAATGCAAGTTCAGCTCTTACCAAATCTATATCCTCATCCTTGGACTCAAGCCTTCTTTTTGCTCTCTCCACCGCTTCTTTGGCACGATTTTCATCTATGTCCTCTGGCCATTCGCAGGCTTCAGCCAATATGGTTATTTGATCTCCCAGTACTTCTGCAAATCCCGATAAAAGTGCAGCTTTTTTCACTTCACTTTCTTTATGTATATTCAGAACTCCCGGAGCTATAACAAAGGTCATAGGAATATGCCCTTTGTAGATACCTACATTTCCTGAAGTTGTTGTAAACTCCGCCATGGTAACCATATCTTCATAAAAGCAGCAGACCGGAGTAAGAACCTTAAGCTTAAAACTTTCCATTTATTAAGTCTCCTTACTGTTTGACAGATACTCTCACATCAAACAACTCCTATTAGTTGGCAGCCGCTTTCTGAGCCTTTTCAAGCACCTCTTCAATTCCGCCTACATTAAGGAAGAACTGCTCGTGTATGTCATCATACTTGCCTTCCAGTATCTCCTTGAAACCTCTTACGGTCTCGGATACAGGCACATACTTACCTGAAAGACCGGTAAACTGTGTTGCTACGAAGAAAGGCTGTGATAAAAACCTTTGGATCTTACGTGCCCTTGATACTGTAAGCTTATCATCTTCCGATAACTCATCCATGCCGAGCATGGCTATTATATCCTGCAACTCTTTATACTTTTGTAAAACCCTCTGCACTCCTCTGGCTACCTGATAATGCTCTTCTCCGACTACCAGCGGAGAAAGTATACGAGAGGTAGATGCCAAGGGGTCAACTGCCGGATATATGCCCTGCTCCACTATGGCTCTGTCAAGAACCGTAGTTGCATCAAGGTGGGCGAAAGTATTAGCCGGTGCAGGGTCTGTAAGGTCGTCTGCCGGAACATATACAGCCTGAACCGAGGTTATGGAGCCTTGCTTGGTTGAAGTTATTCTCTCCTGCAAAGCACCCATCTCTGTCTGCAAAGTCGGCTGATAACCTACCGCTGAAGGCATACGCCCCAGTAAAGCGGAAACCTCCGAACCTGCCTGTGTAAACCTGAATATATTATCTATAAACAAAAGCACGTCTTTACCTGCCTCATCACGGAAGTACTCCGCCATGGTAAGACCGCTGAGTCCTACTCTCATACGTGCACCCGGCGGCTCGTTCATCTGACCGAACACCAGTGTGGTTTTATCTATAACTCCTGACTCTATCATCTCATGATAGAGGTCGTTACCCTCTCTGGTACGTTCTCCTACTCCCGTAAAAACCGAATATCCGCCGTGTTCTGTAGCTATATTTCTTATAAGTTCCTGAATAAGTACGGTTTTACCTACTCCGGCACCTCCGAACAGACCTATCTTACCTCCCTTTTGGTAGGGGCAAAGGAGGTCTACTACCTTAATGCCTGTCTCAAGGATCTCCGTACTTGTTGACTGCTCTTCAAAGCTCGGAGCTTTTCTGTGTATAGGAAGCTTCATTTCAACTTTAGGGTTCTCCTTACCGTCTATAGCCTCTCCGAGAACATTGAACATACGACCCAAGGTATGCTCTCCTACCGGAACGGATATAGGACTTCCTGTAGCTAAAGCCTCCATTCCTCTCCTAAGTCCGTCTGTAGTATCCATAGCTATACATCTTACCACATCATCTCCAAGATGCTGTGCCACTTCTACAGTAAGTGTTTTATTATCCTCTGTCTTTATAAGTATAGCTTCATTTATATGAGGCAGATGGTCTTTTTTGAATTTTATATCGAGAACGGCACCTATAACCTGACTTATTCTCCCTACATTTAACTCTGCCATAAACTCTCCTTAAACTAATTTTTATTGTTATATCGCATTGGCACCTGCCACTATCTCTGTAAGTTCCTGAGTAATAGCACCCTGTCTTGCACGGTTATACTTAAGAAGTAACTTATCTATAAGCTCATCCGCATTATTGGTAGCATTTTCCATTGCATTCATTCTTGCACCGTTTTCCGAAGCTATGGCTTGCTGCAGCGAACCGTAGATAATGGCTGAAATATACTTTGGAACTATTGCTTCCAAGACTTCCTCTTCATTAGGAGCATAATTCATCAAAAGTGTGGACTTTTCTTTATCCTCTTCTTTTTCTGCCTCATCAAGGCTTATAGGAAGCAGCTTTTTAAGTGTAGGCACATGTACCACCGTATTCTTAAAATGTGTATATACCACATATATTTCGGAAATCTTTCCTTCTTCATAGTCCGATAAAAGTTTCTTTGTGATATCTACAGCATCCTGATACATAGGATCCAATATAACTTCGTTATATTCTCCAAGTATTTCGTAGCCTCTTCTTTCCAAGGTATCCTTTGCTTTTTTGCCTATTGCATAAATCAAAGCCTCTTCTTTTGAAAAAGAAGTTTCCACAAGCCTTGCGATATTGTTATTATATCCTCCTGCAAGTCCTCTGTTGGAACTTATAACTATAATTGCCTTCTTTCCTTCTTTCTCGTTGGAAGCCTTTACGAATCTGTGACTCATATTGTTACTTCTTGACAATATAGAAAACATAGTATCATACATAAGGCTAAAGTAAGGCTTTGCCTCTTCAGCCTTTGTACGGGTTTTTTGCAGCTTGACGGTAGACACCAATTGCATAGCTTTGGTTATCTGCCTTGTACTTTGAATACTGCCACGCCTTCTTTTTATTTCCTTCATAGAAGCCATATTCTATACCCCCTTCTATGATTTCTTACATTCTTCTATAACTTGCACAAGTTTTTCTTCCAACTCTTTATCTATATCCTTACTTTCTCTTATTTTGTTAATAAGCTCAGGATACTTGGTATCTATATAGTCATATAGTTTTACTTCAAAGTCCGCAATTTCAGCTACAGGTATGTCAAGAAGCAGTCCCTTGGTCACCGCAAATATGATAACAACCTCATATTCAACCTCTAAAGGTTTGAAATTCGACTGCTTTAATACTTCTCTGATTCTTTCACCCTGTGCAAGCTGCTGAGCTGTAAGTTTATCAAGCTCCGATCCGAACTGTGCAAATGAAGCAAGCTCTCTGTACTGTGCCAATGCAACTCTTATAGGTCCGGCAATCTTTTTCATAGCCTTGATCTGAGCCGAACCGCCTACTCTTGATACGGAAAGTCCCGCATTTATAGCAGGTCTGAAACCGGAGTTGAACATTTCGGTTTCAAGATATATCTGACCGTCTGTTATGGATATAACATTGGTAGGTATATATGCCGATACGTCTCCTGCCTGTGTCTCTATAATCGGAAGTGCGGTAAGTGAACCGCCTCCCAGTTCATCTGAAAGCTTTGAAGCCCTCTCAAGAAGCCTTGAATGTAAATAGAATACATCTCCGGGATACGCCTCTCTACCCGGTGCTCTTTTAAGAAGCAATGACAGTGTACGATAAGCAGCCGCATGTTTTGTAAGATCATCATATACCACCAAAACATCCTCACCCTTTTCCATCCACTCCTCTCCCATGGCACAGCCTGAATAAGGTGCCAAATATTGGAGCGGTGCGAGGTCTGAGGCAGTTGACACTACTACGGTAGTGTAATCCATAGCCGAATAGTCGTTAAGTGTTTTTACTATGGATGCAACTGTAGAAGCCTTCTGACCTATTGCCACATATATACACTTTACACCCTTGCCTTTTTGATTAATTATTGTATCTATAGCTATAGAGGTCTTACCTGTCTGTCTGTCTCCTATTATAAGCTCTCTTTGTCCTCTTCCTATAGGAATCATGGAGTCTATAGCCTTAATTCCCGTCTGCAACGGAGTATTAACCGACTTTCTGTCTATAACTCCGTGTGCAACTCTTTCAACTCTTCTATAAGTACTTGTTTCTATCGGACCTTTTCCGTCCAAAGGCTCTCCAAGTGCACTTACTACTCTTCCCATTAAAGCGTCGCCTACCGGCACCTCAACAACTCTTCCGGTAGTCTTTACACTGTCTCCCTCACTGATAGCCTTTTTATCGGATAATATAACCGCACCTACATTGTCCTCTTCCAGATTCAGTACCATTCCATATACATCATTACCAAAATCTAAAAGCTCACCCTGCATTGCGTTTTCCAAGCCGTGTATTCTGGCTATACCGTCCGCAACCTGTATTACAGTACCTATATCTGATACTTCCAATATTTTTGAATATTTCTCTATTTGTTCCTTTATAACGGAACTTATTTCTTCGGGTCTTAAATTCATTTAAGTCCTACCTACCTTTACCTTTACTAAACAATGCTTTATAAGCATATGTAGATACTCTTTAAGAAATTTGAAGCCTTGATAGATCTCTCTTAATATTGTATAGCTTAGTCTTTATACTGGAGTCTATGATTCTGTCTTTTATTCTTATAGTACAACCTCCAATAAGACTTTCATCTACGGAATATACAAACTCAAAACTTTTATAATCGGTAGTAGCCAAAAGCTTTTCTTCTATGCTTGACTTTTCACTATCTCCAAGTTCATATGCAGAAGTAATATATGCCCTGCCTATTTTTTTATATTCTTTTATCTTATCCACAAGATGATCAAGTATACTTATAAGATCTTTTTGCCTGTTCTTTTCTATAAGCTCCATCAAAAAGCCGTAGCTTTGTGAAGACAGCCTGTCCAAAAAGATGTCTTTGACAAGTTCTTTCTTATTTTCCGTAGACAGTTTCGGAGACTCTAAAATATCCCTTAAGCTGTTATTATTCAGAAATATATCTTTAACAGCATAAGTTTCATCGTATATAACATCCAACATGCCGTTATCAAGCCCCAGTTCAAAAAGTGCATCAGCATATACTTTAGCCACTAATTTTGCCATGTACTTTCACCTATACCTTTTAGAGCCTCATCTATAAGTGACTTTTGCATATTCATGTCCATAGATGAAGAAAGTGCTTTACTTGCCATAACAGAGGCTATATCAACTATTTCTCTTTTCAGCTCATCAAGTGCCTTTCTCTTCTCCAGTTCTATCTCTTTATCAGCTCTTTGTGTGATAATTTTTGCTTCCTGTTCAGCCTTTGCAATTATATCAGCTTCCTTTAACTTGGCTTTTTTTCTGGCATCCTCTAAAATCCTGTCCCTTTCCAAGCTTATATCTTTTAACTTGGACTCATACAATGCTTTTAATTCATTAGCATCCTTTGACTTTGTACTTGCATCCTCCAGTTCTGAAAGGACTTTTTCTCTCCTTTTTTTAAGAACATCTCTTACCGGATTAAAGAGCAAATATGAAAGACCAAAGAACAGAATGAATATAGATATACCCATGATAGCCGCATCATGCAAAAGTTGTACATCAAATCCTATTAATCTTTCCAATCTCTTAGTTTCCTTTCCAAGATTAACTGTTAAAAGGTTTTACAAACATCAAAATCATAGCTACGACCAGACCGTAAAGACCTGTTGTCTCGGCAACCGCCTGACCTAAAAGCATGGTTGAAGTTATATCTGATCTTGCTCCCGGATTTCTACCTACTGCTGAAGCTCCGTGTCCTGCCGCAATTCCCTGTCCTACTCCCGGTCCTATACCTGCTATCATAGCTAAGCCTGCACCGATAGCGGAGCAACCATATATAAAATCCTGACCTGATATATTCATAAAAAAACCTCCTTGAAATAAAATTATATGCAATACGCTGTATAACTGTATTACACAGCGGGCAAATTACTTAGCCCTAATAATAACTTTCGGTTTTAAGACATCTTATCGTCTATATAAACCATTGTAAGCATACAGAATACATAGGTTTGTATGCAGCCTGAAAATACATCAGTATACACATGCAAGAATGCAGGTACACCTATCTTAGCCCACAGGGGCATCATGCTATACCAAAGTCCCATCATGATCACACCTGATAAAACATTTGCAAAAAGACGGAGTGATATGGAAAGAGGGTTGGCAAGCTCTCCTATGATATTAAGCGGAGCAAGTAAGGGGGTCGGCTCAAATAAAACTGTAATATGTTTAAGCCTCCTGTTCTTGAATCCCTGATAATGCACTATGAAAAAGGTTACCATACCGAGTAAAAAGGTTACGGCATAGTCTCCGGTAGGGTTTCTCAGTCCTAAAAGTCCGCTCAAGTTCGAAATCAATATAAAAAGAAATATTGTTCCTATGTAATTAATGAACCTGTAGGAATTCTCTCCCAAGATTCCTCCTGCCATAGTTTCCAAGAGTTCATACGCATACTCCAGAAAATTTTGAAAAGCTCCGATATTATCATCAGCCTTCATAAGTGCCCTTCTGGCAAATACTCCAAATATAAGTATAGCTACAACCACCACCATTAAAGATATTGTAGTTGTAGTTATCCATACTTCATGACCAAAGAGATTATATTTATATATTCCCTTTATCATAAAACTTAGAGATTTTGTTGCCGAAAGCAATATCATCTAAAATCCTCCTCTCTTGATTTTATTATAATCGGCAATTAAGTTTTCATATTGCAATATTAATTAACTGACATGATAATGTACCGACTTGGTGATATCGGAGCTGATTACTGTTTTGTATATATTGTGAAACGGTAAAATATTTACAGTATTTAGTTCGAATATCAACAAATAAGTACACCGCAATATAAAAAGCGCCAAATTAATAACCTTATTGTTACAGCATGTTATCCTGTGTGGATTTTCCTGTCTTATTTTTATAAATTTTATTTGCATAAGGCTGCAAATATGCACCTGCTTTAATACCGAATAAAGTAAGTACTATTGCCATAGTATTAATAAACTTAAGATTAAGGGCAATAATTATAACCGCTATGAGCACCGCCTTTCTTATTCCGGCATGCAACATAGTTTTTTTTTGTGCGTAGTCCGGATCTTTTAAATCTATTACGTTTTCTATCGTTACAGCCATATCAAGCAGTATATATATGGCTAAAATTATTCCTGTTATATAGCCTAAGTATAGCGAAATCATCGAATATCCCGTTATTTTTGATATAATCAGTAAAACTACGGCAAGTATACACTCATATATTACAAAGCCGAAAGCCATTTCAAACAAAGTTTTTTTAAGCGAATCACTTATCAAGTTATCAGTCCTCCTTGAAAATCCTGCTTTTTTTCTTCGGATTGTTTGCTGTTTGTTTTATTACTTTTTTAGACCTTTCTTCTAAAATCTTCTTATCCTCTTCTTTTACCTTATTTAAAAAATAACATACACTTTTATAAGCACTTAATATTCCGCTCGATATTCCAAGTATTATAGCCGGAAAAAATATATCAAAACCATAAGTTCGTTTTATCCAATAAGCTACATATATACAAAGTATTACAGGAGCTATTACAGAAAAGCCTAAACCTGTTACCAACAAAAAACTCCTATATACGGATTTTTTATAAAACATCAATCTCTCCCGTCATATTCCAAAACTCTAAAATCTACTCTTACAAATTCACATCAACAGGATGACGGCACTTGGATATTATGCACAAAAAAACCTTGCTATGTAAATTATAAATAGTAGACTTTTGAAACTTTATGAATACTTATTTATTACCCATTTATGCTTTCATAGTGAGAATAGTATAAACTATATATTAACTGATGTCCAGTTTTTAGAGTTAAAAGATTATAATAAATTTATATGATTGTTTATATTGCCGACAAATCACTGTTCTTTAAAAGCAAATAGAGAAGCACTGTTTTAATCAGTGCTTCTCTATTTATTAATTTGCTGCAAATACTTCTACTTTTTTGTTACCGTGTGCCATAGCCGCATCATGATTGTCATAGTATATATCTATTTTATTGCCGTTTACTCCGGAGCCGGTATCCTCTACCTTGTACTCCTGTCCGTTTATTATAACCCTTGTACCTATAGGAAGTACTGAAGGGTCTGCGGCTATTGTATGATTGGCTTTCGGCATAACCCCGCTGCTTGTGGCTCTTCCTGCATAAGCCCCTGCACAAATACTGCAGTTACAATATCCGGTCGTAGTAAATGTACCAAGACTCTTACCCTTATTGGAACTAAGTTTTGTAGAAACCGCCTTTTTACTTGAACTTGAGCTTGAGCTTGAAGAGGAACTTTTGGAGCTTCCCGAACTGCTTGAGCTGTTTGAGCTGCTTGAACCTCTCGGCTTTCTATATACATCCGCCTTCTTCATTCCATAATCATAGGCTGAAGACTTGGAGTCAAAATAAATCATAATGTCATTCTCTGAATTTTCGGAAAGCACAGACTCAACCGTATATACCTTATCACCTATCTTGATATTCTCACCTATGTCAAACATCTTTAGCTTGGCTGCAACAGTTTTACCGGAGGTAGGATCACCTCCCTTGTATGTTTTATAACTGTCACAGTAGGCTGCTATAGCTAACTTACCCACATAACTGCTATACTCGGAATCGGCATATACCGTATTAACATTGACAACCATATTGCTTATAGCAAATAATACAAGTAATGCCCACACCCTCAGTCTTTTAAATAAATTTCCGATACAAGCATACTCTTTATTACCGGCAGTATTCATAAGATATCACTTCCTTTCCTTGCTATTGTAAAGCACTTATAAAATAAGGTTGCTGTCTTTATAAAAGTTCTAAAATATATTTAATAAATAACTGACAGCATACCAAACTTTACATATTAAAATTGATTACTTATTAATTATCCTGTATTTTTTCTTTACGTTCTTATTAGACTATATATTACACCAAAACAGGATATAAAGCAAGGATTGTTAAAAATTCGTTACAATTCTGTTTAATCTGTGTTACTTCTCCCTCATAAAAAGCTTTTATGGACTTATTGTTAACTTATAAACATCGCGTCTCCGAAACTGAAAAACCTGTATTCTTTATCTACTGCTTCCTTGTAGGCATTAAGCACTTCCTCTCTGCCTGCCAGTGCCGATACCAGCATAATAAGTGTTGATTCAGGCAGGTGGAAGTTCGTAATAAGTGCATCAACCATCTTGAATTTATAGCCGGGATATATAAAAATATCGGTCCATGCACTGAGCGCCTTAAGCTTGGTGTCCAAAGCCGCTGCGCTTTCCAAAGCTCTGCAACTGGTCGTTCCAACACAAATAATTCTTGCACCCCTTGTCTTGGCTGCATTGATCTTAGCCGCATTTTCCTCATCTATCATATAAAACTCGGAGTGCATATGATGTTTTAATATATCCTTTTCTTTTACCGGTCTGAAAGTTCCAAGACCTACATGAAGAGTAACCTTTGCTATATCCACTCCCTTAGCCTCTATTTTTTCAAGAAGCTCTTTAGTAAAATGAAGCCCTGCGGTAGGTGCTGCCGCACTGCCCTCATACTTTGCATATACGGTTTGATACCTGTTTTTATCTTCAAGCTTATGTGTAATATAAGGAGGCAGCGGCATTTCTCCGAGTTTATCAAGTATTTCCTCAAATATACCCTCAAACTCAAATTCTATATGTCTGTTACCCGTCTCATCTATATTGATTATTTCCGCCTTCAAAAGCCCCTCTCCAAAGTCCAGTCTATCTCCCTGCCTGCATTTTTTACCGGGTTTTACAAGACATTCCCAAACCCGTTCACCAAGCCTTTTAAGCAAAAGTATTTCCACTTTCGATTTTGACAAACCATTATCTCTTACGCCATATAGTCTTGCCGGTATAACCTTGGTATCGTTAAGAACCAGACAGTCTCCTTTTTTCAGATAATCTATAATATCGCTAAAATGCTTATGTTCAAGCTCATAGCTTTGCTTTTTCATCACCATAAGCCTTGAAGCACTTCTGTCTGCCAAGGGATCCTGTGCTATAAGTCTTTCGGGAAGCTCGTAATTAAAATCTTTAATATCCATAGTCTTACTGCGCCGCACTTTCAGCCGGTGCCGCACTCTCCTCACTGCTTGGAGCTTCTGTAGTTGTTTCAGCCTCTGTACTTTCGGCAGTCGTTTCCTTGCTTGCCTCTGTAGTAGGTGCTCCTATATGTACTTCGTCATCCTCAAGGTCAACATCCTTAGTACTTTCCTCTTCAGCATTTCCGCCTAAGCTTATATCATACTTTGATACATCCGCACCCTCAAGCCATATTTGATACAAAGATGCAAGCTTTGCATCCGAAATAAGTACCTCGGCAAGTCTTTTTCTCATTGCAGAGTCAAGCAGCTTTACATCTTCGGAATGTGCAACCTTGTCTACAAAAAGTTTCTGCTGCTCATCCACCTTATCAGGCTCTACCATATATAGCTTCCCGTCTTCGCCGGTCTTTATATATGCCCATGTCAGCATAGGAGCAGGCGTTATAATGCCGTGGAACTTCACATCCGCACTTATAAATACCACATACTCTCCGGCATTGAGACCGTTACCTATGTAGCAAGCTACATTTTCATATGCCTCATATACCTTTTTTTCTTCATTAAGCTTTGCCTGCAGATCGGACTGACCCTCGTTGCCGCTTTTTCCGAATACCTTGTATAAGGCTCCTGAATCGGCTTCTATCTTCGCCTTTTGATACTCTGCCACAAGCTGCATAACCTCAGGGTTGCTGTCCTTTTGTAAACCGTAATTACTGAAATCATAGGTGTATACGGTATTATTGGAGCTTGACTTTGCTACAACACTTTCCTGTGAAACGGTAGATGAGACAGCCTGTTTTTTTGACTGTACCCTGTCTACCACCAATATTACTATAATTAATACCAGCACTACCATAGGAATAGCAAGCAGTTTTAATGCCTTAAACACCTTAAATTCATCTATACCGGCTATTTTTCTGTTTTTTTCGTATCTCATACAAACATCCTCTTTGACATAAATATTATATACTATAGCCTATATGTGGAGCTAAATCAATACCTCATCAGTAATCAAATCAGCTTTAACAGTAACTTCTTTACGGTTGGGTCAAACAAATCAACTTCTTTTTTTATCCTCATATCTTTGTCTTTTTGAATATCTTCTTGTCTGCCTGAATACCGAATCCATAATAAAGATAGCCATAGCAATGGCTCCGGCTATCTGCAATGTCTGTGTAAAATACATATTTCCCAGGTTGCTGTTATCATTTATAAAGTAATATACACTTCTGTATATCGGTCCTCCCGGAACCAGAGGAAGTATACCGGGCACAAGGAACATGGTTACCGGAGCTTTGAGTATTCTTGCAAGTGTATGACTCATGGCTGCCACAACCAATCCGGTTATAAATGCCTGTAATACAATATCTACTTTTATATACAAAAGATAACTGTATATGATCCAGGACAGTACACCTACCAAAGTAGCATATTTTAACAAATTTTTAGGCATATCAAATATAATAGAAAAGGCTATAATCGATGAAAACGCCGCATATGCTTTTATAAATAACATAACTATGCTCATTTTAAAATACCTCCCATAAGTGCCATCGCCGCACCCGTTCCGGTAGCCACTGCCAAAGAAATAATTATAGCTTCCAACATCCTGCTGCCTCCCGATGCATAATCTCCGTTAAGAGTATCCTTAATCGCAGTAGTACATTTTACTCCTGGAACCAGGCACATGAGCGGTGATATGATTACCAAGTCTACGGATACATTCTTAAACAAATACTTGGCTCCAAGCACTGCTGTAACAACCAGCATAAATGAAGTTGCGGCATTTACACAGATATCATTAAATCCCAATTTTTTAGTTGTGTATTTTACCAAAGAAAGTACCGTAGCCGCTATTGCCGTAAGTATAAACTCATTAACATTACCGTCAAACATAATAAGAAAGCTCGTAGACACAAATACATAGCATATGTACTCGAAATACTCCGGATACACAGGCTTTTTGGTAAGTCTGAGCATTCTTTCATAAGCTTCATCCACGTCTATCTGCCCAAGGCAAAGTTTTCTTGAGATATGATTGACCGCATATATTGTATTTAGGTTTATAGTAGTTGAGTCTATTCTCTTGACCAGACTTAAAGCATCCTTTTCCTTATCTTTTTCATTTTCCACAACAACTGTAAGGTAAATGGCAGTGGGAAGAGCAACTACCTCATGAGACCAGGTAGTCTCTCTGTCAAGTATCCTGCTCATGGTATCTTCCACTCTGTATATATCCGCCCCTGCCCTTAACATCAATTCTCCCGCAAACATAGCGGTATCGGCTAATTTTCTCGTTCTTTCCATATCACTCCCTGTCAAATAAAATCTTCTTAACCTCCAAAAGCCTATCTCTTAACCTTGCCGCTTCTTCAAAATTAAGCTCCGTAGCAGCCTTCTTCATAGCCTTATCAAGGTCTTTTGCAAGTTTTTCAAGTTCCTTATCTTCCATAGACTCCGGATCTTTTTCAAGCTTTTTGCTTTCCTCACTTGCAGCCTTCGATATGGCAATCAGGTCTCTGACCGCCTTTTTTATAGTTGTCGGAGTAATGTTATGCTCCTTATTGTAGGCTTCCTGTATCTGCCTCCTTCTGTAGGTCTCATCTATGGCAGCCTTCATGGAATCGGTAATTCTGTCTGCATACATGATTACCCTTCCTTCGGAGTTTCTTGCCGCCCTTCCTATAGTCTGTATCAGTGAAGTTGTACTTCTTAAAAATCCTTCCTTGTCGGCATCCAATATAGCAACCAGAGTAATTTCCGGAATGTCAAGTCCCTCTCTTAAAAGGTTAATACCTACCAGCACATCAAAAACATCCAGTCTCATATCCCTTATAATTTCGGCTCGCTCCAGTGTATCTATATCGGAATGTAAATACCTTACCTTAATACCCACATCCTTCATATAGTCGGTTAAATCTTCCGCCATCTTCTTGGTTAGTGTGGTTATAAGTACCTTATGTTTATTTTCAACTTCCTTAAATACTTCCGAAACAAGATCATCTATCTGACCCTCCACCTTTCTTACACTTACGGTGGGGTCTAACAGTCCTGTAGGTCTTATGATCTGCTCCGCACGCAAAAGTTCATGCTCATCCTCATATACTGAGGGTGTAGCCGAAACAAAAAGAAGTTGATTGATCTTTGACTCGAACTCGGAAAACTCCAAAGGTCTGTTATCAAGTGCGGAAGGCAGCCTGAAACCGTACTGGACAAGGTTCATCTTCCTTGCCCGATCTCCCGCATACATGCCCCTTATCTGAGGTACACTTATATGAGACTCATCTATGATCATCAAAAAGTCATCCGGAAAATAGTCTATCAGCGTATATGGTGGGTCTCCTGCCTTAGCACCTATCAGATGCCTTGAATAGTTCTCTATACCTGAACATACTCCGGTTTCCCTCATCATCTCCACATCGAAGTGGGTTCTTTCGTAAATTCTTTGAGCCTCTATAAGCTTATCTTCGGACTTGAAAAACTCCACCTGCTCATCACATTCCTTAAGTATCTCCTGTGTTGCTTTTAACATCTTATCCGGAGGTACTATATAATGTGAAGCAGGGTATATGGCTATGTGGCTAAGCTCCGCTATCACATCACCGCTAAGCACATCCATTTCACTTATTTTATCTATCTCATCACCGAAAAATTCTATCCTGTATGCCTTATTACTTACATACGCAGGAAAGACTTCCACTATGTCTCCCCTTACTCTAAAGGTTCCACGATGGAAGTCAAAATCATTTCTGTTGTATTGTATATCAACTAATTTTCTTATAACCTCGTCTCTGTCTTTGATCATACCCTGTCTTAGGGATATGACCATCTCTGCATAGTCTATAGGGCTTCCCAGTCCGTATATACAGGATACCGAAGCTATAATTATAACATCCCTTCTCTCAGACAAAACCGCTGTTGCGGAATGTCTGAGCTTATCTATCTCATCATTGATAGCCGAGTCTTTTTCTATATAGGTATCCGTACTCGGAACATAGGCTTCCGGTTGATAGTAGTCATAGTATGATACAAAGTACTCAACCGCATTTTCCGGGAAAAATTCTTTAAATTCTCCGTAGAGCTGGGCTGCCAAGGTCTTGTTGTGAGCTATGATAAGTGTGGGTTTTTGCAGTTTCTGTATAATATTTGCCATAGTAAATGTTTTTCCCGAGCCGGTAGCTCCAAGCAGGGTTTCAAATTGATTGCCCTCTCTAAACCCATTTACCAACGCTTCTATAGCCTGAGGCTGATCTCCTGTAGGCGCAAACTCTGAGCTAAGTTTAAATTCCATTTATATGATCTGCTACTAAAAATATATCTAACACTTATGCGTTCCGACAGGTAGTCATCTATATGACTGTTCCCGACCTTTGTCTTCATAAGATTTATCAGTGAATTGTGAACTACCCATAGTCTAAAGCCTATGGGCTTCCTGCTTCGCTGACCTCGC